>Ga0335073_10005896_pt1 | contig 17208 bp, 14 predicted proteins | sample Lox_Sample_22_FD_207093 | JGI IMG/M metagenome (GOLD analysis project Ga0335073, IMG submission 207093) | Soil microbial communities from Loxahatchee National Wildlife Refuge, Florida, United States - Lox_Sample_2.2 | ecosystem: Environmental > Terrestrial > Soil > Wetlands | place: USA...
GGTCGTCCGGGTGGATGTTCTCTTCCCACAGCGATACCAGCCGGTCCGGTTGCGGATAGGGCAGCGGCCGCAGCATCACGGCGTTGACCGCGCTGAAAATCGCGGTGTTGATGCCCAGCCCGAGCGCCAGCGTGAGCACGGTAATCGCGGCAAAGGCCGGCGCCTTCATGAGCGTGCGGATTCCGTGCCGCAAATCCTGCAAAAAGCGTTCCCACATGGTCCACCCCCAAATAGCGGAAATCTGGTCCTGGTAAACGGCTGCGTTGCCGAACTGGCGGCGTGCGGCAAACCCGGCGTCGTCGGGCGCGAGTCCCGAAAGGCGCAGCTTGCGCGCGCGTAATTCCACGTGCAATGCCATCTCTTCGCGCAGGGCGCGCGTTTCGCGGTTGCGTCGGAAGAAGGCGGCAAATCGGCGCAGGAATGGCATGGCTATACCGGTTGCAGGATGGCCGCGATGGCCTGGCTGACGCGCGCGTAGCGGTCCAGTTCGCGGACGAGTTGCTTGCGGCCTTCGGCGGTCAGGCTGTAATAGCGGGCGCGGCGGTTTTCGTCCGTCTTGCCCCAATCGCCCACGAGCCAATTCTTGAGCAGCATGCGCTGGAGGGCGGGATAGAGCGAGCCTTCTTCCACTTGCAGCACGCCGTTGGATGTCTCCAGAATGAATTCGGCGATTTCGAAGCCATGCATGGCCTTATTGCGCGCCAGCGTCTTCAAAATCAGCATTTCGAGCGTCCCCGGCGGGATTTCTTCGCGTTGCCTCGTGGCTGACATAGACGATCTATGTTAGCTTAGACGGAGCGGGCGCGACAAAGGTTGGGTTGTAAAATCAAAATAGTGCTCGCCGGTTTCGATCCCCTCGTCGCCGAATGGTTTACCGCGCGTTTTGGCCAGGCCACCGAGCCGCAATTGCGCGGGTGGCCGGAGATAGCCAAAGGCCGCGATGTGCTGATTTCCGCGCCGACCGGGTCGGGCAAAACGCTCGCCGCGTTTCTGACCGCCATCGATAGCCTGGTGCGCCGCGCGCGCGTGGGACCGCTCGCCGATCGCACCGAGATTCTCTACGTCTCGCCGTTAAAAGCGCTGAGCAACGACGTCCACAAGAATCTCGAAGTGCCGCTCGCCGGGATTTCCGCCTTGGCGCGCGAGCGCGGTGTGGAGCTCGCGCCCATCCACGCGGCTCTGCGCACGGGAGACACGCCGCAAGGGGAACGCCAGAAGATGACCCGGAATCGGCCGCACATCCTGGTCACCACGCCGGAATCGCTGTTCATCCTGCTGACGGCGGCCCGTCCGCGCGAGATGCTGGCGAGCGCGCAAACCGTGATCGTGGACGAAATCCATGCCATGGCCGACGATAAACGCGGCGCGCACCTGGCATTGACGCTGGCGCGGCTGGACCGGCTGGTGGAACAGAGCGGACTGCGCAAGCCGCAGCGCATCGGGCTTTCCGCGACGGTGAGGCCGCTGGCGGACGTCGCGGCATTCCTGAGCGACGATCCGCACGTGATCGACGTGGGCCATAAGCGCGCGATGGAACTGGCGGTCGAGGTGCCGCGCGACGAGCTCGGAGTCGCGGCCACCAATGAGATGTGGGACGAGATCTACGACCGCGCGGCCGATCTCATTCGCGCCCATCGCACCACGCTGGTGTTCGTAAACACCCGGCGGCTCTCCGAGCGCGTGGCGCACCACCTGGCCGAGCGCCTGGGTGAAAACGCCGTGCTGCCGCACCACGGCAGCCTCTCGCGCAAGCTGCGCCTGGATGCCGAACGGCGGCTGAAAGAAGGCGAACTGCGCGCCGTGGTGGCCACCGCCTCGCTGGAACTGGGAATCGATATCGGCACGGTGGACCTGGTGTGCCAGATCGGCTCGCCGCGTTCGATCGCCGTCGCGATCCAGCGCGTCGGACGCGCCGGGCATTGGGTGGGCGCGCTGCCCAAGGGCCGCCTCTTCGCCACCACCCGCGACGAACTCATCGAGTGCGCGGCGCTGGTGCGCGCCATCCATCGCGGGGAGTTGGATCGAATCGAACTGCCGCGCAATTCGCTGGATATCCTGGCCCAGCAGATCGTGGCCGCGTGCGCCTGCGAAGATTTCGCCGAAGACGATTTGTTCGCGCTGATGCGGCGAGCCTGGAGCTATCGCACGCTGGAGCGACCCGCATTCGACCAGGTAATCCAGATGCTTTCCGAAGGGATCGCCACCGGGCGCGGGCGCGCCGGCGCTTACCTGCATCGCGATGCCGTCAATCGCGTGGTGCGGGGACGGCGCGGGGCGCGGCTGACGGCTATCACGTCGGGCGGCGCTATCCCGGATACTTCGCAGTACCTGGTCGTGGCGGAGCCCGAAGGCGTGACGGTGGGCACGGTGGACGAGGATTTCGCCGTCGAGAGCATGGCGGGCGACATTTTCCTGCTGGGCACCACGTCCTGGCGGATTCGCCGGGTGGAACAGGGCCGGCTGCGCGTGGAAGATGCGCACGGCGCGGCGCCGGGCATTCCGTTCTGGCGCGGCGAAGCTCCCGGACGCACGCGCGAACTCTCGCACGAGATCTCCGAGCTGCGGGTGGAGATCGCGGCGACGGGCGCGGTTCCCGACGAGTGCGGGCTCGACCGGCTGGGGCGGGAGCAGGCCGTGGCGTACGTTCAGGCGGGGCGCAATGGGCTTGGCACGATGCCGACGGATTCCTGCGTGGTGGCGGAACGGTTCTTCGACGAAGGCGGCGGCATGCAGCTCGTGATTCACGCGCCGTTCGGCTCGCGCATCAATCGCGCCTGGGGCCTGGCGCTGCGCAAGCGCTTCTGCCGCAGCTTCAATTTCGAGTTGCAGGCGGCCGCGACCGATAACGGGATTCTCATTTCGCTGGGCGAGCAGCATTCGTTCCCGCTCGAGATCGTGTTCGAATTTCTGCGGCCGGCGACGGTAGAAGAGGTGCTCACGCAGGCGCTGCTTCCCGCGCCGATGTTTACCGCGCGCTGGCGCTGGAACGCCTCGCGCGCCCTGGCCATTCCGCGATACGCCGGCGGGCGCAAGATGCCGCCGCCCATCCAGCGCATGCGCGCCGACGACCTGATGGCCGCCGTCTTTCCCGATCAGGCGGCGTGCCCCGAAAATCTTACCGGCGAGGTGCGCATTCCCGATCATCCGCTGGTGAAAGAGACCATCGACAACTGCCTGTACGAGGCAATGGACCTGAACGGCTTGCGCGGCGTGCTGGAAGCTCTGGGCGACGGCTCGATCCGCACCGCCGCCATCGACACGCCCGAGCCCTCGCCGTTCTCCCACGAGATCGTCAATTCCAACCCGTACACGTACCTTGACGATGCGCCGCTCGAAGAACGCCGCGCGCGCATGGTGCAGTTGCGCCGCACGCTGCCGGCCGGGCAGGCCGAGGCGGCGGGCGCGCTCGACCCCGCGGCCATCGAGCAGGTGAAATCGGAGGCATCGCCGCCCATGCGCGACGCCGAGGAACTGCACGAAGCGCTTTGCGGATTCAGCCTGATGCCGGCCGTACCCGGGCATGCGGAGGAATTCGCGGCTCTGGTGGCGGCGAATCGCGCCACGGTGTTGACGGCCGATGGCCGCGAGTTTTGGGTGCCGGCGGAACGGCTGGATTTCGTGCGGCGGGTCTATCCGCAAGACATGATCGATCCGCCGATTGCCGCCGCGCCCGGCCGTTCGGCGCCGGAATCGCCGGAAGCGTGCGCGGCCGAGATCCTACGCGGCTGGTTCGAATGTTCGGGTCCGCTGCGGGCGTCGGAACTGGCGGCAAATCTCGCCATGCCGCGCGAGCTGGTGGATCAGGCACTGGCGCAACTGGAGGCGGAGGGCCAGATTTTGCGCGGACAGTTTACCGCTCGAGGAGGCGAGATCGAATGGTGCCACCGGCGGCTGCTGGCCCGCATTCATCGCCTCACCATCGGCCGCCTGCGGCGTGAAATCGAGCCGGTCACCACCGCCGAATTCGACGCGTTCGTTCGCCGCTGGCAACATCTCGAACCGGGCACGCAATTGCACGGCGTGGATGGCACGCTGCAAATCATCCGGCAGATGCAGGGCTGCGAATTCGCGGCGTCGGCGTGGGAATCGGAGATTCTGCCGGCGCGCGTGGCGAAATACAGTCCGGAATATTTAGACGATCTGTGTCTTGCGGGCGAAGTGACTTGGGGGCGGCTTTCGCCGCACCCGGCATTCGAGCGAGAACCGGAGGAAAACCGCACCAGGCGCGTGCGCCCTACGCGCGTGGCTCCGCTGGCGATCTTTTTGCGGGAAGATGCGCCGTGGCTGCTGACCGCGCCGCAGCCTTCGTCGCCGGAATCGCTCTCGCATCCGGCGCGGGAGGTGCTGGCGGCCATCCAATCGCATGGCGCGTCCTTCTTTTCCGACCTGACCCGGGCCACCGGCCGGCTCGCCAGCGAAGTCGAAGACGGGCTCTGGGAGTTGGTGGCGGCGGGGTTGGTGACGGCCGACGGATTCGAAAACCTGCGTGCGCTGCTCGATCCCAAGCGGCGCGCGGGACACGGAAACGCCCGCGGCAAACGGCCCCGCCACGCGCCGGGCCGATGGGCGCTCCTGCGCCATACGGCTGCCTCGCCGCACGAGAATGCCGATGCGTTCGCGCGCCAGCTCCTGGCGCGATGGGGCGTGGTGTTCCGCGACCTGGCATATAAAGAGACGATTGCGCCGGCATGGCGCGATCTGCTGGTGTCGTTGCGGCGGATGGAAGCGCGCGGCGAGATCCGCGGCGGCAGGTTCGTGGATGCCTATCTGGGCGAGCAGTTCGCGCTGCCGGAGGCGCTCGATCTTTTACGCGCCGTGCGGCGGAAGGCTGCGGTCCTGGCGACGGCGTAAGCGGGCCGCTGGACGGAAACCGTCCAGCTTTTAGATCTCGCCGCTGAAAATAAAGAAGTTACGGAAAATTCCTGGACGGTTTCCGTCCAGGGAGAATTGGTTCCAGGAAAGCTCCTAACTCCTTGCTGCTTGTTAAATGTGATACTTCTCCATCGTCCGCGGATTGTACCCCCAGTGGAATTCCAGTTCGTAGCGCATCGATCGCGCCAGCCCATCGAGATCGGGAAAGAGCGTGGCCCAGGTAATGTTCATCCGGTACAGTTCGCGCATGCCGACTTCGCGGACGGCATTGGCGAGCACGATTTTCGCCAGGATGTTCTCCTGATCGCGATCGCGCAGGATTTCCTCCACCGGCACGTCGAGCACGCCGGGGACGGCGAACGTGCCCGATTGCGCGATCAGCCGCCGGTTCATGGTGTGCGGCTCGCCCATCCAGATGTGGTGCCGCTTGCCGGAAAGGTAGTAGCGCGAGAAGTTTCCGGGAATACGGGGGTCGAGGTCGAGACGTTTCACGTTGCGGCTGCTATCCACGCGCGCCGGGTTCATGGCCCACACCACGCCATCGGCCAGCGTCCGTTCCAGCGCGAAGAATGCCGCCACGTAGGGTGACCAGGTGAAATCGATCAGGCGGGTGGGCGCTCCGTGGTGCTGCATGAGCGCCAGCCACTGGAAGTCGTCGTCCACTTCGGGAGGCTGCGGCAGGAATTGGTGGGCCTTGCGCTTGAAGATGCGTAGAATGCGGCTTTCCTGCGCGGGCCAGGCCTCGTGCGCCACGCCGAAGTTCTTCAGATAGCGCGAAAGCGAGCTATACAGCGGCCAGCGCTCGTCGCGCTCGCCGCGAAATGCCCAGTTGGAATAGGGTGGCTTGGTGACCAGCGCCAGGAACGCCTCCCAGGATTCCAGCCGGAAGACGCGAAACGAGCGGCGGGCCCGTGTGCGAGCGGTCATCTCCTACCAGACTACACTTGGTAGCGGTAGATTGCCTGTTCGATGGGGACGCCGCGAACTTCGATGCGTTTCAGATCGGTGCTGCCGACGCCGTTCTTTTCGGCCAGCAGCATGGTGTTGTCGGCGTGCGGGAACGGCGGTGTTCCACGATCGGACCGCGGATTGTATCCCATGACGGCGACAGCCACGGCGTCGGTGCAGACCGGGTTCAGACCGGCGATCATCACGCCGGGGCTCACCTTGCGGACTCCGCGAACCCACGGCCCTTCGCCTCCCGCCATGGACACCACGCCATCGATGATTTGGAAATCGATGGGCCGTACTACCGAAAGATCGGCCACGATACGCGAGACGCGATATCCAGCCGAATTGCTCACGCCGGGATGCAACTCCGGCGGCGCGATCTTCGCCGGCTGCCGCCGTCCCACGTGGCATACTGCGCCGCGCCCTTGCGAGGCCTTCTCGTTCGGCTCGTCGACGCCGGCGTCGTCGCCATAGATCGAAACCGGCGTCATGCCGAAACAGTTTTTCATGGAAAGCGTGACCCCGCATTCGGCGTGATTCTTCAGCTTCGCCATGCTCACGAAGAAATCGGTATCGGCATAGGAATGGTTGAGCACGTACTCGGGATACATGTAAGGGTTCGGCACCTTGAAACGCGAATATTGCTTTGCCTGCCCCACCACGTTGGTGTTTTCGAACTCCAGGTTGCCCGCGGCCGATTGCAGGGCTTTGATGTCGAACCCGGAAGCCGTCATGGAGTCTTCCAGCCGGCGCGGACCCCAGCAGCTCTCCACCAGGCGGACGCGCCGGGCGCCCGCGCGGCTCATCAGGAACACCGTCGCCGTCACAATTTTGGGATGGACCATGTGGGTGATCCCGGGCGCGGCGCCATTCAGCTTGTTAGTCGGACCGCCGGTGAGGTTGAGCTTGATGGTGACCGTCTTGTTGCGCACCAGCCTGGGCAGGCCGCCGAGCTGGTCGAACATGGTGGCGAGCTTCGCCGTCACGTCTTCGTCGTACGACGCGCACTTGGCGATGGAGACGGGCGCTGCCGGCGCGGGTTTGGTATCGGCCTTCAACAGCGGGGTGGCGGCGATCATTGCCAGCCATTCGCGACGAGTCATGGGGTTGCTCCTCTCCTGATGAATGGTCTTAGCGAAATCATATCGCAGATTGCGGCCGGCTATTTCCCGGGCTCGAAGCGCAGCGCCGCGGAATTGATGCAGTAGCGCAGGCCGGTGGGCTCCGGGCCGTCGGGAAAAACGTGGCCCAGGTGGGCATCGCACTTCGAGCACATCACTTCGGTGCGCTCCATGAAGTAGCTGTTGTCCGTTTCGGTCTCGACGTTTTCCCGCGCCGCGGGGGCGGTGAAGCTGGGCCATCCGGTGCCGGAATCGAACTTTTCGTTGGACCGGAACAATTCCGTGCCGCAGCACACGCAGCGATACACGCCGGGTTCGTGGTTGTTCCAATAGCGGCCGGTGAAGGCGCGCTCGGTCCCCTTCTTGCGGGCGACGGCGAACTCCTCCGGCGTCAGTTCGGATTTCCATTCGGCGTCGCTTTTCACAATTTTGTTCACGTGGACAATCTCCCTCTTTGTTCCATTATCGGAGAAGACGACGATATCGACCGCGGCGCCGTTTCCGCGAGCCCGGGCGTCGGGAATCGGGTGCTCGCGGCGGACCCAGAGCGCCGTCAGCCCCGCGAAGGCGAACGGCATCAGGAGAAATACGCGGCGTGGGGTACGATCGGACCGGTCGTCGGAATACCCCTCCAGCATGCTTCCATTCTGGCACGGGAATAAAATGGGCGCTATGCCATACCATCGCCGCACCCTGTTGAAGAATTTTGGCGCCGCCGGACTGCTCGGCCTGGCTGCCGCGCGCCAGCAGAAAGCGCAGGAACAGACCGAGCGCGCCACGCGCGGACTGCCCGTTCCCAAGATCAAAGATATCGGCGTGATCGAATGCCAGCCGGATGGCGTGCGCCTCACCGTCGTGAAGATCGCCACCGACCAGGATGGCCTCTACGGCTATGGCTGCGCCACCTTCACGCAGCGCGCCGACCTGGTGAAGCCCGCGGTGGAGCGATATCTCAAGCCGTTCCTGACCGGCAAGACCACGGACCGCATCGAAGACATCTGGCAATCCTGCTACGACAGCTCGTACTGGCGCAACGGTCCGGTGCTGAACAACGCCATCAGCGGCATCGATCAGGCGCTGTGGGATATCAAAGGACGCCAGGCGGGCATGCCGGTTTACCAATTGGCCGGCGGAAAGTGCCGCGAAGCGGCGGCTGCCTATGTGCACGCGGATGGCGCCGAGTACGCCAACGTGGTGGAGAACGCCAAAAAATACATGGCGCAGGGATTCCGGCACGTGCGCGTGCAGGTGGGATTGCCGGGCATGTCGGGCTACGGCAGCGCGCGCGGCGCCGCCGCGCCCAATCTGCTCAAGCCCCTCACCGATAAGCCGCTGTTCGAGCCGGCGTATCAGTACCGCCGCGCGCTGAAGCTGCTCGAAGTCTGCCGCCAGGAACTGGGCGACGAAGTCGAGCTGCTGCATGACATGCACGAGCGGCTCACACCCAACCAGGCGGTGCAATTCTGTAAGGACGCGGAGAAGTTCAAGCTGTTCTTCCTGGAGGATCCGCTGTCGCCCGAAGACATTGCATATTTCCGGCAGATTCGCCAGCAGTGCGCCAGCCCCATCGCCATGGGCGAGCTGTTCAACAGCCCGCACGAGTGGACGCCGCTGATCAGCGAGCGCCTCATCGATTACATTCGCGTACACCTTTCGCAGGCCGGCGGGTTCACGCCTGCGCGCAAGATCGCGATCCTGGCGGAGATGTTCGGAGTGAAGACGGCGTGGCACGGTCCGGGCGATGTCTCCCCGGTGGGACACATGGCCAACGTGACGCTCGACGTGGTGAGCTACAACTTCGGCGTGCAGGAGTACTCGCCGTTCGGCGCGCGGACACGGGAGATTTTCCAGGGCTGCCCGGAATTGCGCGACGGGTATTTGTGGGTGAGCGAAAAGCCCGGCTGGGGGATCGAGATCGACGAGAAGGCCGCCGCGAGAGCACCGTTCACGGATCGCAATGGACTGAATGGCGGCTGGGGCGAGATCCGTAAGGCGGATGGCACGGTGATCAAGCAGTAGAGGCGATGCGATTGGTAGAAGACGGCCTTTTGACTGGCTTATACGGCTGACGGCACCAGCGGCCCGGTCTCAATTCCCGCTCGGTTTCTGCACGCTGTCGATCACCATCACCGGAACCGGGGCCTGGCGCGAATCGATCTTCAGCCCGAGCTGATCCCCGATGGCGGCGAAGAGGTCGGAAGGGTCCGGCGGCCCGCCCCGTCCGCCTCCCTCGAGGCGGTTGGGGTCCGGCGGCGGGAGTTCCAGGGTGAAGTCGTAGAAGCCATCGAGGCCGGTCTGGTTGACCAGCGGGCTCTGTAGCTGTTGACCCAGGAACCAGCAAAGGTACTTCATGTCCAGGTGTTGGGCTACCAGTTGGCCGCGGCCGCCGGGTTTGAGCGGGAAGTCGAAAGGCTCGGGCGACAGGTTCTTCTTCATCTTCGTGCCGCCCTTGTCCACGGTCATCACGTAAGCCCTCTCCTCCCTGGTATCCATGTGGAATTTCAGTTGAAAGCGGTCTACCAGCATGTTCTGGTACATCTCGTGGAGCTGGTCGAGGCTGGAGGGGCGCTCGGCCTTGGCATCGACGTCCCAGAGTTCGCTATTCATCCACGAGGGACCGCCGACGACCTGGCCGTCGGCCATCTTGTACATCAGCATGATCATGAGGCGGAGGGTGGCGCCCTGTGCGAGGTAGGTCTGGCCGCCGGGCATGGCGCGAATTCCGCCTCCCTGGCCGCCAGGCTGGGCGGGCTTGATGGAAGCGACTTCAAAGGTAAGGCGTTTGGGGGCGTCGGATTGGGCGGCGGCTCCAAGGGACAGCAAAGCGAGGGCCGAACAGCATCGCGACAGCAGCATGAACATAGGACGCCGCCGGTGGCAGGTTTGTTGATCCGAGAGATGGCGTCCAGGCACATCGAATGTTACAAAATCGGCCGGGATGCGGCTATGCCGGGGCTGGGCGGCTTCCTTTCATCCGGCCGCCGGCTGGGGGGCGCGGTTCGCGGCCGATCACCGTGCTATGCTGGAGCCGGATGTTTGCCCGGCAGCGTAAAGCCCGTATTTTGTTTGGTCTATCCGATATCCTGCTGGCTTCCCTGGGGTTCGCGGGGGCCTACGGGACACGCAGCTTCCTGAACCGCTTTCTGTCGTTCGAAAACCTGTTTTACCTCACCGCCCAACAGGTGGTGCTGGTCCTGGGCGCGGCGCTGGTGGCGTTAGTGGTGGCCGCGCTCTGGCTCGAAATCTACGAAAAGCTCGATTCCGCCCACCCGCGCATCATCCTCCGCGACGTTTCCCGCCAGGTGGCATATGCCGCCCTCTGCCTGGTAGTTTTGGAATACGCCGTCCGCCTGGAATTAAGCCGTCCGTTTCTGCTGCTGTTCGCCGCGTACACCTGGGTTCTCTTGCTGCTTTTCCGGCTGACCGCGGGCCGCGTGGTGGGCGTTCTGCGCCGCGAATTCGTGGCGCCGCACCAGGTGCTGATCGCCGGCACCGGCGAACGCGCGCTGCGGCTGGCGCGCGGGTTCGAAACCTCCGGCGAGTACGACATCCGGTTGCGGGGCTTTTTAAGCGAGGAGCAAAATCCCCCGGCCGAAATCGCGCTGCGGTCGTTGTATCGCGTCTGGCCGGTAAGCCAGCTGAGTTCCATTCTGCGCGAGCACGTGATCGACGAGATCATTTTTGCCGTCGGCAGCGAGAGCCTCGCGAATCTGGAGGAAGTTTTCCTGGTTTGCGACGAGGAGGGCGTCCGCACGCGCGTGGCGGTGGACTTTTTCCCGCACGTCAACAGCACGGTCTCGCTCGACCGCTTCGGCGACACTCCCCTGCTGACCTTTTCGGCCGCCCCCTACGACGAAGTGCAGTTGCTGGTGAAGCGGGCGATCGATCTATCGATGGCGGCGGGTGGCCTGTTGGTGCTTTCGCCGCTGATGGCGCTCATCGCGCTGCTGGTCCGCCTCACCTCGCCCGGTCCGGCGATTTTCCGGCAGGTGCGCTGCGGATTGAACGGACGGCGTTTCGTATTTTATAAGTTCCGGTCCATGGTGGAGAATGCAGAGGAACTCAAGGAGCGGCTTTCGCACCTAAACACCCGCGACGGCGTGGTCTTCAAAATTCCCGGCGATCCGCGCCTCACTCCCGTGGGCCGCATTCTGCGCAAGTTTTCGATCGACGAATGGCCGCAGTTGTGGAATGTGCTGCGCGGCGACATGTCGCTGGTGGGTCCGCGTCCGGCGGTACCCAGCGAAGTGGATCGGTACAAATGCTGGCAGCGCCGGCGGCTGCGCATGCGTCCGGGCCTGACCTGTCTATGGGCGATTTCCGGCCGGGACAACGTCGATTTTGAAACCTGGATGAAGATGGATATGCAGTACATTGATAATTGGTCCCTGTCGCTCGATTGGAAGATCCTGCTGCAGACCATTCCACGTGTGATAACAGGCCACGGAGCCAACTGAACATGCACATTATCCCCACTCAAGAGGAAGTCGTCGCGATCCTGCGGGAGACCGGCGCGCTGCGCGAAGGTCATTTCCAATACCCCAACGGCTTGCATTCCAACGAATATCTGCAAGTGCCCCTGGCCCTGCGTTATTCGCAATACCAGCGGATGCTGGCAGTGGGATTGAGCCGGCTGCTGCGCGCTCACCCGGAGATCCGCGCCGCCGTGAAGGATCTTTCCATCGTCACGCCCATGACCGGCGGACTGCCGGTGGCGTTTGGGATTTGCGAAGCCCTGCGCGCCAATCAGGTCTATTGGGCCGAACGCGAGCACGACGAGCCGCTGCGCTTTCGGCAGTTCATGGAACCGTGCCAAGGCGAGCAGGTGGTGATCTGCGACGACATTCTGCGCAGCGGCGCGAAACTCTCGGAGTTGAAAAAGCTGCTGGAGTCGTATGGCGCCACCGTGGTTGGCCTGGCGGTCATTATTTACCAGCCGACCCCGGCGACCACCGATTTCGGCTCGCTGCCGCTCTACTATCTGGCCAAACTGGAGGCTAGCTACTATGCCGACGCGGCACATTGCGAGATGTGCCAGCGGGGTCTACCGGTCGAAAAGGTCTGGATATAAGGTATTGAGTACTGAAAACTAATGTCTCACAATTTTATTGAACCTGTTTTCAATAGATTAGAGACGCAAATCGCAGATCTGCTGAATTCGAGTGCAGAATATCACAAAGCCATTACGGTACGGACGGTTGGCTGCTTCCGAAGAGGGATTTCCACAGGCTTTTTCACAACTCGGTGGAAAACCGCCGTCACTGCCGATATGTTGGGGTGATGGGAGCGATTGCTAAATCCGCTATGATGCTGCTGGTTTTGGTCCCGCCCGTAATGGCGCAGACCGGCGAGGCGGAAAAACTGGCGCCCTATTATCCCACCCCGGAAACCATTGTCGATAAGATGCTCCAATTGGGCGGCCTGAAGGCCGGTGAAAAAGTATACGATCTGGGGTCCGGGGATGGCCGTATCGTCATCATGGCCGCGGGGAAGTTCCATGCCGATGCCATTGGAATCGAGTTGGACAAGGACCTGTGCAAGCTGAGCACGGACAAGATCCGGAAACTCCACCTGGAAAAGAACGCGCAGATCGTGAATGGCGACCTGCTCAAACAGAATTACAGCTCCGCGGACCTGGTGACGGTCTATCTGCTGCCGGGTTTCATCGACAAAGTCCAGCCGATGCTCGACCAGCAATTGAGGAAGGGCGCGCGTGTGGTGGCCCACGATTTCGAATTTAAGAACTGGACGCCGGACAAGGTGGAAAATATCGCCGACGATGGCCAGGGCCGCAGCCACACATTGTATTTATACCGGAAATAGCGTGAAGGAAATCACCGACTTCGCTTGGAAGCGGCATCTCGCCTGGGTGCGCGTATTCCTGACCGCCGCTACCGCCATCGCGGCCGGCGTCGAGGCGCAACGGCTGACGCCTGTGGTCGCGTTGCTGGCGGTTTATCTGATTTCGAGCGTCATAGGGGCGATTCGCGGCGCCGGGCAGCGCGGCCTGCTGGGAATGCTGGCCCTGTTCGCCGATACGGTCTACTTCCTGATCGTGCTCTACTTCGGCGGCGGCCGCATGCAGTGGCTGGCGGCGGGCTTTTTTCTCTATCTGCTCGCTGAAGCGTTGATTTTCGCCGGGCCGGTGGAGGTGATGGTGATCGCCGCCACGTCGGCGATTTTTTGCGGAGTTCTGCCGGATCGCCAGGTGCGCGCCCTCGAATCGATGGTGCTGGTGGCAGGTGGGCTGGCTTGCGGCTTTGCGGTCTACCTCCGCCGGCAGCGCGCACTCACGGAGGAACTGGGCTCGAAACTGGGAGCGGCAATGAAGATTGCCGAGAAGGCGCGCGAAGAGGAAAGCCAGCGCATCGCGTCGGATTTTCACGATGGTCCGCTACAGAGCTTCATCAGCATGCAAATGCGGCTCGAAATCCTGCGCAAGCTGCTGGAGCGCGACTTCGAGGCCGGCATGCAGGACCTCAAGCAATTGCAAGCCCTGGCGCAGGCGCAGATCCGAGACCTGCGCACCTTCCTGCACAGCATGCGTCCGGTGGATATCGACGGCGGGAACCTGGTGGTGACGCTGCGCCGCACCGCGGAATCGTTTCAGAAAGAGAGCGGCATCCCGGTGGCCTTCGCGAGCACCTCCACGCCGGTCGGGCTGCCGCCGGAAGTCACCACGGAAGTTCTCCAGATGCTGCGCGAGGCGCTGCACAACGTCCAGAAGCACGCGGCAGCGACGCGGGTCGCGGTGTCGCTGGAGAAAAGCGATCGGGGGCTGGAAATTTCGGTGGACGATAACGGGCACGGGTTTAATTTCGCCGGCGCTTATTCGCTCGAAGAACTGGAGCTTTTGCGTCTGGGCCCCGCCAGCCTGAAACGCCGCGCGCGCGGTCTCAATGCCGACATGCAACTCGAATCGCGTCCCGGGCGCGGAGCGGGGATCAAGTTCCGCATTCCGCTGCAATGAGAGCCGGCCTCTATCTGTGTTCCCTAGTGGTTCTCTCCGGGTGCGGCCGATACGCGGACTTCACGCTTCCAGTCGCGCCGGGCGGCGACCCGAACCTCACCTTCAAGTTCGCGCCAATGTCCGGTCCAGTCCTCACGCGCGGCAGCGGATGGGACTCCGGCGATGTATTGAACCCTGCGGTCTTCCGCGGCTCCGGCGGGTTGGTCAACTACTACTCGGGGTTCGATGGCCATACCTGGCATACGGGCCGCGCCACGTCCGCCGACGGCATTCACTGGCTGAAGCAAGGCAAGCTGCGTTCGCCCGATCCCACTAGCTGGGAAGGCTCGTACATCGCCGCCAATGGCGCGGCGGTCGAATGGCACGCGCGCACGTGGTATTGGTACGTGGCGGGGCGAAAGGAGCACCCGCGGATCGGACTCGACGGCGGTATTGTTCTGCCCACGGGACCGTACATGAGCTGGGACGAAATCGGCGTCTCGGACCCCTACGTGGTCCGAATCGACCCCTACTTTTACCTGTATTACACGGGGCTCGACCGCGGTCGGCGCCAACGGCTGGGAGTGGCGCGGTCTGCCGACGGGGTCCACTGGGAAAAATTGCGAACCAACCCGATTCTCGCGCCGGGCGACCCTGGCTCGTTCGACGAGAAGGGCCTGGGCGAACCTGCCGTCTGGCAATGGGGCGGATACTACTGGATGCTCGATACCGGCCGGGACAGCGCCGAAAACCGCCGCCTCGGCCTGGCCAGGTCGCTCGACGGGGTCCATTGGACCAAGCTGCCAGCTGTCTTTGCCGGCGCCGAAGCGTGGGACTCCAAGGTGATCTGCGACCCCACGGTACTGGTGGATGGCGGCACCATCCGCGTCTGGTTCGGCGGGGGCGACGTGGCCTCACCCGACGAAAATCTGCACGGGCAAATCGGTTACGGAACGTTACAGCCGGTTAGTGCTACGCTTCAGAAGTGAGAGTCGGGATCACCTGTTATCCTACTTACGGCGGCAGCGGGATCGTCGCCACCGAGCTTGGCCTGGAGCTCGCCACGCGCGGCCACGACATTCATTTCATCAGCTACGCCAACCCCATCCGGCTCGATCCGGGGCTGCCGCGCATACATTATCACGAAGTGGAAGTCTCCACCTATCCGCTATTCCAATATCCGCCTTATTGCCTGGCGCTGGCATCGCGCATGGCCGAGGTCGCGGAGTCGTACGACCTGGACCTGCTCCACGTTCATTACGCCATCCCGCACTCCATCGCCGCCATGCTGGCGCAGCAGATGCTGGCGGCGACGCGCCGGCTGCCGTTCATCACTACGCTGCACGGCACCGATATCACGCTGGTCGGCGTGGACCCGTCTTATTTCCCGATTACCAAGTTCTCCATCGAGAAATCCGATGGCATCACGTCCATCAGCGAGTATCTGCGCAAGGAGACGGTGGACGTTTTCGGCGTGCGCAACGAAATTCGTGTCATTAACAATTTCGTCAACTGCGACATGTACCATCCCGACGAGGCGAAGACCGGCGCCTCGGCCTATGCTCCCGCGGGAGAAAAGCTGCTGATTCACCTCTCGAATTTCCGCCCCGTGAAGCGCGTGCAGGATTGCGTGCGCATCCTGGCGGAGGTCCGGAAGAGCGTTCCCGCGCACCTGCTGATGGCCGGCGACGGACCGGAGCGCAGTCCCGCCGAGCATTTGGCGCGCGAGTTGAAGGTGGAGCGCCACGTCACGTTTCTCGGCAAGCAGAGCCACGTGGAACGGCTGATTCCGCTGGCGCACGTCCTGCTGATGCCGAGCCAACTGGAATCGTTCGGTTTGGTGGCGCTGGAGGCGATGGCGTGCGGGGTGGTGCCGGTGGCCACGCGCGTCGGCGGCGTTCCGGAGCTGATCACCGACGGTGAAGATGGCTTCCTGGAAGCTCCCGGCGACATCGCCGCGCAGGCCGCACGGGTGGTGCAGTTACTGACCGGTGACGACCTGCACTATCGCATGCGGAAAGCGGGCCGGTGGAACGCGTCGGAACGGTTTTGCTCGGACAAGATCATTCCGCAGTACGAGAAGTATTACCGGGATGTGATCGGACGGTAAGGGCCCCGGACGCCACCTGGTTCACCCCCCGGCCTTCTTCTTCCGCGCGAAATTCCAGGCGTGCCCGATGATCGTCTGTAAATCGGCGTATTGCGGCGCCCACCCCAACTTACCCCTTAACTTCGCGGAGTCAGCCACCAGGCTCGGAGCATCGCCGTCGCGCCTGGGGCCGAGCGCATACGGCACCTTGCTCCCGGTGACCGCTTCCACCGCGCGGATGATCTCCATCACCGTGTGGCCAGTGCTTGTGCCGACGTTGAATTGGTCGGACGCCCCGCCGGACATCAAATAATCCAGCGCCAGGATGTGCGCCTGCGCCAGATCGTTCACGTGGATATAGTCGCGGACGCAGGTGCCATCGGGCGTGTCGTAATCGTCGCCGAAAATGGTGATGGGCTTTTCCGTCGTCACGGCCCGCAGCAGAAGCGGGATCAAATGCGTTTCGGGCTCGTGTTCCTCGCCGAGGTTGCCCTTGGGATCGGCGCCGCAAGCATTAAAGTAGCGCAGGCAGACGCTGGTGAGCGAGTGAACGCGGTCGAACCAGCGCAGCAGCGTCTCTACCATCACTTTCGACTCGCCATATACGCTGACGGGTTGGATGGGAAACGTTTCCAGGATCGGACTCGACGGCGGATCCCCATAGACCGCCGCGGTCGACGAGAAGACCATGTGCTTCACGCCGGTTTCGACCATGGCGGTGAGCAGCGAGAGCGATCCACCGACGTTGTTGGCGAAGTAGCGCTCCGGCTCGCGCATCGATTCGCCCACCGCGATGTAGGCGGCGAAATGAATGACCGCTTCGCATTGCACCTGGCGCATCAATTCCGCGATCGCGGCGGTGTCGCAGATGTCGAGCTTGTACAGAATTTTGCCCGGCACGTTATGGCGGTAACCCTTGGACAAGTTGTCGACCACCGTCACCTGGTGCCCCTGCTCGATCAGCAGGCGGACGGTATGCGAGCCGATATACCCGGCGCCGCCGGTAACCAGAATCCGTTTCGAGGTCACGGCTAGCGGCTCGCCACCAACGAGTCCTGCCACTTCGGCGATACCTTCTTGATGCGCTCGACCGCCTCCATCAGGTTGGCCATGGAATTCGCGTAGCTGAAGCGGATGTACCCCTTGCCGTATTCGCCGAAGCAGCCGCCGTCGAGGCAGGAAACGCCGCCTTCGTACAGCAGGAAATCGGCCAGTTCCTTGGAATC
>Ga0335073_10005898_pt1 | contig 17205 bp, 16 predicted proteins | sample Lox_Sample_22_FD_207093 | JGI IMG/M metagenome (GOLD analysis project Ga0335073, IMG submission 207093) | Soil microbial communities from Loxahatchee National Wildlife Refuge, Florida, United States - Lox_Sample_2.2 | ecosystem: Environmental > Terrestrial > Soil > Wetlands | place: USA...
CAGCGTCCGGAACGGCTCCAGGTCCACGGCTGATGCTCCGTTCGCAACCAGGTACGCATTCAGGAAATCCCGATGGCTCATCTCGTCGTCCGCGATGTCATGAATGTACTGCGGAAGATTCCGATCGATTTTTCTGAGCCTCTCCCTATAGATCGGACTCCCGCTTCCCCCCGGAACTTCGCTGTCCAGGATTCCGCCCAGTTCGTTATATTGTTCGTAAAAGTCAGCCTCGATGGCTTCCCCAGCGGCCAGGAACTGCAGCATCGCGGCATCTCCAACCGTAAGGGGAGTGCTTGATTGAGCCAATGCCTTTGTTCCGTGCGCCAGCAAGCCGGCCCCCACGGTTGCCCCAGCCGCTGTTAGTCCAGACTTCAGAAAGCTGCGGCGATTTCCACTTCTCGTCAGATTTAGCTTGTCGTTCATATTGGTCCTTTCTTGGCTTAAGTCTTCAGGCTGTCTTTTGCCTCGTTACTTCTTCACTTCCGGAGGGAAATGATCGAACATTCTCTGCACATCCGAGTTGAGTTTCTTGATGTTCCTGTCAGATTTGTCGGAAAGCGTATCGCTTGCCGAGCCACGCCAGATCAGCTTCTTAGCGCTAGTATCGAAGAGGTCGATGACCAGGGTTCCGACCTTGTATGTCTCCTCGGTTGTGGTTGACGTCCCGAAACCCCCTCCGAAACTCCGACGCCAACCCCAGCCGCCGCCGAAGCTGTCGTAATAAGTGTTGAGAGTGCGGTGATCCTCTGTCATTTCCATCGCCATAATGGAAACATCCCCGCCGGATTCCATTTCCGTCCAGCCTTTGGCCGCGAGTGCTGAGGCGATGACTGCTTTTACTCGATCGGCCCACAGCGGATTCTGTGTGTGAACCTTTCCCCATGAATAAGTCTTGTAGCGACTGAATTCGGCGGTCCGATCATAGTCGGTCTTTACTTCCGCCAACGACACCGTCGCCGCAAGAATCGCGATTGCCATTGAAAACAACATCCGGTATTTCACGCCCATCACTGTCTCCTTTCCCGTTCGTGTCGACCAATCAAAAGTTCTGCCGGTATGTAGGAGTGCAGTCCGGACGCCAACGTCGGCTCTCCTGTTATGCGATTGCACTGAAGAAGGTTGTCCGCATCGTGCGGCGGATCGTCGGCGTCGAACTGTCGCAGCGAAGTCTCATCACGGCCACTTCAACCTTGAGAGTGTCGCGAGCGCGACATCCGTTTGCTGCCGGATGTCGATGGCATGCTCATTGTCGGTAAAAAGATTGACGGTTGCGCGCTGGCGCGGGGCGGTTCTAGAGGAGTTTCTCAATCGGCGCTGGCTGGACTACGCGGGTTAACTGAGGAGCAAGTGCCAGGCGGAGATGGCAGTGGCGACCAGGCATGCGATCGGGCGGGATTGCGCCGACCGTCTACCGTTTTGAGAGCCCGCCCGCGAGTGTACTGGAGCCACAGCTACCTTTTTTCCCTGGGCTGAGACGATCGGCATCCGCCGTTCCTTGTGGTCGCAGTTGAACGGCGTGCGATCGTCAGTGAATAGTGCTGGAAGGAAACGGTCCCAAAGTCAACGTTCGCTGCGGACGTGCCTCAGTCGACAACGCCAACTCGCTTCATTGGTCGTCCGCACTGAATGGATTCGATCGCTTCGGGAAGGGCGAGCAACGACCGGTGGAGCGCTTCTTCCACATCCACTCGCGACAAACCTAGAATCTCAGAGCAGGTTTCACGATCGAACCCCATCAGCATACGCAAGACGAAGCAGTTGCGATGGGCCGGAGGAAGAAGAGATAGCGATTGCAATTCCCGAGGAAGCGTTGCGGGGAAATCGTCCTCGGCGTAGTGCGCGTTGACAGCGGCGAGAGCGGTCTTCACCAGGAGCTCGTCTGCGGAAAGATCCGGGCCCAAGTCGTTGATCGCTTCCTCGACGGCCCGCTCCGCTCCACGTGTACCACCCGTCAGAAGAAGCGCTACCAGGAAAGCATCGTGGAGCGCTTCTCCGATTTTGCGTTCTTCCTTTTTCACCTGTGCCCGTACTCCGTGAAAACATAGTCCCTTGCTTTGACAATCGAGTGGCATGCATACCCGCATCTGGCGTCGTTTGCCTGGGGTGGTTTGTCAGCCAGGGTGCCAGGCCTGAAGGTATTGGATGAAGCGTCGTACTCGAACGCGGCGTATCCCCACCCCCCGCTGTCGGCGAACCGCTTACTGTCCTTTACCATGAAGTCCACGTCATGCAAGGTGCCTGGCACCAGCGCCGTGGGGAAGGTCTCTAGCTTCTTCGCATTCCAATGGATCTTCGCCAGCCTCGCGCCATCCGGGAACGGCTTGCCGTTGCCGGGAGCACCGGCCAGATACGCATTGATCATTACGGGATTTGCGAGGGTCGCTGCCAAGAGATTTCCATGGTGACTGAGAGAGACAACCTGCCACGCCTCGTATCCTCTGAACTCAGAAAACGCGAGCCCGTTCGGCACTTTGACGGTGTACTTGTCCTGCGCGGAAACGGCTCGAACGCTCATCACAGCGAGCACACCCGTAACGGTCCCAATCATCGCTATCGTTTTAAATTTCACTGTCAGCCTCCTTTGTAAAGTCAGGGCACCCCTCAAGAGTGCAAGCCGGGCGCCAGTTCGACCGGGGTGCTCAGGCTGTTGGAGCTAATGCAGTTCCGAAGAATTGCCATGGCGCCTTACTGTCCAGTCCAAGGCGCGTTAACGTCGATCCCTGGACATCTCAGGCCCCTGCGTGAACACGGCAGGCAGATCGACGCGGGGGTCTGACCATCTGAAGCCGCCCGGGCGCCGGCACGGAAATCGAATTGCGGGAGCGATTGTTTACGACACGTCGCAGCCGCGAACCGATTCGGGCTGTTTGGGTAGAGAATGGATGAGAAGTGATTCGAGTCTTGGTAGCAGCGGCTTGCGCAACCCTCGCGTTCGCACTCGATCCCGATCGGGCGATCACCCAGTTCGTCCACACCTCCTGGACGGAGAAAGATGGAGCGCCAACCGACGCTCGAGCGCTTGCCCAGACTCTGGATGGATATTTGTGGATCGGGACGACGGGTGGTTTGTTCCGATTCGATGGTGTTCGCTTCACTGCGTTTGAGCCCCCGGCGGGAGAATCGTTCCCGGCCACCCGAGTTCGGAGATTGCTTGCGACCCGTGACGGAGCTCTGTGGATCGTTTGGGCTGCGGGCCAGGTAAGCCGTCTGCAAGATGGCCACTTGACCTCTTACTCGGAAAAAGATGGTCTCCCGAGAACAACGGCTCTGGCTGAATCCGATGATGGCACCATCGTCGCCGCCACTATGAGTGGCCTCTCGCGCTTCGAACATGGCACGTGGAAGGATGCGGCAAAGGAATGGAATTTTCCCGGGCAGCAGGCGAGGCAGCTTTACTTCGACAAGGCGGGTTCTCTCTGGGTCCAAACCGAAGATCGGGTGCTCTATCTTCCGCGCGGACAGAGCCGTTTTGTAGATTCGGGGCACACCGTGGGCGGGGCCTACAATTTTGCGCAAGCGCCGGACGGAGCAGTGTGGGTTTCGGAGACGGAGCGATCTGCACACACCATCCGGAGGAAAGGTGATGCGACGCGAGACACCGAAGTGCGCGTCGGAGCCAGTTGGGTTTTCTTCGATCGCGATGGCGGTCTTTGGGTCGGCTCGGTCGGGGACGGCCTGCGCCGCGTGCCTCGCCCGGATCGAATCAGCGGCAAGTCGATCGCTCAGTTCGGTCCGGAAGCGGAACAGTTCACGCCGAAGGACGGATTGTCCGGCCCTATTGTCGTCGCGATCCTGGAGGACCGGGAAGGTAACATCTGGTGCGCGACGACGAAAGGTCTCGACCGGTTTCGGCAAGGTGCGTTTTCGCCCGTTGACGTTCCTCAGCCGGACCTTTTCCGGGGCGTTATCGCCACCAAAGACGGGAATCTCTGGTCATTCTCACCCGAAAATGACGATGCCGTCCGCATCAGTCCAGGTAAGGCGAAGGAAGTCATCCACATGCATTTCGCAACCCAAGGGGTCTGCATGGATGAGCGCGGTGCACTTTGGTTCGGTGGGCTTTCCGTCCAGGGCCTACACGTTTATCGACTTGAACCAAGCCGAACTGCGCCCGTCCGGTTGCCAGGCGACCCTGGACTAAAGAACCTGGTCGCGATCGCATGCGATCACGCCAGCGGCGTTTGGCTATTCGATGAACGGCGGGGCCTTTACCGCCTTGCCGGGCGCGGTCTCGCAAAAATCGCCGACTCCGCCGACCCCGGTTACCAAGACGCGCACCTCTATGCAGACAAGCTGGGTCGGGTTTGGCTCGCCCAGGGTGATTCGATCGAGATGTTTGATCATGGCTTCAGACGAAGGTTCGACGCGAGCGATAGTCTTACGATAAATGGGTTCAGGTCGTTCGCTGAAGACAAAGAGGGTAACGTTTGGGTTGCGGGCGAGGGAGGCTTAGCCAAGTTTGACCACGATCGTTTCCGGCCGCTTTCCCGCTCGAGCGGGCTGCCCGTACATTCCATCCGTGGCCTGGCGCAAGACGACGACGATTACTGGTGGATCGCGTTCGACGCCGGTGTCCTGCGAATTCCTGCCGGTGAAATGGAGCGCGCGCTCAGCGACCCGTCCTATCGTGTTCACTACGAATTATTCAACCTGCTGGACGGTCTTCCAGGAAAGTTTGCGGTACAACTTCTTCCGGTTCTCGCGAAAACGAGCGATGGCCGGGTATGGGTCGCAACCTTGAACGGACTCGCCTACGTGGATCCGCGCCGGATTCCAAGGAACACAGTGCCTCCGCCCGTGCACGTCGAAAGCCTGAAAGTTAACGGCAAGGAAATCGCGTTCTCCGATGGATTGGAGCTGCCTCACGGTTCGAACGATATCGAAATCGATTACACTGCTCTGAGCTTGACCATTCCGGAACGAGTCCGCTTCAAATACAAGCTCGAGGGCCACGACACCGATTGGAGGGACGTCGGAGGGCGCCGCCAGGCGTACTACGGCGATCTTGGGCCGAAACACTACCGTTTTCGTGTCATCGCCGCGAATGACAGCGGCCTCTGGAACGAGGCAGGCGCATCGCTCGATTTTTCCGTCGCTCCGGCGTATTATCAGACCGCCTGGTTCCGCGCGTTGATCGCGGCGATCGCGCTGGCAATCCTGTGGGGGCTGCACCGGTACCGTCTGCATCAGGTCGCCCAGCAGATGAACTCGCGTCTCGAAGCCCGAGTGAGCGAGCGCATGCGGCTCGCCCGCGACCTGCACGATACACTCCTGCAAAGTTTTCAGGGGTTGATGCTGCGCTTTCAGGCCGTAAACGATCTTCTGCCGGAAGGGAAGGCAAAGGACCAGTTGGAGCAAACTCTCGAACGCGGGGATCAGGCGATTGCCGAGGGGCGAACGGCAGTGTATGACCTGCGCTCGTCCAGCTTAGCGACCAATAACCTTGTCCAGGCGCTGAAATCGTTGGGGGCCGAGATGGCAACGCCGGATTCGCCCCCGTTCCGCCTGGTCGTGGAGGGTGATTCGAGAGACCTGCACCCGATTGTTCGAGACGAAATCTACCGCATCGCGCGCGAAGCCCTGCACAACGCGTTTCGTCATGCCGAAGCCCGTCAGATTGAAACAGAGATCATCTATGGAGCAAGAGAGCTGCGGCTACGCATCCGTGACGACGGAAAAGGCATTCCATCCGAGGTGCTGAAAGAAGGGCGCCACGGCCATTACGGTTTGTGCGGAATGCGCGAGCGCGCTCAACAGATTGGTGTCAAGCTGGATATCTGGAGCCAGCCAGGAGCTGGAACAGAGATTGAATTGAGCGTCGCAAGCGCAGTTGCGTACCGATCCCCCGCAGGCCTGTCTTTGCGGGCCCTGTTCCGTAAGAAAACCGGATGATTCGAATTCTATCTGTAGATGACCATCCCCTTTTCCGCGAGGGCATTTCCGCTCTCATCGGGAACCAAACCGATATGGAACTTGTCGCGGAAGCCTCCAATGGACGGGAGGCGCTGGATCAGTTTCGCAGGCACCATCCCGATATCACGCTGATGGATTTGCAAATGCCGGAGACCAGTGGAATTGATGCCATCAGCGCGATTCGCGGCGAATTCCCTGACGCACGTATCATCATCCTGACAACACACGCGGGCGACGTTCAGATTTCTCGTGCGCTCAAAGCCGGCGCACGCGCTTATTTGCTGAAGGGATTGCTGCGAAAAGAACTGCTGGAGACGATCCGCGCGGTTCATGCAGGCCAAAGGAGGGTGTCCCCGGAGATCGCCGCCGAAATCGCCGAGCACGCAACCGACGATGCGCTGACCCCCAGAGAAGCTGAAATCCTGCGGCTGGTCGCGAGCGGCAATGCCAACAAAGAAATCGCCGCGCGGCTTTCCCTCACCGAAGAAACCGTAAAGAGCCACATCAGAAATATTCTTGGCAAGTTGGGAGCCAACGACCGGACGCACGCCGTCGCCATCGGAGTGAAGCGTGGAATCATCGATCTATAGCCGGTTTCTCCCTCGAAAGAGGGACTCAAGAAATACTTTTCAGGGGTATCAATGCGCTGTGCGGGCTCGATACCATCGAACTGGGATCCAAATCTGCAGCGTCTTTTCTCAACTTTTCCTGGTGGTTGGCCCGGCACTGGGCTGCTCCTGCTCCGCCTTTGTCTTGGGGCTCCTTTGATCCTTTTCGGCGCCGCCGATTTCTCTACGTGGCACGTGTTCGCCGGAGCTGGCGGCATACTCCTTATCACGGGACTGTGGACGCCCGCGGCGGGAGTTCTAACAGCCATCGTCGAGTCCTGGATCGCATGGTCTCGGTATCGTTCACTGCTGCCGGACGCGAAAATGCATGTACTTCTCGCGGTTTTGTCCGTCAGTGTCGCAATGCTCGGTCCCGGCGCCTGGTCGGTCGACGCGCGCCTGTTCGGCAGGAAGCGCTTCGATCTTCATGGGAGAAAGGGGGAGGAAAGCATACCTCTAAAGAAGTAGGAATGCTCCTCTACATTAAGGGGCACGATCGAGACCGATCGGGGGACGATTCCATCGCGGAAAAGTTCGACAATCTTAACTGAAGGAAGCGATCCGGTGCCGGTTTTCCTCGATTCAGTTCAAAAACGGAGTATGACGATGGCTATCTCGAATTTGATTGGGTCCAATGCGAACTTCCGGGCTTTGCTCGATATAATTAGCGTGGTTGCGCCAGTTGACTCGACCGTGCTGATTCAGGGCGAAACTGGTACGGGCAAGGAATTGATCGCGCGGGCGATTCACGAAGCAAGCGCCCGCAGCGGCAATCGTCTTGTCGCGCTGAATTGCGCGGCGGTTCCCGCAACGCTGCTCGAAAATGAACTCTTCGGTTCTGAAAGAGGCGCTTTCACGGGAGCCGTGACTCAGACGATCGGGCGTTTTCAAGCCGCGGACCGTGGGACGTTATTCCTCGACGAAATCGGGGACCTGCCGCTCGAACTTCAGCCGAAGCTTCTGCGCGCACTTCAGGAGAAGCAATTCGAGCGGCTGGGAGGCAGTCGTACTCTTCAGGTCAATGTGCGCGTGATTGCCGCGACCAATCAGGATTTGTGGCGTATGGTCCACCAGGGGAAGTTCCGGGCTGATCTCTATTACAGACTCAACGTCTTTCCCATCACGATTCCGCCGCTGCGGGAGCGACGTGACGATATTCCACTGCTTGTCGAACACTTTGTCAAAACGTTTGCGCGACAGCAAGGCAAAACCATCGACACGATCCCCGAGGACGTCATGATAGCTCTAGCGCGTCATAACTGGCCGGGGAACGTCCGGGAACTGCAAAATGTGATTGAACGGGGAGTCGTCATGACAGTTGGTCGCGTGCTGAGCCGGGACACCACAAGATCTCTGGATCCCGCGGACGCGGAGCCGCATCGGGCATCTGGCGTCTCCGTTCCAATCGTCTTGAAGACCGCGCGTACGTTACTCGATGCCGAGCGCGCGCATATCATATCCGCCTTGCGCGAAACCAACTGGCGGGTTGGAGGACCAAAGGGAGCCGCTGCCCAGCTCGGGGTCGCGAGGACGACGTTAATAGGGAAAATGCAGAAACTCGGGATATCGAAACTGCCAAATCGATCTGTGGCTTCGACTCAAGGACTCTCGTTTCTTCGGAGAGAAGAGTTCGACTCTAATTTGCAGGTGACCGAAGCGGCGGTTGGCTAAGCTCTTAGGAGTTTTGGATGACCATCATGAAAAACGATTTATTGATCAAGAAGCCTGGGAATATGATAACGGGGCCCAGCCGTCGAACCGTCCTCAAATCCTTGCCATTCCTGAGTCCGGCTTTTCTGGCACAGCGAACTGCCGCTCAACAGACGTCGCAAGCGCCGATGACCGCAAATGGCGGCGTCGATCCTTATCCGATTCCGTGGCTCGACAAGAACGGCAGCCACAATCAGCCGGCCGGGCCTAACCTGGAGCCTTCGCACATTTATCACTTCAAGGGCCTGGTTGCCCGATGCAGCACGTTCACGGGCATGGGCACCGACAACGACGGCAACCGAATCGCGTTTGGCAGCCCGACCACTGATTACGGGCTGATGCAAGGCGAATACTGGGCCGCGAGAACGCCGCAGCATGGTGCGTTTGCCCATATATGACTGACGCTGTTTCGGGGGCCGGCGGTCCCCGCCAATCAGATTCACGATCTGCATCCTGCGATTGCACCTTCAGGGCTATATTGGGTGGTTCCAGTCCCGGCTGCGGGGTTGACCATCAGTGCGGATCGAAAAACGATCACCGTGGAAATGAAAGATGTTCCGGTGGTGGATCAACCGCGTTGGCCGGCGCTCGACTCAATCGCCACCCCTGCGCGAATGACGTTCAAAATGGTTTGGAAATTTACCGGGGAGCCTGTCCAATATGAGAACCCCACGGAGCAATTTCGGTTCATCGGCACCCGTGCCGAATGCCATCTTGAGGCGGCGGTCAGCGTGCCTTCCATCGGATTTGCGTGGAAGTCCGATCCGATCGGGACATCCGCCGCGAGCTTCGCAATCATCGGCGAGGAAGTGAATGGCCGATACTATTCGCCGGGATAACCTCAAGCCGCGACTGTCTTGTGCCCCACCGTCGCCCTGTAAAAGTGGAGACGTCGCGTTGGAGACATTTTGAAGGCTGAAGTGGCTGTCCACAGACTTCCTTCGACAATTTGGCGCCCGTGATCCGCCGTGCCATGCGCGAAAGTCTCCTTAACTCAATCGCATAACGCGGTAACACGAAGTTGGCCTCACGACTGCGGTCCACTTACCGCCGGAAGTTCAAATGGTCAGGAAACAAGATGAGTATCTACACAGTCAATAAGAGGAAATGGCAATGTCAAAAGTTTGGTTGATCACGGGAAGCAGCAGCGGTCTCGGTCGTGCCATCGCCGAAGCGGCTCTGAAGGCCGGGCACCAAGTCGTTGCGACGGCACGGGACACCGATCAATTGAGCGATCTGGTCGCGCAATTTGGCCGGCAGGTACTCCCATTTCGGCTCGATGTGACGATCGAGGAGGAGGGCACGGCGGCTGTGCGGGCGGCCGTGGATACTTTTCGGCGTCTCGACGTGCTCGTCAATAATGCAGGGTACGGAGACACTCGTCCCTTCGAGCAGGTTCCGTCCAGCGAATTTCGCCGGCTGGTCGAGACCTGCCTGTTCGGCGTCGTAAACCTCACGCGCGCCGCCCTTCCGGTGATGCGCCAGCAGCGTAGCGGGCACATCATCCAGATCTCTTCCCTCGGTGGACGCACCGCCTTTCCGGGCAACGCCGCCTACTTCGCCTCCAAGTGGGCCGTGGGCGGATTCACCGAAGGCGTTGCACTCGAAACCGCACCCTTCGGCGTCAAGCTGACGGCATTGGAGCCGGGCGCGATGCGGACCAACTGGGGCAAGCGCGCGCATGCAGCGCGGGAGCCGCTCCTGCCCGAGTACGAACCATCCGTCGGCGCCAGCATGAAGCAAATGGAGGCGTATTGGGGCAACGAAAGTGGCGATCCTGCCAAGGTCGCGCGGATCGTTCTGGAAGTGGCCTGCGCGGAGAAACTCCCGCCGCACATCCTGCTCGGCAGCGATGGCTTTCGGCTTGCCCGTCAGGCTGACCAGGCGAGGGCTGAGGATGCTGACCGCTGGCGAGCAGTCAGCGAGTCCATCGACGTTGACGCTCCAGGCTCGCTCCCGCCGCTCCCGACACTCTGATCCGTTGTCACCCATGATCACAGACAGGAGAAATTCGATGCAGACCATCACCCAACATTTCATAAACGGCGTGTTCGCCGAGTCGCACGGCAGAGACGTCGTCGAGGTGCGGAATCCCGCCAACAATGAACTGATCGGTCGAGTCACCATGGGCGACGCGGTGGATGCCGGGCGAGCCATTGCCGCCGCCAAAGCAGCGTTTCCAGCTTGGTCGCAGACGTCCCTCGACGAACGCAAAGCCTGGCTGCAAAAACTCGCGGACGCCATGACTGAGCGTCTGGACGACCTGAAGGCGATGTGCACCACCGAGTTCGGCGGCCTGGCTGCTTTCTCGGACTATGCAATGACGCAGGCCCGAGACTTCTTCGTTCTCGCGCAAGATACCCTCAAGCCTGAGAACTTCGAGCAAACTGTCAGTAAAGCCAATGTCAAGCACGTGCCGCTCGGCGTAGCCGGGCTGCTGACGCCTTGGAATGGGAACCCCTGGTTCGTTTGCGGCAAGGCCGCCTCGGCGCTCGCCGCGGGCTGTACCGTCGTGATCAAGCCGAGCCAGCTCAGCGCGCTGGAGGCACACATCCTGATGGAAGCCTTTCACAAAGCCGCGCTCCCGGCGGGAGTGATCAACGTGATCAACGGACGCGGTGATCCCGTGGGCAACGCCATCACGCGCAGCCCCGACGTCCAGAAGATCTCCTTCACCGGTTCCACCGCGGTCGGCAAGATGATCAACAGGGACGCGACCGAAACCATGAAGCGCGTCACGCTGGAGCTCGGCGGCAAGTCCCCGACGTTGATCCTGCCGGACGCCGACGTCAACGGTGCCGTGACGTTCGCACTGACGGCTGGACTCATCAATACAGGGTCGGCGTGCATCGCTGGTACCCGTATCCTGGTTCCCGAGGCCCGCGCCAAGGAATTCAAAGTGGCGCTTACGCGTGCCATGGAGGCACTGAAGCCCGGTGATCCCGCCGATGCCGAAACCACCGTACAGCCAATGATCACAGCGAGCCATTGGAAACAAGTCCAGGACTACATCAAGAAAGGTTTAGAGGAAGGCGCCGAACTGCTGACGGGAGGGCTTGGCAAGCCGGAGGGGTTCGAGGCCGGCAATTTCGTCAAGCCAACCCTTTTCGCTCAGGTACGTAACGAGATGACGATCGCCCAGCAGGAGATCTTCGGGCCAGTCCTCGTGATGATCACGTACGCCAACGACGACGAGGCCGTCGCGAGCGCAAACGATGTCGAGTATGGCCTGCACGCATATATCTACGGCAAGGATCGTGAGCGCGCGCTTGCAGTCGCGAACCGCTTGCAAGCGGGACGTGTGATGATCAACGAAATGGTCGATGACCCGAAGGCACCCTTTGGCGGCTTCAAGTTGTCTGGCTTCGGGCGCGAATTCGGCGTGGCCGGCATGCTCGCCTTCACGGAAACCCGCGCGGTTTTCGGTTGATTCTCCCGTCGCCTGCCGCACATTGGGCTGATCTTCGAGGCTCGCGTTTTGTGCTTTTAAAAAAGGACTCCGGGCGCGCCCCAGCGAGAAGCTGTGCAGTGGGCGGTCTTCGTGTTCAGTTATGATTGTCGGCTAATGGGACGACCTGCAATCGTTGACAAACTTAAAGAACATCTTGACGGGCGACCAAAGCTCACGGAACCGCTGATACTTTACTTGATGGTCCGCCAAGCAGCGTGGCACTGTCGTTGAGAATCGTCGGGAGGGGTGGGCTTGACACGCTTGCGAGGGTGGCATACTCTTTGGCCTACATACTCCGAACAGGAGTAACCAGAACCCGCAGGAGGGACCATGACCCCAGACCAGATCAAGCGCACCGGCCTCGCCGCGATCGAGTGCTTCAACGACCCGGCGCGCCGGGACCACTACTTCGAGACGCTCTACGATGACGATATCGTCCTCCGGCTACACGCCGGAACCGCTCACGCCCAAAGGGACCGTGAAGGGCTTCTACCAGGCGTTCTTCGAGGGGTTCCCTGACTGCCACGTGGACACCGAGGCGATGTATGTCGAGGGGGACGTGCTGACGTGGCGCTTCCGGTTCACGGGTACCCATACCGGCACTTTCCAAGGCATCCCGCCGAGTGGTCGCTCCTTCTCGATCCCCGGCATCACGATTCTGCGCTTCGGCGAGCACCGGTGCCAGGAGCGCTGGTCGGTGTGCGACTTCCTGGGAATGATGATCCAGATCGGCGCCATGCCAGCCCCAGGGGCGCTGGCTCGCGGTGCCGAGTAAGTGACGTGACCCACCCGTCGCATCACACCCACTCAGGATTCATAGAACTACTAAACGACCTCGGCCGCGCTCAACGTGAAAGCGGTCCAGGATCCGATTGATCCTCTCCTTTGCGTGTGGGCGGGAATCCAATATCGAGCCGGGCGCTCAGGCCTACGGCAACGACACTTCCGCCATTTGGATTCCGAATTGCAACGATACGGGAATCAGTTTGCATCGCATGCCGCACGCCCCGAATTGAGATCCGCCACCTTTGAGTATCCGCTCGGAAAGCACTGCAAAGGGCTCGTCGAGCGCGCTATAACGGATGGTTTGCGGGACTGTGTCGACGTGTCTCACTATCGAAGAATCCAAAATGCTACTGGCTCTTTGCCGCGCCGGTAAGCTCTACGACGTTGAACGTTGGATCGCCTCAGGGCGCTCAATTCTTACGGCACCGTCGATAAAGAAGACGCCCCTCCTCACCGCAATCGATGCGGGGTTTCACAGTCTGGTTGAACTGATCGCGCGGAACGAGTCGCGACAAGAGCAGAAGGATCGAGCCCTCGCGACGGCCGTCGACCACCGTCGGCTGGACATGGTTGAAGTACTTGTCCAGCACGGCGCACGCATTCAAGCGGTGCGATTAGAGGATGTTCTGCTCACCTGGGACCGTCCGCTCATTCAGTTCTTTCTGGACAGGGGCGCCGATGTCGTTACCGACAATCCGTTCATGTACGCATTCCAGAACAGAGTGCAACGTGTGCTTCGCCCGTTTGTTGATTACAAGAGGGCGCATCCCGAACTTGCAGACGCACTTCAGGCTCAAGCGGACCGCGCGCTACGGTTTTTCGCGGGAACGGCTGACCTGAAATGGATCAGTTTGCTGTTGTGGGCAGGGGCGAATCCACGAAGCGTCGGACCGGATCTGGACGATCGATATGCAGATGATCCGGAATGCCACACCACAGCGCTTCGCGAGGCGTGCAGTCAAGGGAGTCTCGAAGCGTTAAAAAAGCTCAAACCGGATCCTCGCGTGGATGATTTGTCCGAGTTGCTCCTAGCGGCTGCTCTTTCAGACTCGAAAGAATTGATCGACTACCTGCTTCGCCTCGGAGCGAAGCCGAACGACAACGCGCGCGCCGGATTCGCAACTTGGTCTCAGCGGCGCGCGAGGGTGCCCAAGGGGAGGGCGTCGCCGTTGATGCGGGCACGCCATTTGGTGAATGGCTGATCTGGGCGACCGCGCAGGCCGATCGTATCGATCCGCTCAAGGTCAGCCCGGCATCGATTGTTGACTCGAAGCTTTCACCGGCGCCGCAACCGAGCTACTACGGATACCGCAAACCCGACCCGCCGATGCGGTTTCCGAAGCCGCTTTGGAAGACTTAGACGCGACCGGTTTGCGCTAGGTGCTGGCAAGTCTCTGAAACATAAAGAGCATCATTCTCGAGTGCGAAAAATCCTGCCGGTCGCGCACTATACTTCGATGGCCCTATTTCGGACGCAGTCCGCGGCGCTGTTTGGAATCGATGCGCACCTGATCGATGTGGAAGTCGACATGTACCCCGGAGTCTCGCGCGATATCATCACCGTCGGTTTGCCGGACATTGCGGTCAAAGAGAGCCGCGAGCGAATCAAGTCGGCGCTCATTAACTCCGGATTCGGCTATCCGGCGAAAAGCGTCACCATCAATCTGGCGCCGGCCAACGTGCGTAAAGAAGGCGCCGGGTTCGATCTGCCGATGGCTTTGGGAATCCTGGGCGCAATGGGGATGGTCGGCAGCGCGGAGCAGCATTTGTTTGTAGGCGAGCTCTCGCTCGATGGCAGCATCCGGCCCGTGCGCGGCGCGCTGTCGATTGCGGCGTGCGCCCGGAAACGAGGCATCAAGAATTTACTGGTCCCGGCCGACAATGCCGCCGAAGCCGCGGTCGCCGACGGCATCGACGTGTTCGACATTCATCATCTGCGGGACGCGGTCGCGTTCCTGAAGGAACCAGGCGGTTTTCAGCCACAGCCTCGAACGGCGCCCGCCGCGGCGGTGTTCAATGGCGAATCGCTGGATTTCAAAGACGTGCGCGGGCAGCTCAGTGCGAAGCGGGCGTTAGAGGTCGCCGCGGCCGGCGGGCACAATGTGCTGTTGATCGGTCCTCCCGGTTCGGGAAAGACGATGCTGGCCAAACGCTTCGCCGACATTTTGCCGCCTCTGACCTTCGCCGAGGCCCTGGAAACGACGCAAATCCACAGCGTCGCCGGTGTCTTGCCGAAGGGCACGGGGCTGCTGGAGAGGCGTCCGTTCCGCGCGCCGCACCATTCTGTTTCCGACGCCGGACTCATTGGTGGTGGGGCGGGGACTCCAAGACCGGGCGAGGTCAGCCTGGCGCACAATGGCGTGCTGTTTCTTGACGAACTCCCCGAATTTCCGCGAAATGTTCTGGAACAACTGCGGCAGCCGCTCGAAGAAGGTACGGTGACGATCGCTCGCGCGCAGGTGACGCTTTCGTTTCCAGCTACTACTGTTTTAGTAGCGGCAATGAATCCGTGTCAATGTGGTTTTTTTTCGGACCCGACAAGAGAATGTCGATGCACAGGCGCGATGATTCAGCGGTACCTGGGGAGAATCAGCGGGCCGTTGCTCGATCGAATCGACCTTCACGTCGAAGTCCCCGCCGTGCCCTATCGCGAGTTGCGCGGCAAGAACGAAGGCGTCAGTTCGGCCGAGATTCGTGAGCGAGTCGAACGCGCCCGCGCCGTTCAGCAGTCGCGCGGATTCTATAATTCACGAATCCCCGTGCGCGAGCTTCGGAAGCTGTGCTTCTTGGATGATGGCGGCGAACGCACGCTTGAAATGGCGGTTCGCCGCCTGGGACTATCGGCACGCGCGCACGATCGAATCCTCAAGGTCGCACGTACGGTTGCGGATCTGGACCACGCCGAGCAGATCAGCGCAAAGCACCTCGCCGAGGCCGTTCAGTATCGCAGTCTCGATCGCAATTACTGGCAATAGCCTGCGCGAACCGCCAAGCGAGTTGCGATACTGAACGAGTGACGGACTTGCATGGCGAAACTTGAAGAACTTTCGACCGGAGCCTCGGTTAAGGGCATTGCCGGCAATGCGATCGCGACAATCCTGAACTTAAACTGGTACGGCTCGAACTGCGTCGATGTGGTCTACAAAACTGCGGACGGGCGAGTTGCAAACGATATCTTGTACCGTGACGACGAGGCTCGGATCGAGCTCGTTCAGGCCGGGCGCGTGTGGAGTTTCGAAGGTGACGGCGAACTTTTTCGGCTTGCGTCGGAAGCGTGCCGGATTCATCTCGCGCACTTGTTCGATCCCCATCTGGCCATCCACACTTCCGAAGTCGATCCGCTGCCGCATCAGATCACGGCCGTTTACGGCGAGATGCTCCCGCGGCAGCCGCTCCGATACTTGCTAGCCGACGATCCCGGCGCTGGCAAGACGATCATGACGGGTTTGTTGATAAAAGAACTTCTCGCACGCGGGGACCTGCGCCGCGTGTTAATCATCACTCCCGGCAACCTCGTCGAACAGTGGCAGGACGAACTCGGCCAGAAGTTCAACCTGGAATTCGACATCCTCACCCGCGACATGATCGAAACCTCGCGCTCGGGGAACCCCTTCTCGGATCGGGATCGGTTGATCGTTCGCCTCGACGTCCTGGCGCGCAACGAAGAGCTTCAGGAGAAGCTCATGAGCGCCCGCGAATGGGATCTGATCGTATGCGACGAAGCGCATCGCATGTCGGCCACCTACTTCGGCGGCGAGGTGAAATACACGCGCCGCTATCAGGTTGGCCAAAAGCTCGGTCAGATTTGCCGGCATCTGCTGCTCATGTCTGCCACTCCGCACAACGGCAAGGAAGAGGACTTCCAGCTCTTCATGGCGCTGCTCGACGGCGACCGCTTCGAGGGTCGCTTCCGCGACGGCATTCATTACGCCGACACCGAAGACATGATGCGGCGGCTCACCAAAGAGGAGTTGCTCAAGTTTGACGGCCGGCCGCTTTTTCCTCCTCGCCGCGCGCGCACGGTCAAGTATCAGCTCTCGGAGGGCGAGGCCGCCCTTTATACCGCCGTCACCGACTATGTCCGCAATGAGATGAATCGGGTGGAGCGGTTCGCTGAGGGCGACAACAAGAAGCGCAACAATGTCGGCTTCGCCCTGCAAATCCTCCAGCGACGCCTCGCCTCGTCGCCTGCCGCGATCTATCAGTCGCTGAAGCGTCGTCGCGAGCGGCTGGAGGCGGAACTGGGCGAGGCGCGGCTCGCGGCCAAGGGCCGCCGCGCCGGGGTCGCCGAGCCCGCAGTCAATCCCGACATGCTGGGGAACATCGACGAATATGGCCAGGACGAGGTCGACGAGCTTGAGGACCTGATCTCGACCGGCGCGACCACGGCGGAGACCGTAGAGCAACTCGCCCTGGAGGTCGAAACGCTAAAGGGGCTGGAATCGATGGCGCTGGGCGTGTTGCGCTCGGGCGTCGATACAAAATGGACCCAGCTCAACCGTATCCTCGATGACGAACTGATGATCGACGCCGCCGGCAATCGGCGAAAGCTGATCATCTTCACCGAGCCCAAGGATACTCTCTACTATCTGCTGGAGAAAGTGCGCGCGCGCTTGGGCAATCCCGAGGCGGTCGACGTGATTCATGGCGGGGTGACGCGCGAGGAGCGCCGCAAGGTGATCGAGCGCTTCATGCAGGACAAGGACCTGCTGGTGCTCATCGCCAACGACGCCGCTG
>Ga0335073_10005899_pt1 | contig 17204 bp, 12 predicted proteins | sample Lox_Sample_22_FD_207093 | JGI IMG/M metagenome (GOLD analysis project Ga0335073, IMG submission 207093) | Soil microbial communities from Loxahatchee National Wildlife Refuge, Florida, United States - Lox_Sample_2.2 | ecosystem: Environmental > Terrestrial > Soil > Wetlands | place: USA...
TGTAGTAAGCATGAAAGGAAGGTGTTACGATGTATCATGTGGTAGACGAGATCGTAATATGCGCCTCGGATCTACGGCTACTTTGGTCTTGGGACAATCCCAACAATTATCACACGTTGAGAAGAATCGGCCGAGTGTAAAATAAGTAGATAGACATATATATATGAGAATGGATTTGGAGATAATGACAAGAATTGGTGCTCTTGAATACTTTTGATCTCGAAGTCACGTTCTTTCCACTCAGCTACGTATCCCGCTCCTTATGAGACTTGGGTGAAGACAACCGGGGAGCTCCTGATTGTTTCCGTGTTCTCGACGTCACAATCGATTCAGTACAAATTCCCCACAAAATTATACCGTCATCTCCATTTTTCACCTTTCTCTGCTCGCTGGCTTTAGTTTTCTATCAATTGAATCGATCAACAACTCCAGAAACCGCAATGAAGACCTACAGCTCATCGCCGTAAAGCGAAACCAGGGAAAAACGCGTGAACGCACGAGTCAACGTTTAATTCCTGAGGCGTTATCGTACTGTATTCGTTAAAATCCCAGCCTCCTCCTTCTCTTTCTACCAAAGCTTCCTCAACATCCGTTTTGCGCCGCAGTCGCAACAACGAGATTTTCGGTACTGAAACATCCTCCACCACCTCTTCTTCTTTCTTGAATCTCCTCCCGTGACGAAGCTACCCTTCGTCTCTCTCTCCTGACCACACCATGTCAGGTCTTTCAGTTCGTATCCGACTGCCTCCCACTTGGCTTTTCGGCATTCCTCCAGATCCCAATCCTCTCACTCTACCACCTCCGGAGGACCAACGAACCTTCGCCGCTCCCTTCGGCATCGATTCAGCTTTCTACAATGGCTCTTTGCAGTGGAAAGTTCCCGTCACAATCGCCTCCATTTATGCAGTCACCGTCATGCTACTGAACAAATGGAATCGCTCGCGCGGTAATAAGCCTTGGTGGATCAGCAAGACTCGAGTCTTCTTCGTCTTTGTGATTCTACACAATGTCCTGTTGGCTATTTTCTCGGCATTGGTGTGTTGGGGTATGCTCAGAGCTCTCGCTCACATCTGGCCCGGTAGTCACGAATACTACCTCTTCGGCAAACCATGGCCGGGAATACGCACGAAGAATGGCCTGGCGGGTGCTGCCGACGCCTTATGCAAGATACATGGCCCGAGAGGATTCGGAGACGGTGTTTATTACAATCCTGAAGCACAGATGTGGGAGAAGACAAATCCGGCCATACTACTCAGCGCAAACGGCACTCCTGATCCCACCGATGTCGGTAGATTATGGAATGAAGGTCTTGCTTTCTGGGGCTTCTGGTTTTACCTCTCCAAGTTTTACGAGGTCCTCGACACCTTCATCATCATTGCAAAGGGCAAACGAAGCTCTACCTTGCAAACCTACCATCACACCGGTGCCATGCTCTGTATGTGGGCTGGTATACGATTCATGAGTCCTCCAATCTGGATGTTTGCTTTTATCAACTCTCTCATTCACACTTTGATGGTTTGTCTCTGTTCAAATGTAGCTGTTACTCCCAACGCTGACTCTCATTCACAGTACACATACTACACTCTCACCTCACTTAGCCTCAAGGTCCCTCATCGCATCAAGAGAACCCTTACAACGATGCAAATCATGCAATTCCTCATCGGTTTTACCTTTGCTGCCGCACACCTGTTCATCGAATACACCGTGCCAGTGAGCACTCCATACACCATAACATCTACATTGACATCTATTGTATCTGCTGCTTCTTCTGTGGCTTCTCAGGCAGCTACTGAAGTTTCCAGTGTCGCTGTGGCCTCCACTCCTGTTGCGGCTTGGCTGAAGAAGCTGGCCTTCCGTGCAGCTGGAGAGGAAGGACTGGCCGAGAATGTGCTGAACGATCAAGGCTCTGTCTTCGGACCTGAAGTGATAAATCAACAGCATATCATTGAAACCGTTCAACAAAGTGTCAAGTACCGTATCCAATACCAAACGGTATCTTGCATTGACACACAGGGCGAAGCTTTCGCAATCTACCTAAACCTTTTGTATCTTGCACCCTTAACCTTCCTCTTTGTACGATTTTTCGTACGGTCCTACCTTCGACGCATCGATCCCAAAACGAAAGGCAGCACGCGTGGCCGGAGACTTTCACAAGCGGCACAAGACGCCGCTATGGGCGTGGACAGAGAATTCGACTCTCTTGGTAAGAGTGCAGAGGATGGTGTAGGTGATCTCGTTGAAGGATTGAGGCGTACCGCATCGGGTAGCATGCGACCTGCAACACCGTCATCCTCCCAACCCGGTACCGTCACACCTAGTAATGGAGACCGTCGCCGTGTATCAGCCGCTATTGAGAGACTAGGAAAGAAGTTTGAAGATTCCAGCGAAGTTGCAGTGGAAGAAACGAACGATTCCTTGAACAAAGTTAAGAGTAATGGAAGCGCGAAAGCCATTAGGAAAAAGGCCAGTGAAGATCATGAGCGCCTACGGAACATGTGGGAAGAAGGCATGGAAGGCCGATCACCTACTGAGGGTGCTCCCGATGCAGTTGGTAATGTTAAAGACTCCATTGCAAGCGCCGCAGAAACCGCGAAAGCGACTGCACAGGAACTTGCCAGCGAAGTTGTCAGTAAACTCGAAGATGTCGCCGAGGCTGCCGCTTCCAAAGCGAAGCAAGTAGTCAATGGCGCAGACGAGCCTAAGAGCGTTGTGGATGATCTTACTGAGAGCGCACGCAACGGTGCTAACCCATCACCAAACCTCGAAAGCCGCGAAAGCAAAGGCACTGACGCGAGCTGGGAGAACATCCAATCATCACATCCATCTCTCAAGCGTGAAGACTCAACGCTGAGCTCGACCAGCAGCCAGAAGGGCGGCGAGAGCGGCTCCACTGTAGCGCGCGCCGAATCACCGGTAATGATGCGCGTGCAATCCTCCGACCGCAACAACAGCTCACCAGCTCGCTCGTCGCGCATTCCTCGGCCCAAGGACTCGGGCAGTAGTAGCCGTAGTCGCAGTCCCGTCAAAAAGAGCACCGTCAATGGCGCCGGCCGTAGTACTACGCCGCGTACGAATGGCGCTGCATTCGGTGGCCCTATCAAAGAGGATGACGCTGATGCTGATGTTGGAGCGCATACAGAGCACGATGCTACACATCTGCTTGGAGTTGCCGAAGACGAACCTACGTTTGCGGAGGTTGTGAAGGACGACAAGAATGGCAAGGAGAATGGCGAGTCATGAGTTTTCTTTGCTCGTCTCTTTTCGTCAGTTCCTTAATTTCTTATCATTCGGTGGAAGTGGCCATGGTGTTGGCATTTCGGATTAGAGGATCACTTTGTCCTGTTCTGATGGTTTTGGAAGAACAGACCGAGATTGAGCGACTGCTGACGTGTGGCCCGCAGTTGCCATACCATTTAATTCTGCATGTGAAGGCGAAGATTGCACCGGCTTTGATATACAAAACTATTGCGGGCGCAACGGATTTGCTTGTACGAGCACCAATGGTGCAGACGGCGGCAATGAACTTCTTGTATATGCTTCGATGGCGACGACGACGAAACGCGCCATGCAGACTGCTTCTGATGTATGTTGTGACGGCAACAATGCCAATAACAATACCTTCTCAAATAACTCTGGTTCTACCATCCGCGGCTCTGATCTATTTCGTTTTCGTGTAAAGGCGGATTATTCCGAGTCTCCTGACTATCCCATGGTCGCCGACTCCATATTCACTGCTGGAAGCGAAACCCTCGAAGCACTACTAGACGACGATGAGTTGGACGCGTTGTTTGCAGAGGCTTTCGCTTCGAACTTACTAAATCCTCAGAGAGGTGGAGTCGCGGCTTGGGCTAGGTTGGCAGATGATGTGCCGGAATGCTGCGACAATATACGAGGAAGACCGTTAGAAAGTGGTAATAGAGACAGGTGAAATTCACTAAGGAGGATAGTAGGAACATTGGATTTGTAACCGTTTAACTTTTTTTATTACTCAGAAGCAGTGGTACAGAAGCAGTGGTACGAAAGTATGCTCGAGGCAAGAAACATCATATTGTACATACAGATGACCACCCGTAGACTAGCAGGCTAGATGAAACGTAGTAATTAATGGCATGGACCCATAAAGTTACATGCCAGCAGATAGCGGCGGCAATACTTAGTCAAAACTTTTCAATCCAAACCCAAAAACAAACTTTTGCGCAAATGAGTAACCAAAGAACCGGAGTAAAGAGTATGAATGAAGACTAAAAGAAATCTATGTACTGTATATGACATGTCTCTCCCATAAAGTCATGTAAATGGCCTCGTAACTAACTCAATCATGGTAACATAAAAGACTGTGGGTATCATGAAACATAAATGAAAGATAGAAAGGCAAAAGCATAAAACCACCGACCAGAGGAATGAAAGTTGTGGCAAAGTGCCTGGATCCTTTCGAAGCGGACCAACGATGAAGCTCAACAAAGCCGAAAATGCATTCATAATGCTTTGCTTTTCATCACAAATAACAAAACGCCTCAAGTAAGTGAACGCCTTCCAACGCCGTGCTAATCTATACGAGGATGAGGAAGACTGGACGTAGGTGAACGTTGTGAAGCTGAAGAAGGGCCAACACTGATACCACTGTCGGTGTTGCTGTTTGCAGGTGAAGTGGTCAGCTCGCCGTGACCCGGAAGGTCGAGGTGATTGTTGTTTGCGCCTTGGTCCATGTTACCATTGTTGACAGACTCCAATTGTTGTACTGTCGGCGCCGATTCGGGAAGACCAACGTTTTCTACCATGTCATCGGGTATTACTGCGTCGTTTGCAGCATTTTCAGATTCAACTGCACTGTCTGCAAACGCTTGTCGTTGATCCTGGGAGTTTTCACTCGCCGATGATATCTCGCCGAGAGTCTCAAGTCCTGGTGGCTGTAAGCTCTGCATCGAAAGTTGTGATAGATGCGGAGCTCGAGATCTCAATGGTGGCAATTGACGGATATTAGTGTTGATCGGTGGTATTGGCCCCGGCGGAGGAGAAAGTAGCTCCACCTCCTCACTGACAGCAGTAGTTCCGGAGCACTCAGTAGGAACCCCGCTAAAGCGGCGAAGTGGAGACTGGTCCGTTACTTGCTCGAATCGTGACGGTTCCAATGTACGAATTCCGGTTACATAGTTCGGCGGTCGTGTAGTCATCCCTGGAGCATCAACACCCTCAATCCATTCTCCGACCCCTGCGAGTGTAGCAGCAGGGTTACTCTGCGGTTCAGTTTCGGTTGACCGAGTACTAGGGGTGCCATTACTGTGTTGAGGGATTGAAACTTTGATGCTTTCGGAGGGACAGTTCCCATTCTGTGTGCAGTCACACCTCTTACAATCACATTCAATCGTTGGCCTTTCAGCCTTCCGGCGAAGCGTTATTTTACGTCTCCTGGCTTTGATACACTGAGGTACTCGATTATCGTTTTGTGGACTGATAGTGCTTGGTCCGGCATACGGGATATCATCATCATTATAGTCGTCGCCGTCGTCATCATCACCATACTCATCACTACTCACTAGACTGACTGGTTGGCGAAAAGGCCTCTCGGAAGGTGAATCTTCGCTTGTATCTTCACTGTTGTGTTGTTCTGCGTCGTCAATTTCCACTTCTCGTATGACTTCAGGGTTTGGTTCCGAGTAGCTAGAATCATCAGAATCATCAGAATCATCTTGTACAACTGGATCTCTCGCTAGTGGATCGACGGAAGGACGCTCTGCCGTTCCTATAGCAGACGTTTTGGTCTTCTTGCGGAAAATTCTCTGTAATCTATGACCGACCTGCTTGATCTTTTTCCGAATGGTTTGAAACCGATTTCTCGGCCCAGGCGGTTCAGAGCTGTTTGAATGAGGAACATTCGCCGATGTAATAGGAGTCGTCAAGTCGTTCATTGGTCCTGTAGTCTCAGGTGGTCCTGAAACCCGATCCTCAAGAGTTTGAGAACCTTCAAGGTCATTCGAGTTATGAATCGAAACATGTTCTTCGCTGTCCGAATTTGAAGCAAAGTCTAGCCGGTTTGACCTTCGGCGATGACTTAAATCTAGCCTCGAAGTAGGAAGATCCGGAGGGCGTTCGCTACACGTCCACCTATAACGAGCTCTACCTGTTCTTTTTTCCTCGTCATCTAGAACAATAGTCTCTTGGGAAACAAGGTGTTTGTGCCAATATATGCCGCCGATACTGAACCAAGGAAGATTGCACAAATCGCACAGAAAATTCTCCTCGCGTAGTGTTCGACGACGAGAAATACGAAGTTTGATGCTCCGTGCATGATGATAGTGATGACATTGCCGGCAAGTTCCATGAATTGTCGTCTCAATGTCGAAAGAGCGATGTGTGCTCGCCATGGAAATCATTGTCGTTGCTCGTCTTGGTCGGCCAGGGTGCGTAAAGTCTAAAGACATTTTCGAAATAATGCAAGCGCAAATAACGATTTAAATGTATGATTTGAGAAAAGTTGGGCGGTTAAAAATGCGTCAAATAAGCGTTCAGAAAATGTAGAGCAGAGCGAATAGCTTTGTACTCATGCTGCGAAGCTGGTCGAAAATGGATTTCAGGCGGCCAGAACGAAACGATACGATACTGAAAAAGAAGAGCGAGCTGCGAACAGGTGGGAGACCTGAGAATGGATGCAGAAACCCGGACGCCGCTAGAAATAGAAGCCTTGAAGAATGTAGGCCTGAAAGAAAGGGTTTTTGGCAGGTCGAGGTGTGCCGTAAGGTATGTGCGAATGGGGATTTGTACGAATTATGCCGTTGATAAATATTTAATGGTTCGGATGTGTATGTCGGTTTGAGTGAGGCGGAGTCTAAACAACCTGGTGGACTCTACCCGTGTCCGGGCGTTCTGAGGCAGCAACAGTGCATCATCGCACCTGTCGGAAGAAACAGCATGGAGGAGTGGCTGAAGGCGGGCGTGATGGAATGGTAGTGCTTTCAGCGCCCCCGGTAGACTCCGGACGATACAACTCTCAATACGAGATAAGGCGGTCGCGGTGCGCGCCCAGCACGCCTAGACGCTCCTGCATTTTGCACCGGGCAACAGAGGCGGAAACGCAGGCGATCAGTGAGAAATTTAGAGGAAAGACGAGCGAGTTAGTGATGTCGCAGCTGATCAGGACATGTGAACAAGCCAACGGTAACGGACAAAGTAGGAGAAGATGGAAAAACACCAGGAGACGGCGGCTTGCAAGAGTTCGGTCGACAACTCCATTGGAGAAAGCAAACTCACAGAGACGTGAGACTGAGAGCTGAGAGATCAGCAGCGCAGCCACGGCCCACGAACAGAGGAAGGCATGCTGAGTGAAGGTGTGGTGCCCTCTGCAGTGGTCGGGCCTCGAAACCCCCGCGTATACACCGCGGCGCCTAGAGAAGCGAGGGAGGCTGTGCGAAATCCTTCATGTCGCACAGCACAAGCTTCGTTGGATTAATTGGCGTGCTGTGCGTGAGCCAACACTGGCGTTTGGCATTGCCACAACGAGTTGATGGCAGAGTCAAAAGATGGCCGATACAAAAGCAAATTGAGAGCGGCCTCAATGGATTGGTATTCAAGACGATTAAGGCTGGAAGGTGATGATTGCAGATTTGGTACTCCGTAGTGATACTTTGACGTTGCAGTTGATGTCTTGGGTGTAGTTGAAAGGTCAACTGACGTTGAAGTTGATGTATCGTAGCGTTGCAGTTGATTAATTGGGAGTTTAGAGGTAGAGTAAGGAGATCAACAAAACGATGATACTCTACCGCCGAAGCAAGGCAGACTGCTACTCCAGCGTGTACCGCAGTCAATATCGTACCACGAAGTCTCCGCTTACGCCATTAGCCGTGGCTTTGCTCCTCTGATTTCTCTGCTGCTCCTGATACGCTCTACTTGCCCTGCTACTCCTAGTTAGTTATTACGTTACTACGCTGCTTACTACGGAGTACTCTGCTTGCTGCTGCTCTGCTGCTTTGGTGCAAGCCTGCACTGTTGTAGAGTAACCCCTCCGATTTCGCTTCTGGCCAATCTCCATCGCGTTACCGATCATCGGAGTCAATTTTCAAGGTCGAAGACATTGCTGCGCCCATACAACACCATCCTCTCCCATATTCATCATGAGAGAGCACAATATCGTAGTGTTTGCAGGTGAGTCGAACCATTGAATCAACTGTCCATGTTCAATTCCTATTGACACAGTCCTCTAGGCGATCACTGCGGGCCGGAGGTAGGCTCTCGGACCTACTTGCCGCGTGCACTGCATGGAGTATGTTTACTGACGAGTCTCGGGCGTAGGTCATCGCAGAAGCAATCAAGGTTTGTAACATCATCACAGCCTCCACCAAAGAATTGCACTGACCCAGAGCCATCTAGATCCTCAAAGTCATCGAGAAAGAAAAGTCTAACGTCAAATTCAAGCTGCAGGAGCAACTACTTGGAGGTGTTTGTAGCCCGCCTCACTTTTTCCACGGAAACCACTTCCGACACCCTAACGCAATTCACAGAGCTCGATAGACACTCATGGCATTCCAATCACAGACGAAGCTCTCAAAGCTGCGAAAAATGCCGATGCCATCTTGTTAGGCGCAATTGGTGGCCCTGTAAGAAGATCTTTTCCTTGATCATAAGCTACATCCGAGCCCGCAACATATTGACCGAGCCTTGAATTTGTTTGAGGCTGTGAAAGATTACTTGCAGCGATTCTCCACTCTCCGACATGACTTGAGAAGCTAACACAACCTCTGCTCGCAGAAATGGGGCACTGCTGCCGTTCGTCCGGAGCAAGGTCTACTCAAATTGCGCAAAGAACTGCAAACGTACGGTAACCTACGCCCTTGCTTCTTCGCCTCTCCAAGCCTCGTTGCCAATTCACCACTCAAAGAGTCTGTTTGCCGCGGCACCAACTTTACCATTGTCCGCGAGTTGACTGGAGGCATCTACTTTGGTGATCGCATCGAAGATGATGGATCCGGCAAAGCCCTAGACACGGAACCATACACAAAGGCTGAAATTGAGAGAATCACACGGTTGGCTGGGTATCTTGCATTGCAGCGTACTCCCGAAGAGGGTCGTAAAGTGTGGAGCCTTGACAAAGCAAATGTGCTCGCGACGTCTCGGCTTTGGCGCAAGACCGTCACCGAAGTCATGACCAAAGAATTCCCGCAGCTTGAATTCGAGCATCATCTCATCGATTCGGCCGCCATGATCATGATCCAAAATCCGCGGAAACTAAACGGAATCATCGTCACCAGCAATCTCTTCGGTGATATCATCAGTGACGAAGCGTCGGTAATTCCAGGCTCTCTCGGCCTGTTACCGTCTGCAAGTTTGGGCGCATTGCCAGATGGAAAGAGCAAGGTCAACGGCATTTACGAACCTATTCATGGTTCTGCGCCTGACATTAGTGGCAAAGGCATTGTTAATCCCGTGGCTATGATCTTGAGTGTTAGCATGATGTTGAAGTATTCACTCTGTGAGCCACAGCTGGCGACGGCTGTTGATACTGCCGTCAAGAATGCGATTGATAATGGCAAGAGTACCAAAGACATTGGCGGCTCTTTGTCTACCAAAGAAGTTGGTGATGCCATTGCTGAGGAACTGGCATCGATTTTGAAAAGCTGGTGAGGCCCCGCTTACGATACTACCTAGCGGTAATTCACAAAAAGCATTTACACTATCACATGAAAGGCCGTTATCAGCCTCCATTGATGTGATTACGGAGTAACTGGCGCAGATCTTTTCTCTCACGCTGTTTCAAACAATCGCATGGCAAAGCATTGATACATGCCCGTCTACACGAGCTACGCGTTGTAAAAGCCACGGCGCATGACATAATGCTGGGACCTGTTAGCTCAAGGCTGATGGCAGGCGCAGCAACGCAAAGTCACGCCCTTAAGCCGATTCTTTCCTTTTCCCCTCTCCCCGCCTCTGGGAGAATGATCTTTGCACCGTTTGCATCTCCGAGCCTACTCACATCCTTCCACACCGGTTGGGCTTCCATGAAGTAAGCATTGCTGCCTTCAACCTAGTGAATGAAGGCGATGTAGGCAAATTAGGCATAAGGCCTCTATCTTACCCTCCAACTAGCCAATTAGTAGTGAGGGCGCGATCACACGATTCGTATGGCGAGGGTTACGCCCTTCATGGACGCGGCCTCTGAAAGGTTGGGCAACAATTATTCACTGTCATGCCGCCATTCGTTCTTCCGCGCGTCAATTCCATCTGAATTCAAACGCCTTCCTTTGCTTTACACCCTTGACTTTTTCTTCAGGAAATTTTCGTCATGGACGTAGTCGCTACTATTGGGCATTTTATGTCGACCATCTTCAGAACCCTTCTCGACGGGTTTCGAAACATCACAAAACTGACCAAGAAACGCATTCGAGATGGCGATATTGCCTCATTGGCAACCCTATGGCTTTACCCTCAACTATTCTCCCAAATGGATGAAATAACCAATCTCGTACGGGCAGACAGGGACGATCTATTGCTAGAATACAGAGACACGTACCTCGCCGATGCCAACATCACTGATCTGAAAGTATGTACATGCAGAAACACCTGTCCAGTTACTAACAGATGCCATGCAGGGCGTTATGCTTGCGCAAGTCGCCTTGACTGGATTCATACTTCCCCATGTTGAGAATGCAAACTGTCTGGCGTTGTCATTGTTTGCTCTAAGCGTGGCTGCAGCATTGATGGCCGTCCATTTGTCAAAAGTCTCTCGAAAACGCTTGAGTGCCTGCAATCAGCCTGCCGATTTTCACTTGCTATTCAGCACATCCTTACCAATTGAAATATCGACGCCTTCTGCACAAGCTCCTCCTGGTGATGGTGGTCTAGGACACACTCGGTCACATAGCCATGGTCAAAGGCACAGAGTTCCTCCCCCACTTCAGCCTCCTATCATCACACATTCATCGGTGTTGAATACGCAGCCATCCGCGTCGAAATGCGCTGTGCTTATTCTCGCATTGCCATCTACGCTTCTCCAGTTGTCCTTGTCCTGCATCACACTGGCATTTGGCATCTATCTGCTTAGCGTCTGGCTCAGAGGGTTGAACACCACCAACGGCCCTTCCTATTATTGGAAAGTCTTTGTCACATATGCCATCACCACGTTCTCTATCATTGGGCTCTACTACATCCCGAACACTCTCAAGGAAATGGAACGTGAGCTTGCAATGGACCGAGAGATTGCCTTGGATTTCGTTGACGAGGAAATTGTAGCAACTGCAGCTACAGTTGGCCAGAGAAATGGCAACACTACACGCAGCCAAGGTTCAACACGTCGTCACGGTGGTCGCGAAAAAGTAGTTTGGATTCGGCATGCCAATGGTTCACGAAAGGACAAAGAGTATCGAAAATAAGATAAAGTTTCAAGGAACACAGGGGGTTAATTTGCTTATCATATATACATTTAGATTATTAAGAGATATAGAACAATTGGCGACGATATATCTATCCATCAGGCATATGTTCGGTTCGGAATGAACGTGATGTGGGTATCATCTTGAGAAGACACCCTCACAACCCACAAAAGTGGGAAGTTTTCCTTACCCATCCTGTCTTACCGTCGGAAACGCCATTACCACCCAACCATCAAGCCGAAACGCCGTCGCCGTTATCAATGCAAGAAGCAAATGGTTCGACGTCGAACCGTATTGGTAACCTTCACCGCATATTGCGCATCTCGTTGTGTGTTGCGGGCCGCGGTGGCTGCTCCTCGACGTCAATGTCCAGCCAGCTTCCTCTCCAGTCGTGCAGAGCCTCAGAACTGGCGATGGGTCGAATGACTGGCACCTTACCGGCGGATCTGTGGAGCACTGGTGCAGGCTTCTGCACGAGCTCGCGCTGCGATGACGGCGAACTTGAGAAGGACTTCTCGTCGGTAGATTTCTCATCCGACGAGACGAAACTCTCTCGCGAGCTGTCGACTTGACGCATCACCTCAACCTCTACGTCGACTACCTTCTGAATTTCTCCCGGTCCCGGACCTACTCCGTTGCCTTTGTATCCCCAACCTTCGCCCTTCTCCGGATCGGAACTCCACATATGGTTGACGCTTTGACGATGGTCTCGCATCACGTGTATCAGATGAACTTTCTTCTCCTGCCTGTACACGGGTTCCTCCTTCATCTCCTCTGGTCCGTAACACGATGCGAGATGAGACGCCATGGCCGATTTGGTTGGATTTTCCCATGGAGTTGGGCTACTATGGGAGGTGAATGAGTCGGTATGTGAAGCCATCGTTCCGCGGCGGGTCGACGAGTGACGTTGCACAATGGCCTGGCTGACCCGTTTGGCGTTGGAGGTTGCGTGGGTCCAGCCGTGACGTGCAGAATAGAACATACGCTTGAAGAGTGGTCGTAGAGTCGCAAGGCTACCCGCGACGATACCTGCGCCTAATTCAATCGTTGACCAGATGGAAATGTTTGCTGCGTTCCAGAAGAACTCGGGCGAGATTCCCAAACCATCGAGGTACTTGAAGCGGACACAAGAGCAGATGGAACCGAATGCTCCCAGAGACAGAACAAATATACAAACCGACTTTGTACGGCGATCCATATTGGCATTCCAAAGGATTGTGATCGGGAGCAATGCATAGATGAAGTCGGTCGAGGTGGTGACGGCACCTTGCTGGTAAGCAACGCCGACGAGCACTTTGTTCGGCAAACACTTTCCCTCAAGGCCAGCAAGGAGAAAGTTTCCTGGCTTTCCGCACATGAATGTGAGGAAGAAGGCGTCGAAAATGTTGATGAAGGTGTTGAAGAACATGACACCGTAGATGAGGTACTTCTGCCATTTCTTGACACAGATGCGCAGGAAGAAGACGCCGAGAGATAGCTTGAGAAAGATGATGGTGACAAGATAGAAGATTTCATCGGCAACCACCCAGTTGGCAGCCACCTTCATCTGCTCAAGTCCATCGGCATGAGTGCCACCACCGAATTTGAAGACGATAACGAGGCATCCCATGCAGTAGATGATGAATGCAACCTGGAAAATTGTCAGTTTGTTTCTCAAGAAAGAAGTCAGTCACTCATACGAGAGCAATGCCAATGAAGATATCATCTAGACCCAAGCACCGAATCATATGGGTTCGAACCCAAAAGCGCAGTCCCACAGTGATAATTGCCAATGGCAAGAATGTCAACGTTGCAGCCAGAATCTCCGGCACACGAGTCTGGGTGTCATCCAGCGACGCCATGTTGAACTAAGCTGTTGAGTGTCAGTATGATTTTGGGATTTCACATTTTGCTACTGGAGACTACACACATTGGATGCTCTTGTATGCACGAGCTTGTGAGCGAATGTTAGCTACGGCAAAGGGCTAGAGCGAGATGAAGAGGTTTAAGGAAGCGTAAGCTCGGAGTTGGGAGTGAGGTACCTTTAACATATTTATGCATGTGTTCGAAGAGCTTGAAATTAGTAAAGACTGACCATTTCTGAAAATCCGTAAACCGATCTTGTGATGGTAGCCGGGAGCATCTGCGGATACGGAGCTTTGCCATTTGGTACCAACAGGGATCAGAAAACGTGGGGAGAGGTGCATCCCAGTTCCCATGCGCTTTGCAATAGAACTCAATTATAGTTCTAGAGAAAGAGAGGAAGATGGGGCGAAGTGATTGTGGATATGGTTTCCGAAGCGCTTGATCGCATACCTGAAGCCATCTTGTCCAGTATATTCATACTCATTGTCTGGGGCGCATCAGGTCAAAGGCATCTTCACCACATGAAGGTGGACGATGATACAACGTCGCAACTCACGAGAAGCCGGTGCATGGGCGCTACAATCGCTATCCGAGGGCTCAAAGGGCTGATCTCTTATGCAATGGCTGGCAATCTTTGCGCTAAACGTAGGTGTGGTCGAGATGGCATGTGCTGGATGAGGGGCTGCCGGGTTCTGTGTTCAGTGACGATTGTGGGGGTTTTGTGCCTCTGCTCTTTTCTCATGCTCAGTCCGCTGCCGTAAATATTTGACACGCGCCCATGGGAACAGCTGGATACTAGCGACTAGTACGGAAAGCTTTTGATCTTTGAGGACGAAAGAAATTAAACATGCGCTGAAATTTTGGAGCTGGTGGATTGGATACCTCTACCATGAGAATACTGGCTGAAGTCTGCGTATACCAAATTCGCTCGTCGGTTCAATGGACAGTGCAGTCTGAGGTCGATAAGCCGCTACCGTATCCTTGGGATGGCTTTCACAGGCCAAAGTGAACAGGTGTTGGAAGATGTTGCAGTCAACAACATGTGCTTTGACGCGAACCCGCAAACTTGCAGACGAACGACGCTCGCTAGGCCCAATCTGAATCCTTCCAAGAAACATCTCCGCCAATTCCAGTCTTCGCTTTGCGTTTCATTGCTACATATTCCAATAACTGCCGATTACTTTTTGAAACCCTTTTTCGCTGTGCCTCTGAGCGCACGTGGGAACGGTACTCTATGCCACATTCCGCGCAGGCACACGTTGTCGACACAGATGAGTTGCTTGATCCATCAACAGAGCCAGACGATGCGAATGAACAGGATGAATCGGGTGCTTTGCAAGAAGCACTTCTAGATGGAGATGAAGAAGACGAAGGAGATATAGGTATGTGCTTAAAGCTTTCTATATTCTACCACTTTCCACCATCTACGATTCTCTTTTCTCTCTTCCAGCCTGCATCGCGCTATCGTACGTCGATTCACTCGCGATTCTCACGTGTCTGCGTGCTTCTCTACATCTGCCCTATGTCTTTCTGAGTTCCATGCGCGCATATTGAAAGTACCCAATGGCACCCGAGACACTAGAGTACATATTGTGTCATCTCACGATAGCTTCTGACTTTAAGTTTGGTTCACTGGTGTGATACGTCGCAGGTAGCGATCTGGAGCTTCACATGAGAACTCAAACTCACTCCACAGCTTGAAGCTGCACACCTGCCGCATTAGTACCTGGTAATATCGACTTGAACTTGTAAAGCATTCTGACGCAACAGCACCAACGGGGAAATATCTGTAAAACGCAAGACGCGGCCATGCGAGTCATATAAGCCTGGAATTACGCTTGCCGACGCAGCTTTCTCTGCTGTGTGGGAATTTCCTCCCAACCTTTTGATTATGACCAGAGTCGATGATCCAATTCTTTTTACATCCATAAATATCGAGTCATTCTTTTATCTCCGTCCGTATATTATAAAATGGTTGCAAGCAGCCACTCAAATTTCGCTCCCTACCATCGTCATCCAAGACTACAGTATTAACAAACTAACCAAAGATGCTGCAGACCAACCTCAACCTCTCCCAACAACACCTCCTGCTCCTCCTCCAGGCTTGAAAGAGATATCCAGTCTCGCGTCATGGACCGTGTCGTCATCCAAGCCAGGCTGCGGCGTGCAAGCCCTCCGTGCACCAAACACGCAACTGTTCTGGCAGTCCGATGGACCACAGCCACATCACCTCAACATCCACTTCTTCAAAATGGTGGCTATCGTGGGCATGCGTATCTACCTTGACTTCGAGTTGGACGAGAGCTACACACCGACACTGATCCGTTTTGCCGCCGGGACAGGCTACGCAGACTTGCAGGAATTCAGCGTCATGAGGTTCGAAAAGCCACGCGGCTGGCTCGACGTCGATTTCGAGGGTGTGGCGAGCAGCCTGGCCGATGATGACAGCGATCAGAATGACGACGAGAGTGAGGATGGGACGGCAAGGTTACCCGTACTCCGGTGTATGCTTGTTCAAGTCCGCATTTCTGAGAATCACCAGAACGGCAAAGACACTCATTTGAGAGGGTTGCAGATCTTTGCAAGGGACGAGGAGATGGGTAGGAGGGAGAGGAGGGAGATTAGGAGCAGTATCAAACTGGATGCCATCGGAACAGGATTGACCATCAGAGCAAAGAAGAAGGTTTGGGACATGCCAGAGTGGGCAGAGGTGCCAAGTTTGAGATGAAGAAGCCGAAGATTACCTGTGATGAAATGGCTATGAATTCAATGTCACAGTTTAAACGTTTCTTTGTGGTCGCACCGATTAAGAGTTGGCCACCATCCACAATATTCTCAGAGAGCCGGTATATGGAGCTTCGGACTGAGAAGTATTTCTCTTGGTTTATTGCTACGAGCGAAGAATCGTATCCCGGTACGGATTCAGACAATTCTGACGCTGAAGATAGAATGTACAGGATCTGCAATTTCTCAATTCATTTTTTGAGGGAAGCAAAGACGTATTACACTCGACTTAATTCAGAAACTGCACTAGATGTGTCCGCTTTTGAAATTGTGTCTCTTTAGTTAACAGCTTTACAAAAGCGCTCCGGGAAGCGCACTCGCCTTCATCCGGTCGGCGCGGAACGCGATCCGCTCCCGAGCTTCTGCTGTTCCGTTCGTCAGCATCAATTGCTCAGCATCAATTTTTAGTTAACCAAAGGCGCTATCTAACTCTAATGTCTTTTTATATATCCCACGCAGGCCATTGTGCCTGCATATCATGTTTTTTCGACGATTCTGGCTGACATCTACTCTCCTAACTACCTCCACCATCCTCAAATTCACACACGCGGCTGAGCTCTTCCCAGCTCTGGACCTATTCCCTTCATCACCACTACAACAGCAAATCCGATTGTCAAGCAACATGACCAAGGGTGCGGTGATTTCCCTCTCTCATGGTGGCGGACCGATGCCTCTAATCGGCGACCCTATGCACAAGGACATCGTACGTAGTCTGAAAGAGCGTGTACCTAAGATCCTACGACTCGGCACTGCTGAATCTCCTCGCGCAATCATCGTCGTCACTGCGCACTGGAGTGAGAGACATCCTACCATCTCGAACGCGCGCAAGCATGATCTCTACTACGACTACTACGGCTTTCCGCCCGAGACCTACAACGTCAAGTATCCCGCAGTAGGGTCACCAGACGTAGCAAAAGAGGTGTTTGAAGCGCTGAAGAGCGAAGGATTCACTCCAGAAATGGACGAAGAGCGAGGCTGGGATCATGGCGTATTCGTACCGATGTTGTTGATCAACCCGGCAGCCGACGTGCCCATTGTACAGCTCTCCGTCCTAGACTCGGAGAACCCAACAAGCCACTTCAAGATGGGACAGGCGCTGGAGAAGCTTCGCAACAGCAACGTCGCCATCGTGGGCAGTGGCTTCGCAAGCTTTCATAATCTGCGACTCATGTTCAGCGGCATTGCGAAGGAAAAGTCGTTCCAGGAGCGCAACGCGGC
>Ga0335073_10005900_pt1 | contig 17203 bp, 25 predicted proteins | sample Lox_Sample_22_FD_207093 | JGI IMG/M metagenome (GOLD analysis project Ga0335073, IMG submission 207093) | Soil microbial communities from Loxahatchee National Wildlife Refuge, Florida, United States - Lox_Sample_2.2 | ecosystem: Environmental > Terrestrial > Soil > Wetlands | place: USA...
AGATGGTATGTCCCCCTAACCCACTATTAGAAGACCACACTAACGGGTTGTAGTGAAAACAACACAAAACGACATCAAGAGGAAAAACGAAGCTCTCTGGCCGGTATTTCAAATCACCCACCAACGGTCACGGTATATCTATGATCTCTACTACACCCGCGAAGCCATCTCGACAGAGTTGTACCAGTGGTTGTTGAAGCAGAATTACGCAGACGCAGCACTGATCGCACGATGGAAGAAACAGGGATACGAGAAACTGTGTTGCTTGAAATGCATTCAGACGAAAGAAACGAACTTTGGGACGGCGTGTATATGTCGTGTGCCAAAGGCAAAATTGAACAAGGGGACGGTGGTGGAGTGTGTGCATTGTGGATGTCGTGGATGCGCCAGTAGCGATTAGAGATAAAAGGGAAACTGCATTTTTCGGGGGAACGGCGCGGGCATTAAGTTTGAAGGAAGGGAGACCAAGTTGTATAGCGATATTTGTCATTTTCCGATTCCGTAACGAGCAAGTATATCCTTCTTCCTCCCCTAGCCTACGCAACACCATTATAAAATTCCGTCCCAAAGATATACAGAAAGAGTGACTAGAAATAGATATATGAAATCCACAACCCAAAGTAAACCGATACCAAATAGCAGTAAAGATAGATGAAAGCCAGCAAAAAGGACCCTCCCCTTCGTCAACGAATGAATGTTTATCCCCCTAAAAGCGTTCCCTATCTCCACCATGAAAAGAAAAACTCACGGTGGAGATAACTCATTGAACGCTTCCTCGAGTTCGCGGCCCCAGTCCGGTGAACCAAAGACATCATCTTCCTCCGCCTCACCTTCCTCACTACTCTCCGACCCCGTCTCCTCTTCATAATCCTCGTCCGCATCATCAGATTCCTCCTCTTCTTCCTCCTCCTCCTGATCCTCCACAACCTCTTCCTCCGCATCTTCTTTCTCCCCGCTCACATCGACTTTCCCTTTTGGCTCACTCGTCTGTTCCTTCGCCATGGAAGCACGATAAATATATCCAAGATCAACACCATATACCTCTGTTGCATCGCCCTCCGCCTCTCCATCGATATCCGCGGGATCAAACCCGGAATGTAACCGTCTCCAATAATTCCTGCGTTTCGTCTCCCGTTTCGCAGGTGATCCATACGCATATCTCATCACCACATCATCGTTTCCTCCGTCTGTAAACTGTGGAAACCGTGCTGGACTCGCATTTTCAAAGTCCATGTACGGATCATCGAACGAAGACTCGAAAATGACACTCTTGGCGGGGGAAGAGAGATATCGATTGATGTCCTCGCGATGGAGTTGTAGACGGGTTTGCGGCGAACAGGTACTGGGTGGTTCATCCTGTAGACGACGGGAGATCTGTGAACGTGGGGTTGTAAAGACGACTTTACGGGCGGAGGAAAGAGGGGCTCGTTGAGGAGAGGACGATGGTGGAGGGGAAATGATAGAAAGATTGTGGAAGGAGTGTGGGGGAGGTTTTGCGATGATACGAGATTCAGAGAGAGTGGTATCGAGACGAGGTCGTTTCGAGTCGTTGTAGGAGTGTACTTCGATTGTGTCTTCGTCGTCTGCAAGAGGGATTTTGAAGGCGTCGGAATCGAAGGAATGATCTGGCGCTTCGGGGGTGCCGAAATATCCGCTATCTCGGAATGATTTTCGTTTTCGATTGCCCTTCATGTCTTGAGATGGAGGAGGGGTATCGATGGGTGGGAGGATGGGAGATTCTTGTAGACGAGGTTGGGCTACGTTGATGGTGGGCGGAGGCTCAAGTTCGAAAAGTGGGAGTTTCGACGTTAAAGAGTTCTTTCGTGACCGTCGTCCGTTGTCGTCGGTGCTTGAAGCCGAATTTGCGCGTTGTCGTCCGACATTCTCATGTAATGACATTTGTAAACCATCGTCTGTCATGGGCATTGAATGGTATGCCAGAGCTGCGGCACTCGCCAACTGAGCCTGTGAAGTAATGGCAGGAGGAGGCATAGTTCCCGTTGAACTGCGATGTGGATTTAAAGGTCGTCGTCCCTTTGCACCTTTTGCAAACGCAGATTCCGCTCCAGCAACAATTTTCCAGTAATGGCCCTTGCCTGGTTCGTCTTTCGGTCGTTCCTCCTTGACAAACGACTTGTTCAAACTGAGGTTATGTCGAATGGAATTCTGCCAATTCGTCTGCGGTTGTGCCTCTGCGCGATAGTACTCGAACGTTGTCATAATCCACGTGTAAATTTGATTCAAGGTGAGTCGTCGTTGAGGTGATCGAAGAATTGCCATTCCAATCAAATGCGCGTAAGAATACGGTGGTTTCGTTCCGTCGTCCACGATGGGTTCGAATTCGAATTGAGGGTCCGAGTCGGAGGGAGAAGACGTTGGACGAGTCGACGACGCGTCTTTGGACGCGGGAAACGCGGGTTGTGAGTAGGAACGTTGTATCTGTGCGGGAGGTTGTAAGGACGCGCGTTTAGGGGTCTTGAGGTCGCGTTTTTCTGCTTGCAGACGGGCATGGTCGATGTTTTCGGGGAGTGGCGCGAGCGGGTAGGAGGCGCCGGCGGTGAGGTGGAATTGTGTTGACGGCATATATGGGCTTTGGAGGGTATACTTGGAGAGACCGGGTTGTGTGGATGTAGGGAGAAGGGAGTTGGTGGAGGAGCCCGTGAAGCTCATGCTCCTCTTCAATGGTGAACCGCCACCTGCTAATGATGTTCGCGACGGGTTTCCGCCGTGTAAAGCAACACTGGCGGCAAGGTCGAATTCTGTGATATTTGAGCCTGACAATGAAGAGTGTGAAGTGGAGGGAAATTGATATGGTTGTGGTTGTGAAGGGCGATTGAGTTTTGAGGGCGAGGGAATGGGGAGAGCAAACGAGGTTGTTGCTTCTTGAAGTCTCTGCTGAGCTGTAGGGAACGGATTTCCGCCGAGTCGAAGGTCCATCGACTTGATGTCTGTTGAACCCATCACCCTCGAGGGCTAATTTGCGAAAGAGAGCAGAGAGAAAGAGTGAATGACTGAAGACGGTTGGAGGATTAAATGAATGTCGTGTCCAGTGTCTATATTGAAAGCGAGATTAGATTTTATTTCATCTAGCTTGGTGTGGCGCGGGGGAGAGAAGGGGAACGAACGTTAACTTGTCGCGGGTCCTTGGGATATGAAATGGAAAAAAAAATTCAGAGTTCCGTTCAACACGCACCGCCCACTTAAGATTCCAAATTGGGTGTTCTTGTAGAAAAGTCGCGTGTTAATTGGACTGGCGAGAAAGAAGAATGAGGCTCAAGGAATGTAAAACAGAATGAGTGAGAGCTACGCGGTGGAAAATAGGCGTATGTAAATATAAAAAGGGGTGGATATCGGGAGGCGTTGTCTGAAGATGGATTTGTGATGGGTCGGGAAAATGGGGGGACGGGACGAATAAAGAACGCCGCTGATGTCGGGTCCTTTGCTGCGGAAGGAGAGGGGTGCAATAGCGAGGGGTGCAGATAGTAAGAAAGGGGGGATTGGAGAGAGAATATACAACACCGGATGGGTGTGTGTGTGAGAAGATGAGTGGTGACGAGGGTGTGAGCACGCAAGGAATGTGGACGGAGGGGCGTAGGGGGGGCGATTATATGGTTGGCCAGGCTCCGATGGTTACTGCGGCAATCGCGCACCACGAAATAACGCGACGCGACTGGGCACATGATGCTGACGCGACCTTTGCTCACCAGTTATAACTTGATCCCGCCACCCAAGCCCGCACACAAAGGAAATTAAATCACCAGCCGAAATTTTTCCGAGCGCATGAAAAGAACAACGCGCATTGCTTCTTTGTTACAAGAATAGATATGACGTTGTTGGAAAACTCTCCACACCCAGAGTTTCCTCATTGTATTACATTTTTAGCATGGGACCTACGTATTCCACTCTATCGCAAGGCTTTTCCAAGTTCCAACCAGACCTATTGATACCGTTCTAGAAATTGAAAGAAACTAGACTGATTATTAACGAGAGTAGACTACTAGTATAAAAGGGCTGAAAAAGATTCGGGGAACTCCCAAAGCCGTAAACCAAGAATGCAAAAACCATGGCCTGGCCATTAGAGGCGTCAGGCAGAAAAGAATTCGTGACAGCAAGTATTAGTCTTCAAAATTCGTAAGCAGACGCTGATGCAACGCAATCTCCCACCAACCCAACCCCCCCACCCATCACAAACAAAACTCCCAATCTCCCACCCAACCCACAAAACGACTCCGGATGTATCAGCAGAAAACATCTTGTACCAGCGCCTGTATCTCATGTCTTGTTCGTAATCGTACAAATGCGTATGTACACTCTCTCCGATCCCACACAACCCCACAACTCTGACCGGAGATGGTATCCATGCTCCTTCATGAATTTCTCGAAATGCGTCGTTGCAACTTACGTACTTTCCACACCTCCGCCATCCCGCTCCGGTGAACGGGCATTCCCCCGAAACCTAACGAAAGAGGAAGGTGTGGGTAACATTATCGTCGCACGCACTCTCGCAGAAAACTTGCTGTATCTATAACCATCCAAAAAACCGAAAACCGAAAATATCGAAGCGAGAAGGCGAAATAAAGAAACGAAATGATTAAAAAAAAAATGGGTTGAAACTGGTAATTGCGAACCGTCCCTGAACGCCAAACTCCTCCGAACTGCGGCTTTTGTACTGAAAGGAAAGATTGTCTTATTGATATCGTCGGAGCGTGGTGAGAGGCTCGCTATCCCAGGGTGATGGTACCGGCGGCTCCGGTAGCGGTGGCTCCAATTGTCCACGAACCGATCCGGAACGTTCCACCATCGCACCCGCAGCACCAGCACCAGCGACCATGGTCTCCTGTCTCGTCGTTTGTCCTCGCTGTAACTGCATATAACTTCCCCTCCGCGCACGTTCCTCCTCCTGAATTTCTCGTCGCGTCTGTTCATCTCGCGCTTTGTCTTTTGCGATCGCATCCTCGACTTCTGCACGATATTTTTCGCGGATGAACCAATATCCTCCTTTCAATGGACGACTACCGCCGGGAATACGGCCTTGACCGACACCCCGTTCCGTCGCGGGGGCCACTTGTTCGCTGTCATTGTCGATGGGAGGAGGATCCATATGATCTGGGTTGGTTTCATCCAGTTTTGCGTCCGCGTCGGTACGATATTGTTTCTTGAACCATTTGTTCACCGACAATGCATGACGAACAGTATTCTAAACAAGTTTAGTTTGGGAATTGGGATCGGGGGTGGATACTCTCCAACCGCCTCCGCCGCCAGTGTCTTTGGAATCATCGATGCCGTCGTCAGGGAAATGATCTGGGTATTTGCGTTTGAGAAGGATATACAGATCTTGAAGAGTGAGTTTCCCACGTTTATGCTGCCTGATTTCATCGGCCAACATGATTGCATAGCTTGTATACGGCTCGGGAGGTTTGCGGCGTTTCGTTTGGGTAGGAAGAGGCGTTTGATGTCGTCGTTCTCGGATGTGGTGGGCTGGTGGCTCGAGAGGCGGTGCATGGATGCGTGGTCGACGATGACGAGAGGGATGTTGGGGATGTGGTGCGGGTGCGATCTGTGGCGGTAAGGGAAGTGGAGCGGGAGGCGCATCAATGGAATATGAAGAGCGAATATCGCTCAACTCACCGGGACCAGGAAGAGGTTGTGCTCCTCGCGGCTGAGGTTGGGAGAAAGTTTGTGCTGGAAGGTATGGGGATAAGGAACCCTGGCCACTGGACGGAAGTGGTTGTTGCTGCGATAGAGACGGTGGGTGGGATAACGAGGGATAAGATCCCGGATGCGGAATTCGCGATCCTGACACCCTTTCAGGAGGGTATTGCAGAGATTCCAGATATCCATATCTGACTTCAGGGTAGGGAAAGGAAGATGGAAAGGAAGTAGGTGGTCGGGAGGGCGTGCGTGGAGGGGAGGGGGCAGGGGGATAAGGGGGAACATTCGGATCGATGACTCGGGATTGGGATGGACGTCGGGTCGGATATGGATCACTGGCGACTCTTTCTCTCGGAGATGTGTGTCTTGGAGATTCCCCTGACGGGGAGATCAATCTTCCCCTGGACCCGCGACGGGACGTACTGGTTCGACCGCGTGGGGGCGATTCTCGCGTGTAGTGTTGGCGCGATTCCCTGGGCGATGTGTGCAGTTCTGGATATATCTGTCGCACTTCAATGTGAGACCAGGGAAGAGGTGGTCCAATTAGAGGGGGTGCAGTTTCAGGTGGTTTCGAGAACGGACCCAACAAATACGAAGTCTCGACAGTTTGCGGATGCGCACGGGATGATCCGGATTCCTGATAACGAGTAGACGGATGAGGCGGTGATACGAACTGAGATTGAGTGGGATATTGAGTCGGAGGTTGGGACACGTGTCCTTGCGGATAGGATGTCCCAAGGGAGGTATCTTGGGGGTCATGTGAAGGGATCTGAAATTGCGGATCGTATTCCTGTGAGCTGTGCGACGAATATGAATGCGTCGGTTGTGTCCAGCTTTGGGAAGAGCGATGATCATACTGTGAGGATGACACAGGATCTCGTGATCTTCCCCTCTCGTCATAGCGAGTTAGAGGACGGCGGCTTGTTGGGCGGCTTGGCGGCGGAGAACTGTCTCGTTGGTCATCTTGCATGAACGGGGTCCAGATCGTTCCTGATGTACTCTTCGAGAGATGCCAACCGTAAAATACTGGGAGAGAATAGGATCATAGATTATCTCTTGAGCGTCGCGTTGAATTCGACTGCGTTGATATCACCACTGAGAGGTGAATCCCGATTAAACCGCCCCTGATTTTTGAAAATGCCGCCGTTTCCAAATTCAGGGAGTTATTCGGTATTATCGGAAGGGAAACGTTTGACAACACGAAACAGGATTGTGCTTCCAAATTAAGTATCTGATACCATTAGCTCTATATAAGGAATCGGTAGTTACGGGCGCTATTCGTAATGCGAACCAAGGTTCAAACAACAAGAGGAGGAGCACAGTTATGAATCGAAAAGAGGTTGAGGCTGTTTTGTGGCGAAAAGTTTCTTGTATTTTTAGATGCACTCCACAGAAACAAACTTTTAATTAGCCGAAATTGGGTTGCCGATCAAGCCGATAGATCCCTGATTCTGGGAAAACGCGCAATACCGAACAATCGATCTCGACTTAAAGAATTAGGAACTGCAAATGACGAGGTCCTTCCCGCAAAGTCGGAAGTATTTGGATGGGAAGGTGCAAGGGCGCGCCCTGATCCTGTGGACTGGCATGGGCGCCGCCCAAAAAGCGCACTCCGTGTGATGGGCCAACCAACACACTCATGATATTTTAATATGAGGGTGTGCATCACCCCGTTCCGTGGTCGTTCATTCCAACGAACCGCCGCCTCGGTCGTGGCAATTCCGTTTGCGGCACGGGCATACATTAAACATTGTACATGAAACACATTTTTCTTAATGACTCTTAAGCCATATTTGAACACGAAAGCACCGAAACGTACCGCACTCCCCCAAACGGCTGAACCACGTGAAATATTCGAAGACAGATTTTGAATTTTTCGCGTACGGAAATCAAAAACCCCGCGCGGACCCCCTCTTCCCCCACAACATCCGACCAACCTCAGAGCGGTGCGGCGCTCGCATAACTCAAATAGTAGAGGTTCCTCCCTCGACGCTATGACCGATCTTTAATGGTTCACCTGATCAAACTTACCAGAAAGCAAGTTCCAAGACTGCCAAGCGATTAAGCGAACGTTCATATTAGCCCCTGGATGATCAGCAAAACGATCGTCACAACCGGCGGAGTGGTACATCCCACATTGTGTAATCAATGAAGCCCCTCCAAATTCAGGGGTACGGAAATATACAAGTCACTTTACAGGAAAAATTACTTCGAAATTTCCACTCGGCTAGGCACGCTTGTTTCAACCAACCCAAGGTCAAGGGGGGCGGATATGCTATCACACTAGTCTGTGTCATGTTTGGGCCCGTGTGCGTGACCGTGAATTTCCTCAGAATTGCGTGCTATGGTCGCTTTGGTCGCTTAATTAAGACATAGTAGCCGTAATCAACTCTCTAATTTAAGTAAGAACTTCGAACTCATTTCGGCCTCATTTCGGTAACTGCTTAGCACCGCCCATACATCAGGATTGTTCAACGACCAATTCTATAGTCTCGTGTCGGTTAACAGGCTCAAGAGTTGAGGCTCGGATTAACTCCTTTAAACGATGTATCATATCCCTCTTTGTGATCGCTATCAACTTTGAAAATAGAGTAAAATGGTATTGAATTGCGGAATGTGCATCGTCATTTCATGCTTAAGTTTTGCTATTTTGCCCACAAATATGCGGCCACCCCTTATCTCGTTCGCAAAACGGCCCCGCGTGTTGTCTTGGCGACACCTAGTGTCCCTGAAAGATACACCAAAACCCAAAGCCGCACCGCCCTGAAATTAATTCATCCCTTCTCTAATTAACTCCTGTAACCGCTTTTCGGACATTCCACTCCGCAATGCCAACTGCGAGAGATTACGGACCGTGTCGCGAATATAATCTTCCAACCCAATGTCGTCTAGTAATCCATTTTCGGTCGAGCCGCTTCCCCCCGACGACGACACACTCTCATTGGCCATCCCCACGCGGTCCATCACCCCCCGAACAACACCACCACCACTGCTGATGGCCGTTTCGACGTTATCATATTGATTGTAATATGAGCTAGTGTCCTCTAAACGAGGCGTAATTTCTTTTATTTGATCATACGGCTCCGCCTCGAGACCAGGGGTCGTAGCGGTGGCTGTGAATTGATCATACTGATTCCAATATGAGTCGTCATCTTCTTCCGATTCCGCGTCATCGCCATCGCCGTTCCCGGAGACCTGAAACTCCGGGTTAGCATTTAATATATAAATGTTTGATAAATAGGCTTTGTACCGATATCCCGTTGGGTTGACTGTACCGTAATGTGGCTTCTTCAATGGAGTCATACCAATTCAAATCGGTGTCAACTTCCGATAATCGAACATCATGAAGTTTCCAACCCATTTGAGTATGTCCATTCTGATCTGGAATCCAGGAAAACCATAACTCAATCTTCAGTTCCTCCAAAGCGACATTCGCCAAAATCTAGATGGACAGATTAGAACGGGCTCGATAAGGTTTACGTACCATTTCCTGATCAAACCTTCGATACCCCTTGAACCGCTCTCCTAACCCTGCGGAACGGTTTGATGATTTCAACCGCTCGTTGACTTTATATGAGAGTGTGGGTTCGAGCCACGTAAGTGCTCCAGGCCATCCGCTGCCTCTGCCGAGTGAAAGGAACCCAAGTTTCTGCTGGAGGATCGGGGAGAGTAGCGGGAAAAGCGACGGAGGAGGGTGTGCGGCTGGTGGGAACAAAGGGAGTTGGTGCAGGAGGTTTGTCCATTCAGAGTGGTTTAAGGACTCTGGTATTTCAGAAATGGATGGCAGCATCGTTACCCCGTCCGTTGTGGCTTTTCCTGTATCGGATTATCTCGCTGTAGGTTCGGGTGGAATTTGGTGCAGATAAATAGTTGACCGCTTTTGTCCGCAGTTGTGACGATTTTCCGTTCGTCCGATTGGCGTTGCGTGACCCGCCGTTTCCGCTGGAGTAGGACAGGGACCTGGCGCCCCCATCGGTTTTCGGAGGGACCCGATGACTAGCTATATTTCGATATAGCTTTGAGGCATTGCGACTGTCACTGAACTTCGGACAGTAGGTTTCTCATCGCATTATTATCCATTAAATGTTTTCAAATTCCTTCAAATCACTCGCTATGCTATTACCCAATCTACAGTCCAATTGCTCAGTCGCATTGCTGGTACATCTTGACACTCTTGATTTGTAATGCTCTACCTAATCCATCACCCCAAGTTGGATACCACTTATCCTTTGCGGCCCAAAAGTCGAACATTGCTCGTGGCGATGCATCCACCCATGGCTTACTCGCCATATTGTCCGGGAAATAGCCATTCGTCCCGCCGACAGCTAAGTTCAAGATTAGATAGAACTCTTGATCGAATGGAGTCGAGTCGTGGCCTGTCTGAGACCATGGATCAACGAGCGTTGTCCCATTGGCATCTTGGAGGGGGAAGTTCCCGTCCTGCCATCGAGGACTTGTGAAAGGCACGTAAAGAACTTGTTGAAGACGACTGTCGACGTATGTCAACAGACGATCTGACGTTAGTAAACATGGCATAAAGGGAAATTACTTTGACTCCATTCAAGTCCGTAGGTGTGAAAGTCGTTGGTGAAAGTCGTATGGTAAATCTTGTGCGTCGAATAGGTTTGCCACCAGCGATCCAAAGCTTGCTCGGGACCTCGTTATTAACAGAAAGAAAGAGTAGGAAAATTACCCCAATGTAGAGTACTCGAAAACGAATCAATACCACCTAGTGGATATGAAATTGCATTTCCTCTAGATTCCATGATATCGATTTCTCCGCTCTCGGGCCAAGGGCCGTACGTATTATTGACAGGCATCATCCAGATGGCAGGCCATAACCAATCTCCGACAGGAAGTTTTGCGACGACCTCAACCTTGCCATATTTTATCGAACGTGACAATCTCGTGCTCAATCTCGCCGATCGAACGGGATTAATGACTGTCTGTGCAGTAGAATTGGAAATAGCAACACATTGATGCCAATCGCTCGAAGTGCAAGTCCCCAATGTCGTCAAGTTGAGCGTATACCCATTATTCACTTGATCGTCTGTCAAGAACTGGTCCGTCAACGTCGGCATAATAACCAACGTATTATTAGCGACGTACGAATTCTCCGGATCCGCCGTCGTCCATTCAAACTCGCCATTTCCAAACCCTCCAACTTGAACCTCATGAGTCCAAATATCGTTGCGAAAAGTGCTGAAATCGTCATTGTAGACTAGACAGAATTTATGTGTTTCGATGCTGGCCCATCCTGAATACCCCAGATACCCGGCCAGCCCACAGCCAATCAATACCCCGATTAGGGGCAGAATCGTCACCCACTTTTCTCTGGGATCCTTCTCTAGGAGCCATGGCTTTTCGACACCCGCCTTGTTGAGTCGTGATTTGAACCGTCTGGTGTATCGATTCGTGGGCATGGGTTCATGTTTCAGATGATCGCGAAAATTATAGGTCGAGGCTGCGTCATTATCGGGATACGCGTCGGTGGGCTCTGATTCGTAGAATTGGGACACGGACGAGGCGGAAGAGAAGACGGGGGAATGGTTGAGGGTATCGACCGGGGAGTTGGGGATGAGGTATGGGGAGTTTGGGTCTGCATCGTGGATATCGTCTTCCTCGAGAGGTTCGTCGCGGAAAGGGTTTAGTTGTTCACGTTCGGATTCTCCGCTGTAGCGGGAGGATGCGTTGTCTTGGAATCCGAATTGAAAGCTGTGCTTTCGAAACGACATTGTTTTGGATAGAGGGGAGAGCGTTGGACCGTGAGGATAAGATTATATTGCCCAAGTCATTATTATGGCACTTTGAAATGATCGAACCGCATTGGACCATCGTTAAATGAATGTGAGCCGGCCTACGGGAATGACTGGAAGCAGCGATTCCGATTTGAGGCGCCGACGCCACCTGTTCATCGTCCATCTGAGAAATGAGCCAGATCTAGACTCTTCAATGAACAAATCTCGGTCTCTGGGTTTGTTGGCGCATTTTGTTTGGTGGTTGGTGGGATCTTCCCATGTATTTCCGGATTTGAGCACGCCGCAGGGCGTGTTATGTCAGCGCCACACTGAAAAAGAGGACTTTGCGGCGTTGCCATGCCAACGTCCATGCAATTGGCCGCATTCGTCGCATCATCGACCGCGACGACTGGCCAGGAAAGCACGAAATGGTCGCTCCGAGCGCAACATTCAACGTTAGAAGGTCAATCCTCTGCCGTAAAACGAGTGGACAATGCGTCCTGTGGCTAGACGTCATTCTAGCCGACCCGATTTAATGGGTTGTCAAACCTTATCGTGCACCGTTTTAACAATTATATGCCGCTAACGTCGGTGGCTCTCTCTCCCACTCTTCGTCGGCGTCGACGCTGTCCCAATTCGTCCATAATCGATGCGGCCTTCATAGCGACTGGATCTATATAGTCGGCCTAGACCATATTCTTCATCGCTGTCTCTTAAAAAGCTACCGACAAAAGGGCCCAGTGCTGCCACCCGAAGTGATCGTGGAGCTGTTTTCACCATGGGTCTTTTCAGCAAATTCGGGGGGAATCAACAGAGCCCCGAGAAGATGCCGGTCAACACCAGAAGCTACCCAGGAAGTCCAAGTAGTGGTATGACAGAAATGACACAGTTTTCGGAATCATCGAGTTCGCAGTCGCAATCCCGATCACCCCGGTCGATGTCTTCTGGTGGCAGTTTCGCCACGCATTCGACCGGACACAGTCAACAGAGTTCGTATTCATCCCGCAAAGCAGAAAAGGGATGGGTGCAGGATATTAACAAACACCACCTAATGGCAAAACATCTGTATCGAAACTGCAAAAAGAACAACTGGCTGGAGGGTAAGGCAAACGAGGCTGCTGTAGCATTAAGAACGTTTCAAGGAGGATACATACTCTATCCACAAGATGACGCAGACGATCGATTCGAGAATGCAGTCAAAGGACTCAACGTGGAGGCATGTTTCCACCATTGACCCGTTTCTAACAATAGGTATGTATTCGAGTCAACTCTGATGTCGTCAAAGTGATCATGAACAACATTCCCCATAATATCTGTGATGTCCCTCTCCGCGATGACTCTCGAATCCAAATTCTCGAAGACATTGAAGACCTCCCCCGGGCCCGGAAACATCAATACGCAGCATTTATCCGGGAGGATTGCAGTCTTTTGGTCTGGGCGGACAGTGCGTCTCGAGTCATCGACGATGCCATGGACATCGAAAAGAAGATTATCGAACTAATTTGGGACGACGGCGATTCCGTGGGACGATATGAAAAGGTTATTGAAGAAGACGATGATGAACTGGAATTGGAAAAGGGATATGTTCCACCAAAAAGAGGACGTGTTTTACTTCAACCGTTATTAGTAGGTGGGGCTTGGATATTAATCTTTTTGTTCATTGGCAGTGGCCTGAAAATTCTGCTCCGGGAAATTGCCATCACCGGAGAATGGTCTCAGCTCTGCTTTCTCCTCACCAGTCCAATTCTCTTCTTCGCCATGGTACATCTTCTACTCATATTTATGCTAATTGCAGTTCTTTGCCATCGTCGTGGTTAGTTATTGTCTATATATATTTGGTCCATCAAGTCAAGTATTCGGCAACTCAATGTTTTTCTCCGGTCGCGCCCCCGAACGTCGCATCACTGGCGAACTCCCCCACATCACAATCCAGTGTCCCGTCTACAAAGAATCCCTCGCCGGTGTCATCGATCCCACAGTCCAATCTCTTAAAGTCGCTATCTCAACGTACGAACTCCAAGGCGGCACCGCCTCCATCTTTATCAACGATGACGGAATGCAACTTCTCGATCCCGAAATGGCTGAACTCCGACAACACTATTACCGAAACCACAATATTGGCTGGGTGGCAAGACCGCCACACAAAAAGGACGGGTTTCTGCGCGCCGGGAGGTTCAAAAAGGCTTCCAACATGAACTTTGCCATGAATTTGGCATATAACGTGGAAGAACGGCTGAGACAGGTCGAACGACCAGAGGGGTGGACGGATACAGATGAAGATGCTGCGTATGAGGAGGTCTTGGAACGGGTTGTTAAGGAGGACGGATTCGCTTGGGCCGCTGGCGATATTCGAATGGGCGAGATTATACTGATTGTCGATTCCGATACACGAGTTCCCGAAGATTGTCTCCTCGATGCGGCAACCGAGTTTCATGAATGTCCCGATATTGCAGTCTTGCAACACAAATCTGGTGTTATGCAAGTCGTGCATAATTACTGGGAAAATGGAATCACATACTTTACTCGACTCATTTACGCTTCGATCACATATGCTGTGGCAGCAGGCGATACCGGCCCCTTCGTAGGGTATCTCACACGTTCTTGGAATGAAGCTGATGTTAGACATAACGCGTTTATACGATGGTCGGCTCTACAAGAGATGTTGTGGATAGAAAACGGACAAAAGAAATGGTGGTCCGAGTCTCACGTCTCGGAAGACTTTGAGATGTCTCTCAAGTTACAAAACGCCGGATGGCGAGTGAGATATGCGACGTACCACGGCGATGGATTCCAAGAAGGTGTGTCACTTACGATCTACGACGAGTTGGCTCGGTGGGAAAAGTACAGCTACGGATGCGTAGGCCCCTGCTCTGATGAGATCTAATATCCTAGGCGGAATTAATGTTCCATCCTATCAAGCTATGGTTCAAGAAGGGACCTTTTACACCTCTATTCAGGGCCTTTTTGAAATCAAACATCAAAGGCGCATCAAAGTTCACCATCATGGCGTACATCGGAACATATTACGCCATGGCGAGTACCTGGATTTGCGTTTTGGTCAACTACTTTGTCGAAGGATGGTTCTCTCAATCCGTCGATCAATATTACATGGACTCCTTCAGTATCCTCATCACCGTATCCTTTGTCTTCACCATATTTGGTCCCCTGTTCAACGCCATCCTCCGATATCGCTGTAAAATGGACTCATTCGGCCACGCCCTCGTCGAAAATTACATGTGGACGCCCATGTTCATCATCTTCTTCGGTGGACTAAGTATGCATCTCTCATACGCATTACTTTGCTACCTCCTTTCCATCGACATGCAATGGGGTGCAACTGCAAAGGTAGAACGACTTTTGCTCACCCTGTTTCTGACGCATTATAGGAACTGGAAGCGTCGAATTTTTGGAAGGAATTGCCAAAGATTATCAGGGATTTCAAATTTATGTATATGATTGTGATTAGTGGGATTATTATGATGATTGTTCTTGCGTACGCGGTGCCAGTGACTTGGCAGATTCGCGGGTTCTTCCCTTGTTTGCCTTTGGGATTGATGTTGGCTTGTCATTTCGTACTGCCGTTGGCGCTGAATCCGCAGTTGATGTCGTTCTCGTTTTAAGCACATAGAGATTATAGGGACCGGAATATCATGGCTGAAATGCATTTCAAGTATAATAATGATATGAACTCCATATTGAATCTATTCCCCAAAGGGGTTCAACTTTGCTTCTGTTGTCCTTCGCATGGAGGCCAGAAGGGGGATGAGGGGTCGATCGGAGGATGATGGACCTATTGTCAAATGCAAAGTGCTAGCAAGGTACCGTCCCGACCCAAGGGTACTTGTCGTGTTTTGCGAAGAAGTCTTTCCAGTGGAACAGGCTCTGCTGTTAGTAGATTCCTTGGACTGGTCGTACGGCCATTTGGGCGGGATCCAACCCACGCACATCGTGTGTCAAATCTTCCTTGAAGCATCCAGTCACAAAAGCTCTCGCAGCATCTTTGCCCGCAAAGAATCCATAGCCTCCGCCAGGTCCGTACACTCGTCTATTAGCGGAAACATCATACACGTCTCCACTACCGGTGAGAAACCCACGTGTGGAAGAGAGTACTCAATAGCAAGATAGATCGGCTTGTTCGGGTCAGTTCCGTCATACTGCGCTAACTCTGCTTCCGTGAGGTTGAGTGGTCGGGTCTGAGTTAGCGAGAACCCGGGGGATGAATGGTACCAAGAGGTATTTCCAATTCTGCGCGTGCATCCACTTTGATTGATATCCCCACGTCCATGTTTCGGTGATGATGTATGAAAGAAAGAACTGAAAGAGCAGAGACGCAAGGAAAAACTGTAATAGAGAGATCTGGGGGCCGGTAGAGGCGGGCTTGTCCTTCTTGGATGTCGGCTGGGCCATTCCGTTGTGTTGATCCGAACCCGACGGATCGGCGTTTTCTGAAAAACGCGAAATTCGATGTCGATGAGTCGATGACTCACGGACGAAGATGTATCTCCATGGACTACCAAGACAAACTGTTCTTCCCCACTTGTTAGGAGACCACTTTCCACACTCAATTGCGGTTGCTGGTAAGATGAAACCTCAATGCCGCTGACATCAGGGCTGTTTTACGACAATTATTGGAACGCAGACGACATTTTGTTCCAGTGTTGGGCTAGCTTCACCGAGAACGAGAATATAGAGTCAGACACACCGTGGCACGTATTATGCGCATACACCCGACCGGAAGATGTCCACTGGAACAAGAACCTGGACATTCGATTTTACAGTACACTGGAAAAGCAAGCAAACGAAGGCCATCAATTAAACGACAAGGATCTTTCAACGGCTCAGCAATTCCTTCGACAATGGTCAAACGGCTTTCTTGACGCATACAAAGAAGTTCTACCGTCTAAATTCACCTATCTCTTTGGAAGTCTCCATTCCGCATTGGCACCAGCGGTCCACCGCGCCTTCAATGCCCCAACTTCGGCATCCTCGCAGCCCTGGCTCAAGTACCTAATTCAAAGGGATACTTTGTGCTCAGTCCCTCCGACCGTTCCGCCAAACTTGCAACTGGACACCATCTTCAAGCAGCACTTTGACGTAATCCTGTCCTCATCGCCAATCCCTCGTACGAAACAATACCTCCAAACTCGGATCTCGGCATCGACAGCTCTCTATGAGCGTTCCACAAGAGATAGCCCTCCTATTGCCTTCTGTGTGACTGCGCCCGATCGATCCTTGTCGATGTTATGGGTAGACCCTTGCTATCGTCAGCGGGGATTAGCTATATGGATCGCGGAGAATCGTCTTCTCGGCACCAACGGCATGACGAGCCGCGAGTTGGAAAACGCCCATCCCCAGGGTGGCGCCAAGGAAGAAATCTCCGCTTCCCTAAAAGCGGCAGGAGCGCAGCTCATGTGGAGTCACGCTGACGTGGATGTAAAGAATACTGGATCCAGAAAGGTTTGCGAACGACTTGGAGGGGTAAGGGGATGGACTGTGGTTTGGATCAGAGTGGAGATAGAGGTTTGAAACAGAATGGATCAGATTAATGATTGGTGTTAGATCGGATGGAGAAGTTGTCTAGCTTAGAAGACGTCGGGACGTGAGGCGCTTGCCCTGTGAGCATGGCGTGACACGAGGCAATCGAATTGTGTCGTAATTCCGACTCAGCGATTAGCTGCTCGGAACTTTTGTTTCGGGGACGTTAGAATTACCTAAACGAGAAAAACTTGAGAAAGTGATCGGCTGCACGAGCCCAGGTAACTACAATTCTCCCTGATGATTGGATGTGTCGGGTGCGTTTCCCACATCGTTGG
>Ga0335073_10005901_pt1 | contig 17203 bp, 15 predicted proteins | sample Lox_Sample_22_FD_207093 | JGI IMG/M metagenome (GOLD analysis project Ga0335073, IMG submission 207093) | Soil microbial communities from Loxahatchee National Wildlife Refuge, Florida, United States - Lox_Sample_2.2 | ecosystem: Environmental > Terrestrial > Soil > Wetlands | place: USA...
CTGCGCGGGAATGGCGAGCAAACCTACCAGAGCATGATCCGGAAAAATGGAAACCGGCTTTCCGAACAGACCATGCTCAAACAAAATGCAAGAGCCGCGTTCCGATTCAATCAGAACGCCTCAAGCTCTAGGCGCCCGCACCCGGCAAGAAGCAGCGGATTTGTGTCGCCCCTTCAGCATCCATATAGGGCCACACCACCGCTGGGCCGAAACGATTCGGCTCGGTCACCAGCGCCGAGTCTGGTACGGGGATCCATTCCCCGTGCAGGCGCACGCGATAGCGGCCGTCCTGCGTATCCCAGTCGACGTCCTCGACTTTGAGGCCGTCGGCAAAGGAGCAGCATAATCCCTTGCCGCTGGCGAGCTGATCAAACCAGGCATGAAGTGGTTCATTGGCATAGCGACCGTCGTCACGTGCGGATACCTTGCTCGAAACGAATACAGTCATGCACAACGCTACAGCCGCCAACAAAGGAACGGTGAGTCTGTGCATCGTGGCCTCCAGAAGATCGTGTTATGCGGAACCGCAACACGAAATCCGGCAGACACCGAAAACCTATTCGCCTGCACGTGGTTGTTGATCCGCATCGACTCATGGAAAGCAACTTCCGTGCCGTTTACCGAATCACATTATGTGGCGAACATCCTCTCATTAACGGAAAATGAAGGCAACGCGACGCATTTGCGATTGTCGGCTTCGCAAAGGCGCGAAACCAGCTTTCACTTTCCGGATTGCGCGCTAGCTGAACAACGCGATCAGCTCTTCCTCGCTCAGTGCATGCAGCGCCGCGAGCGGATCATTTAAAGCGGCGCGTGCGATTGCGTCGGCTTTGGCTCGCGGTTCCACCGCCGGCGGCGCCGATGTCTGTTGCGTTTCTATGTTGCCTTCCAGCGGGCTCGGAATCGGCAACAACAAGGGCCTGAGATCATCTGCACCGGGCCCGGCCTTTGCCTGCATATCGGGCAGCTTGTGATGTGCGCATTCGGCCGATTCATCGGGCGAATGCGCAGCCATTATCTCAGCCGTCGAATGATTCGCGGTATCATCCAACCGCCTCATGTCGGACGCGCCCATCCTTTCATCAGCGGCGAGCGGCGCTACGCTGGGCGCCGCAGGTCCGCCACGCGCCATCACGTCATTGACGCGCCGCGCCAGCTTTCCCAGCAGATGAGCCGCGCTCGATGCGCGTGCTGCCGCCGCGTTGCTGCGGGTCATGGCGTCACTGATTTCGCGCGTGGCTGCCTCCACCTCGCGTTGGCGCAGCGCTATCGCGATGTCCGTAATGCGTTCGGCGGCGAAGTGCGCGTCGGCCGCCGCAGTCTCGCCTGCCGCGAGAGCGGTCTCGATATGTTCAATCGCCGCGGTCAAATCGCCGAGGCCGCGGGCAAAAGCGGCGAAGACCGGTCGCGGCGGATCGTCGCGCAACACCGCCTCGGGGCGAGCGACGGTGCTGACGAGCCTGTGCGTTTCGGGATGACGGTTGGACATCGTTGCTCCCCGCTGGCGCCGATTCAAACAGCACAACGGCAGCGATCTCGCAATCGGCTTGGTCGACCGTCGCGTCGGTATTCCCCGGGGAAAAAACCCGGCGCCGCAATGACAGCGCCAGACCGGCCGCGATCATCCCCACAAGGCCGGCTCGGGCGGATAAAGGCGGCTGCCTTCAAAACGCAGACCGTCGGCACGATCCCTCGCCAGCAACAACGGGCCGTCGAGATCGACCAACTGCGCCGACTGCGCCACCAGCACCGCCGGCGCCACCGCCAGCGACGTGGCGACCATAGAACCGACCATGACGGAAAAACCCCGCCGTTCGGCTTCGGCGGCAAGCGCCAGCGCCTCAGTGAGACCGCCGGCTTTGTCGAGTTTGATGTTGATGGCATCATACTTGCCCGCAAGCGCAGCAAGCGACCCGCGGTGGTGCACGCTCTCGTCGGCGCAGACGGGAATCGGACGGTTGATCCGCGCCAGCGCCTCATCGCGGCTCTCCGCTAAAGGCTGCTCGATGAGTGTAACGCCGGCGTCGGCGCAAGCGGCGAAATGCCGTTGCAAATTATCGGCGCCCCAACCTTCGTTGGCGTCGACGATGATATCAGCCCGCGGCGCCGCACGGCGCACCGCGGCGATCCGCTTGCCGTCGTTGTCGTCGCCGCCGCCAAGCTTGACCTTGAGCAAAGGCCGCCATGAGGCCTGTTCCGCCGCAGCGGCCATGGCGGCGACCGAGGCGAGCGAGATGGTGTAGGCGGTCGTCAACGCTTTGGGCTCGCCAATGCCCGCCAGATCGTGCGCCCGGCGGCCAGTCCGTTTGGCGTTAACGTCCCAGTAAGCACAATCGAGTGCATTACGGGCGGCACCGGCGCTCATGGCGTGCTGCAGGCCGGAGCGGTCGAGGCCCCGCTGCAGCGCCGGGCGCATGGCTTCGATCGCCGCCACAATACCGTCCGGAGTTTCGCCGTATCGTGCGTAGGGGACGGACTCGCCGCGGCCGCGGCAGGTCCCATCGCTGAGTTCGACCACCACCACGACGGCTTCGGTCTTGCTGCCGCGGCTGATCGTGAACGCGCCGGCCAACGGCCAGCGCTCGATCCGTACGGAGAGCTCCATGCGAGGAGCAATATGACCGTGCTTGTCCGGCCGGCTCAAGGGCTGCGCCGCCCGATCCCAATTTGGCGGAGCGACAAGCCATGAGCTTGGTTTCGCTGACCGCCGAGACCGAAGGTGAACGCGTGGCGCTGACCGCGACCGGCGCCTGGACGGCCGAACGAGCGGCTGAGCTGGAAAGACTCGTCGACGAGGCGACGCGACGCCACGGCAACGCGCGCAGCGTCGACATCGATCTCGCCAAGCTCGAACGGCTGGACACATTCGGCGCCTGGCTCATCGAGCGCCTCAAGCGCGCTTTCACGGTGGGCGGCTCGACCGCGCGCGTCGTCGGCCTCTCCGACCCCGATCGCGTCTTGCTGGACGAGTTGCGGCTCGTCAACCAGACACCGGCGCCGGCGGCCGTCGCGGCGAACCGCGTCCTAGTCGCGCTCGATTCGGTCGGACGCGCGGTGGCCGACATCGGCTGGTCGCTCATGCTTCTTGCCCAACTGCTCGGCGCGCTGACCGCCGCGATGCTGCGCATGATCGCGCGACCGTCGCGCCTTCGTCTGACCTCGATCGTGCACCATCTCGAACGTGTCGGTTGGCGCGCGGTGCCGATCATATTGCTGAGCACCTTTTTGATCGGCGCCATTCTCGCCCAGCAGGGCATTTTCCGTTTTCGCTCCATCGGCATGGAAATCTACGTCGTCGACATGGTCAGCGTTTTGGTGTTGCGCGAAGTCGGCGTGCTCATCGTTTGCGTGATGGTGGCCGGCCGCTCCGGCAGCGCCTACACCGCCGAGATCGGCGCCATGAAGATGCGCGAGGAGATCGACGCGCTGCGCACCATGGGGCTCGACCCCATCGAAGTGCTGGTGTTGCCGCGCATCGTGGCGCTCGTCATCGCGGTACCGCTGCTTACGTTTCTCGGTTCGATGGCCGCGCTCTACGGCGCCGGCCTGGTCTGTTGGCTCTATGGCGGCATGGCGCCCGATATCTTTCTCGAACGGCTGCGCGCGGCGATCTGGCTGCCGACATTCGAAGTCGGCATGATCAAGGCGCCGTTCATGGCGTTGATGATCGGGCTGGTCGCCTGCGTCGAAGGCTTCGAGGTGGAGGGCAGCACCGCCTCGCTCGGCCTCAAAACCACCGCGTCCGTGGTCAAATCGATTTTTCTCGTAATTGCGCTTGACGGAGTGTTCGCCGTCTTTTTCGCCGGCATCGGAATGTAGCGATGAGCAGCAACACAGCCGTGATCAGCGTGCGCGATCTCGTCGTCGGCTTCGGCGACGTGACGGTGCTCGATCACGCAACGCTCGACGTGTTCGAAGGCGAGATCCTCGGCTTCGTAGGCGGCTCAGGCGCGGGCAAGTCCGTGCTCCTGCGCACCATCATCGGTCTGTTGCCAAAGCGCCACGGCGCGATCGAAGTGCTCGGCACCGACTTGGCTGCGCTCGGCGATCGCGAACGGCGTTCGATCGAGCGGCGTTGGGGCGTGCTGTTCCAGCAAGGCGCCCTATTCTCCTCGCTCACCGCGCTGCAAAACGTCCAGTTCCCGATGCGTGAATATCTCGATTTGTCGCCGCGGCTGATCGATGAAATCGCGCTCGCCAAGCTCGAAATGGTCGGCCTTGGCGCCGACGTGCGCGGCAAGTTTCCCGCCGAACTCTCCGGCGGCATGATCAAGCGGGTGGCGCTGGCGCGCGCGCTCGCGCTCGATCCCGACATCGTCTTTCTTGACGAGCCAACCTCCGGCCTCGATCCGATCGGCGCCGCCGAGTTCGACCAGCTGATCCGCACCTTGCAGCGTACGCTGGGATTGAGCGTATTCATGGTCACCCACGATCTCGATAGCCTGCACGCGGTCTGCGACCGCATCGCGGTCTTGTCCGAAGGCCGCGTCATCGCCACGGGTTCGATCGAAACCATGCTCGCATCGGAGCATCCGTGGCTCAAATCCTACTTCCGAGGACATCGCGGACGCCAAATCGGGCGTCGGCTCCCCCATTGAGATCGTGTGAAGAGGCCACTTATGGAGACTAAGGCCAACTACATCGTGACCGGCGCGTTCACGCTCGCCGTCATCGTCGGCGCGTTCGGATTTATCTATTGGTTCCAGAACAGCGACAACGGCGGCGAGCGCTCGGTTTACCGCGTGGTATTTGCCGGCTCGGTGGCGGGTTTGCGCCCCGGGGCCTCGGTGCTGTTCGACGGCATGCGGGTCGGCGAGGTGACGAAGCTGGCACTCGACGCGCACGATCCGCGCAAGGTCGAAGCGTTGATCGCCCTCGATCGCGCTGTACCGGTGCGCGCCGACACCAAGGTAACACTCGCCTTTCAAGGGCTGACCGGTCTGGCCGAAGTGTCGCTGACCGGCGGATTGCCGAATGCAGCGTTCCTGGTCGCCGATTCGGGCGAGCCGCCAACCCTCTACGCCGATCCGGAGGCCGGCACCGACGTGACGCAGGCGGCGCGTAACGTGCTCTCCCGCATCGACGGCCTGGTCAGCGAGAACGAGACGGCGATGCGGACTTCGCTGCGCAATATCGAGACGGTGACGACGACATTGGCGCAGAATTCGCAGCGCCTCGATAAGGTCATGGCCGGCCTGCAAGACCTCACCGGCAGCGCCGACAATCACGGCGAGATCGCTGAAGCCGCCGAGGCGATTCGCCGGCTCGCCGATAATCTCGACAAACGCACCGACGAGATCTCGACCGGCCTCACCCAGTTCTCCAATTCCGGCCTCAAGCAATACGAGGCGTTCGCCGTCGACGGCCGCCGCACGCTCGCGCAGCTGCAGAAGGTGCTCAAGGATATCGACGAGCATCCGTCGCGGCTGATCTTCGGGCGCTAAAGGATTTCGGCTCATTTCCGCGAAAACCGAAATCCAGCACTGGCTCCCCGCTTGCTTACGCGGGCACGAGCGGGAGGACGCACCACCGCTCAGGCGGCGATTTCTGTCTCGCCTTCTTCGTCAATCAGATGCGGACCGGGCCGCGGGCGCGACGTGCCAGTGTCGATCCAGGTGATGATCTCGAATCGGCCGTCCGCATGCTCGACCAGCGCCGAGCAGCTCTCGACCCAATCGCCACAATTCATGTAACGGATGCCGAAATTATCGTGAATGATGGCGTGGTGGATGTGACCGCAGATTACGCCGTCGACCTGATAGCGCTGCGCCTCGGCCGCGAGCGTCTGCTCGAAGGCGCCGATATAGTTCACTGCGTTTTTGACCTTGTGCTTGGCCCATTGCGACAGCGACCAGTAGGAAAATCCGAGCTTGCGGCGAATGGCGTTGAAAAAACGGTTGACGAAAATGGCGAAGTCGTAAGCGGTGTCGCCGAGCAGCGCCAGCCACCGCGCGTGTTTGACCACCATGTCGAATATGTCGCCATGCACGACCAGATAGCGGCGCCCGTCGGCGGCTTCATGGATCGCCGTCTCCTTGACCTCGATGCCGCCGAAATGGGTGCCGTAATAGTCGCGCAGGAATTCGTCGTGATTGCCCGGCAGATAGATAACACGCGCGCCCTTGCGGGCCTTGCGCAGCAGCTTTTGCACGACATCGTTGTGCGGCTGCGGCCAATACCAGCCCGAGCGTAATTGCCAGCCGTCAACGATGTCGCCAACCAGATAGATCGTTTCGGCGTCGTGGTAACGCAGAAAGTCGAGGAGGCGGTCGGCCTGGCAGCCGCGCGCGCCAAGATGAACATCCGATATGAACAGAGTACGGAACAGACGCGCGCCGTGCTCAAGTGTCACGATGTTTGATCTCGCCCCTTCGACATGGCCACGCTTATTAGGTGGATTCCATGGCAAGGACATGACAAACAAAGGTTAACGGTGCTTAACTGTCGCAGGCCGGAGTCACGGCGCTGTCACGGCGCTCCGCTAAATGTCGCGGCGATGACAGCGCCGATTCTCGCCGCAGCGACTTTTTGCTTCGTCACCACCACCATCCACGTCGCAAGCATCGTGATTGCGGCGGTCCGCTTGCGGCGGAGCCGGCCGGACGATTCGCTGCCTCGCCGAAATCTTCCCCCGGTCAGCCTGGTGCGCCCGCTATGCGGGATAGACAATTACGCCGCCGACACTCTGGTTTCGACTTTCGCACTCGATTATCCGCGTTGCGAAATCCTGTTCTGCGTCGCTTCCGCAAAGGATCCCGTCGTCGCGTTGATCGAAGCGATGATGGCGAAACACGCTGCCGCCGGCGCGAAATTGCTGATCGGCGACGACAAGGTGAGCCCCAATCCGAAGCTCAACAATGTGCTCAAGGGCTGGCGCGCGGCGCACCATGACTGGATCGTGCTTGCCGATTCCAACGTGTTGATGCCGCGCGACTACATCGAGCGCCTGTTCGCAAGCTGGCGCGCCGACACCGGCCTCGTCGCGTCGCCGCCGATCGGATCGCAGCCGCAGGGGCTCTGGGCCGAGCTCGAATGCGCGTTCCTTAATACCTATCAGGCACGCTGGCAGTATATCGCCGACACGTTCGGTTTCGGCTTCGCCCAGGGCAAGACCATGTTGTGGCGGCGCGCCGACCTTGAACGCGCCGGCGGCATCGAGGCGCTCGCCAACGAAATCGCCGAAGACGCCGCTTCGACCAAGATCGTACGCCGCGCCGGTCTGAAAGTGCGCCTGGTCGACCGGCCCTTCGTGCAACCGCTCGGCTATCGCAGCGCCGTGGAGGTGTGGCATCGGCAATTGCGATGGGCGCGGTTGCGCCGCGCCAGCTTTTTTCTCTATTTCCTACCGGAGGCGCTGTCCGGCGGCCTCTTGCCGATGATCGCGCTTGCTGTTGCCGCACCGGCACTTGGACTACCGGCAGCGTTGAGCGTCGCTTCGCTCGGCGTGCTGTGGTACGGCGCCGAGGCGCTCCTTGCCGCCGCCGCCGACTGGCATCTTTCGGCGCGCTACCCGCTCTGTTGTCTCCTGCGCGACGTTCTCTTGCCTGTGCTTTTTATCGGCGCGCTGCGCGGCGACGACTTCATCTGGCGCGGCAATGAGATGCAAGTCGAGCGGATGCGGCCGCGCGGCGTCATGGCATCGGTTCGGCCGCGTTTCGCCGAGATCGCTCCCGTGGCGCGCCGGCGGCTGCGCTCACTGCGCGAGCGGATGTCGTGAATGCGTAAACTTTACGGCGGCACGGTCTCCTGCGCCGCCCGCTCTGCGATCGCCTCGAGCACCGCGCGATCGGCGGGAAAATCTGCCGCGATCCAAGCCTCCTCGGCGACGCGCAACGCAGCGCCAAGCATCGGCCCCGCGGCGATGCCGCGGCGCATGAAGTCCTCGGCATTAAGCGGAAACGCCGGCGCCATCCAGCGTTGTGGCAATTGCGCCAAATCGCGCCAAGCGCCATCGCCAACGCCGGCCGCGCGCGACCAGGCGAGAAAAGCCCGATCGGCAAACGCCTGAGGCCCCAGTCGATAGAGGAGCGCGTGGGCCGCCGCGTCGCCTTGCGTCGGCGCGACACGCCACCAGCCGTCCAGCGCGGAAAGCGCCTCGGATTCGGCGTTGGCAAGTCGCAGACGTTGCGTAAGCCGCTCGGCATCCTCGGCGACCCACACGCCGAGTGCGCCGAGGCGGCGCACTGCGTTGGGCGCGGCGCTGAGCGCCGCCTCGACCTTAGTCATGTTCTCGAAGCTCGCAAGAAAAGCGACGCCGCCGAGCACGATGCCGAGAAGGCCGCTCTCGGCCATCACCGCAAGCGTCGGCGTCGCGCGGGCGGCAACCAACAGCTTGAGCATTTCCATGCGCAGGCGCTCGCGCGACAACGTTTCCAGCCCGGCGCGCGAGCGGATGCAGGCCAGCAACCCTGCCGGATCCGGCGCTCCTTGGCCAAAATGCGCGTGGAAGCGAAAAAAGCGCAGGATACGCAGATAATCCTCTTCGATCCGCCGCTGCGGCTCGCCGATGAAGCGCACGCGGCGCGCCGCAATGTCGTCGAAGCCGCCGACATAATCGTGCACCATTCCGTCGGCCGAGACCGACAGCGCGTTGATGGTAAAGTCGCGCCGCATGGCGTCGGCTTGCCAATCGCGTCCGAATACGACGCGCGCTTTGCGGCCAAAAGTTTCGACGTCCTCGCGCAACGTCGTCACCTCAATCGGTCGATGATCGAACACGACGGTGACGGTGCCGTGCTCGATGCCGGTCGGGATCGTCTCGCCGCCTATTGCGGCGACGCGGCGCATCACCTCGCCCGGCAAAGCGGTAGTCGCGACGTCGACTTCATCGACCGGAAGCCTCGCCAAGGCATTACGCACCGCGCCGCCGACCACGCGCGCTTCTTCGCCCTCGCGATCGAGCAGCGCGAGCAAGCGCGCGACGTCGCCCTGTTTGAGCCAAGCGGCGTCGCCGAGACGCGACTCAAGATGCGGCGCTTGCGTCACCGCGTCGTCCCCGGCACGAATTTGCCATTCTCGATGTGCGCCGGCACGTAGGTGGAATCCGGCGGCGCGCCGCCGAATTGCGCCAGCACAAGAAAGCTTCCCGCCATCAGAACAAGCGACACGATGACCAGACCGGCCAGCCGGCGCGCGGTCCACGACCCCGGCTGCAGAACGCCGGCCCGGGTCGCGATCAAAAACGCGGCATAGAGCACGAACGGGGCGACAAACAGCCCGATCTCGGTCGCTACTGGCCTGATCATGCGTAAACCCGATCGTAGAGGTTGCGCACAATACCCGCGGTGATGCCCCAAATGTACCGATCGCCGAAAGGTATCGCATAATATTCGCGGCTGATGCCGTTCCAATCGCGGCTGCGGCGCTGCAAATTGGCCGGCGTCATGAGAAACGCGAGCGGCACTTCGAAAGTTTCGCTGACCTCGCTCGGATTGAGTGTTAGCGCGAAATCCGGCTGGACCCGCGCGACCGTCGGCAGAATGCGGAAGCCGGAGAACGTCAGATAAAGATCGAGATAGCCGAGCGGCTCGATATACGCCGGCGCCAGTCCAACCTCCTCCTTGGCCTCGCGCAGTGCCGCCGCAACCGGACTATCGTCGCCGGAATCGATCTTGCCGCCGGGAAAGGCGACCTGCCCGGCATGGCTTGTGAGTTCTGGCGTGCGAATCGTAAACAGCACCGTCGGTTCGCTGCGATCGATGACCGGAACGAGGACCGCCGCGGGCCGCGTCGCCATCACGCCGGCGCGCTCCCACATCGATGGATTGAGATCGAGATCGCCGCGGGCGCCGTTTGCCAGCGGATCGGTCAGCGCGGCAGGCACTTGCAGCGCAAGCCGGGCGCGGGCGCGATCAAAGAAGTTGTCCGCAGCCGGGCGCTGCAACGGCACACGCTGCTCGTTCACCTAATAATCCCTCACCTGATCGGCCGGCGCCATCGGGAAGAAGACGCCCATCGACGTCACGCCGAACATCGCCTCGCCGCCAACCTCGCGCTGTTCTCCGAGTTCGACAAGGTCGAAGAACAAGGCGCGCGTCAGCTTGGCCCAAAGATCGTGGCGGACGTGCAGATAAGGTTTGAGGCCGCCTGTCGCGGCTTGCGGCTCGAAGCGCAGCGCATGCGACGGCCCGCATCGCACCCAATCGTCGACATTGGTGCGGAAGTTGAGCACGCGGCCTGCAGCCGATTGTTCGACGTTAAGCTCAACCGCTAGGAACGGCGAATCATCGACCGTAATGCCGCACTTCTCGACCGGCGTGACTAGAAAATATTTGTCGCCTTCGCGCTTGAGCACGGAGGCGAACAGCTTGACCAGCGCCGGCCGGCCGATCGGTGTCTTCAGATAGAACCAGGTTCCGTCGGCGGCGATGCGCATGTCGAGATCGCCGCAGAACGGCGGGTTCCAGCGCTCGACCGGCGGCGGTCCCTTGCTCTTGCCGGCGCGGGCTAGCGCGCCTGTGATCGCTTCCAAGCCGGACTGCCCTTTGTTCGCCATGGTTTGCCTTGAACTTGCGCGCCTTGACCTTAGGTCCGGGGGCGGATCGCTCGCGGGATCGTGATCGCAGAAAACGCCGTCAGTTCCGTGCCAGAACCAAGTTACGTCCCCGTGGATGAAACATTTGCTGCAAGTCTGCTGCAAGTCTTTCGCAAGTCTCAATGCCCAGCGCTGGCGCGTATATTGCATTAATAACGGTGCAAAGTCGGCGGCCTTGATTCGTGCCGATGCCGCGAATCTGATTCGATACGGAATGCGCTGCAGGATAAGGAGTTAGCCTATGGCCGCTATTGGCGGAGAAGGACTCGAAAAACTGGAAGACATGATCGTCCGTGCGGCCGAATCAAGCGCCGACCACATGCGCGCGGCCAAAGCGGCGATCGGCACCGTCATATTCGGCCAGGATAAAGTCGTCGAGCAGACGCTCGTCACCATTCTGTCGGGCGGACACGCGCTGCTGCTCGGCGTGCCGGGTCTCGCCAAGACGAAACTCGTCGAAACGCTCGGCACCGTGCTCGGGCTCGACGCCAAGCGCATTCAATTCACGCCCGATTTGATGCCGTCCGACATTCTCGGCACCGAAGTTCTGGAGGAAAACCAGACCGGTAAGCGCAGCTTCCGCTTTCTGTCCGGGCCGGTATTCGCTCAATTGTTGATGGCCGATGAAATCAATCGCGCCAGCCCGCGCACCCAATCGGCGCTGCTCCAAGCCATGCAGGAACAGCACGTCACCGTTGCCGGCACGCGCCATGACCTGCCGCGTCCGTTTCACGTTCTCGCCACGCAGAACCCGATCGAGCAGGAAGGCACCTACCCGTTGCCGGAAGCCCAGCTCGATCGCTTCCTCATGGAAATCGACGTCAATTATCCAGACCGCACTGCCGAGCGAAAAATCCTGTTCGAGACAACCGGTGCTGAGGAGACGCGGCCGAAGGTGACGATGAACGCCGAAGATCTGATGGCGGCGCAGCGCCTGGTGCGCCGGCTGCCGGTCGGCGAATCCGTCGTCGAGGCGATACTCGCGCTGGTGCGTTCGGCGCGGCCCGGGCCCGAAGGCGGCGAAGCCGCCAAGCTGATCGCCTGGGGCCCTTCGCCGCGCGCCAGCCAAGCGCTCATGCTCGCCGTGCGCGCGCGAGCGCTGCTCGATCGGCGGCTTGCACCCTCGATCGACGATGTTCTCGATCTAGCCGAGCCGGTGCTCAAACATCGCATGGCGCTCACCTTCACCGCGCGCGCGGAGGGCGAGAGCGTGGAGGCCGTGATTGCGCGCCTGAAGGCGCGGATCGGATAGACGGATGGCAGCCGAAGGCAGGCGCACATCCGATTACGATCGCCCCGCCGTGCAACGTGCGGTCGGCGAAGGCCGTACGCTTGCCGCTACAATGCCGCGATTGATCCTAGAGGCGCGGCGCGTGGCGGCAACCGTGATCCACGGCGCGCACGGCCGCCGCCGCGCCGGACCGGGCGAGAATTTTTGGCAATACCGCCGCTTCGTATCCGGTGAACCGGCCTCCCGCGTCGATTGGCGGCGCTCGGCGCGCGACGATCATCTCTACGTGCGCGAGCAGGAATGGGAGGCGGCGCACACGGTTTGGATTTGGCCCGATCGTTCGCCGTCGATGGTGTTCGCCTCGCCGTTGGTTCGTGACACCAAGCTTTACCGCACTCTGGTGGTCGCACTGGCGCTCGCCGAGGTTCTGGTCGAGGGCGGCGAGCGCATCGGAATTCCCGGCCTGATGCGCCCGACCGGCAGCCGCAATGTCATCGAGCGCATGGCGCAAGCGATCGTGCATGATCGCAGCGAGCGCGCGAGCCTGCCCATCGACTTCTCACCCTCGCCGCTCGCCGAGGTCGTGCTGCTGTCCGACCTATGGAGCGACATCGCCGACGTGCGCCGAACGCTTGCGCAGCTTTCCGGGAACGGCACGCGCGGTCACGTCGTGCAGATCGTCGACCCGGCTGAAGAGACGTTCCCTTATTGGGGCCGCATTGAATTCGTCGAACCCGAAGGCGGCGGGCGCGTTACCGCCGGCCGGGCGCAAACCTGGCGCACCGACTACACGACGCGTGTCGCGCGCCATCGTGCCGAGATCCGCAGCGAGACCGATCGGCTGTTCTGGAGCTTCATTATCCACCGCACCGATCGCCCGGCGAGCGATCTGCTGCTCGCGCTGCACGCGCGCATCGGCGGCCTGACTGATGTCGGTATGCGTCCATACGCGGCGGCCGCGCGAGGAATGCCGGCATGATAAGCGAATTCTCGCTCGGCTTTGCTGAACCATTGGTGCTGATCGGGCTATTGACGCTGCCGGTGCTGTGGTGGCTGTTGCGACTAATCCCGCCGCGACCGCGCCGCATCGATTTCCCGCCGACGCGGCTGCTGCTCGAAATCGCGCCCAAAGAGGAGACCCCTGCCCGCACGCCGTGGTGGCTCACGCTGATGCGGCTTCTGCTCGCCGCGCTGGTCATTATCGTCGCGGCGGGTCCGCTACGGAATCCACCGCTGGCTGCGATGAAAACGCGGGCGCCGATCGCCATCCTGATCGACGACGGCTGGACGGCGGCCGCAGCCTGGGATGCGCGATTGCGCACCGCCGACGACATCATTGCGCGCGCGGAGAATGACCATCGCGCCGTTGCGCTCATCCCGCTGTCTCAAGGCACGCGCGACATTTCGTTCGCGACGGCGGCGTCGGCGCGGGTGCGGCTGCACCAGATCAAGCCGCAGCCGCATACCGTCGATCGCACCGAAGCGATGCCGGCGATCGCGCGATTTCTCGCCAGCGCGCATGACGTCGAAGTGGTCTGGCTCTCCGACGGCATCGATCTCGGTCGCGGCGCGGACTTCGTCAAAAGTCTGGCGCCGCTCGTCGATAGGCGGGCAATGACCATTGTCTCCGGGGGTATTGCCGTGCCGCGAGCGCTGACCGCGGCCGATAATGCAGCCGGTGCGCTGACTGTGAAGGTGCTGCGTGCCTCTACCGGCACCGCCGATACCGGCACCGTGCGCGCGCTCGACCTCAAGGGGCTGCCGCTCGGCGAAGCTGCTTTCACCTTCAAGCCGGCGGATCGGGAGACCGAAGCGCAATTCGACCTGCCGGTCGAAATCCGCAACGACATCGCTCGCGTCGAGATTGCCGGCGAGCGCTCGGCGGGCGCCGTGCAATTGCTCGACAAGCGCTGGCGGCGCCGCACCGTCGGAATCATTTCCGGCGCGAGCGTCGACACCGCGCAGCCGCTGTTGTCATCGAGCTACTACATCACCAAGGCGCTCAATCCGTTCGCTGACATCAGGCTCACGCAAGGCGAGTCGCCGGCGGAAGCGGTGGTGCATTTCCTCGATCAGCACCTGCCGATGTTGATCCTCGCCGACGTTGGTACTGTTGCCGGCGACGCCCACGACCGCCTGGCGCGCTGGGTGGAGGACGGCGGCGTTCTGGTGCGTTTCGCCGGCCCGCGGCTTGCCGCATCCGATGACGATCTCGTCCCGGTGCGGCTGCGGCGTGGCGGCCGCATCCTCGGCGGCAGCTTGAGCTGGGACAAGCCGCAGCCGCTCGCTGCGTTTTCGCGCGACAGCCCCTTCAACGGCATGCCGGTGCCGAACGACGTCACGGTCAGCCGGCAAGTGCTGGCCGAACCTGACGCTGCGCTGACGGAAAACACCTGGGCGACGCTCGCCGATGGCACGCCGCTGGTCACTGCCGCCCGGCGCGGCAAGGGCCTGATCGTCCTGTTCCATGTCACTGGCGACACCCGCTGGTCGGACTTGCCGCTCTCAGGCACATTCGTCGAGATGCTCAAACGCATCGTCGCGCTCGCCGGCACGACGACGGTCGCTAAAACCATCAACAAAACCGTCGATCAGAAGACCAAGACTCTGCATGAGGCGGTGGCGCCGAATCGCGTGCTCGACGGCTTCGGCAGTTTCGTCCCGCCGCCGCCCGCGGCGCGGCCGGTGCCGACGGATTATGCCGCCGCCGCGACCGCCGAGCATCCGCCCGGCTTTTACGGGCCGCCGGAGAATCTCTTGGCGGTGAACACGCTGGCCGCCACCGACCGCCTGCAGCCGCTGGATTTCTCCGCGTTCGCGCATGCCAGCCGCGAAATCTACCGCAAGAGTGAGCCGCAGGATTTGCGCGGCCCGATCCTGGTCGCGGCGCTCGGCCTTTTCCTGCTCGACACGCTGATTGTGCTTTACCTCGGCGGCGGCATTGCGCGGCTGGTGCCGCGGCTTGCGTACACCGCCGCAGTCCTCGCGCTCGTTGTCTCGGCGCTGGCATCGACGCTCGTGCATGCCGGCGCGCAAGATTTGCCGAGCGCGGACGTCCCGCAGGGCGCGCTCGAAACCAAGCTCGCCTATGTCGTCACCGGCAATCACGACGTCGATTCGATCAGCCAGGCCGGTCTTGCCGGACTAACGCTATTTCTCGCGCAACGCACCGCGCTCGAGCCGGGCGATCCGATCGGGCTCGACATCGGCCGCGACGAACTTGCGTTCTATCCGCTGATCTACTGGCCGATCGTGCCCGGCGCGGCGCGCCCGTCGCAAGACGCGCTCAAGCGCATCGACACCTACATGAAACAGGGCGGCACCGTGCTGTTCGATACCCGCGACGCCGTCATGGCGCCGCCCGGCAACGGCGGCGAAACCCGCAGCCCCGGCATGCTTGAGCTGCGCAAAATCCTGTCTTCGCTCGATATTCCCGAACTGGAGCCGGTGCCCCACGACCACGTTCTGACCAAGACGTTTTATCTGTTGCGCGATTTCCCCGGCCGCTTCAGTTCCGGCCAGCTCTGGGTCGAGGCCTTGCCGGCGGTCAGTGACGACAGCGCGGCAGCGCGGCGGCCTGCGCGCGGCGGCGATGGCGTGTCCTCGATCATCATCACGTCGAACGATCTGGCCGGCGCCTGGGCGATCCAGCCGGATGGGCAACCCATGCTGCCGATGGTGGAGGGCGAGCCGCGCCAGCGCGAGCTCGCCTTCCGCGCCGGCGTCAACATCGTCATGTACACGCTGACCGGCAACTACAAGGCGGACCAGGTTCACGTGCCGGCGCTGCTCGAACGGCTCGGGCAGTAGGAGGACGAACTTGAACTTCGGCATCGCGTTCGCCCCGCTGGTCAGCGTGCAGTTTCTCTGGGCTGCCGGCGCCGCCGCGTGCGTGCTGGCGGTGCTGCTCTTCGTATCCCGCAGCCGCGGCGCCATCGTCCGCGCGCTGGCGCTGGCGCTCATCGTGCTGGCACTCGCCAATCCTTCGCTGACGCGGGAGGACCGCGATCCGCTCAGCTCGGTGGCCGTCGTCGTGGTCGACAAAAGCCCGAGTCAGAATTTCGGCGACCGCGCCCGGCAGACCGAAGAGGCGCGCGCCGCAGTGGTCGCGCGGCTGCGCCGCATTCACGGCCTCGACGTGCGCGTGGTCGAAGCCGGCCAGTCGGACGGCGAGACCGATGGCACGCGGTTATTCACCGCGCTCGGCGCGGCGCTGGCCGACGTACCCGCCGATCGCATCGCCGGCGCCATCATGATCACCGACGGACGCGTCCACGACGTTCCCGCCGACGCCGGCGCGCTCGGTTTTGCCGCGCCGCTGCACGCGCTCATCACGGGCAGCAAGAACGAGCGCGACCGCCGCGTCGCGCTGATCGAAGCGCCGCGCTTCGGCATCGTCGGCCAAGCGCAAACCATCACCTATCAAATCGACGATCAGGGTGCGAACGGGCGAACCGCCGAGGTAACAGTGCGGCGCGACGGCGAGATCCTGGAGACGCGCACCGTGCCGGTCGGCGTGCCGCAGCGCGTCGATATTCCGATCCCGCACGGAGGGCCGAATATCGTCGAGATCGAAGCTTCGGCGCTCCCCGGCGAGCTTACTCTGGTCAACAACCGCGCCGTCGACTCGATTGACGGCGTGCGCGACAAGCTGCGCGTGCTTCTGGTTTCCGGCGAGCCGAATGCCGGCGAGCGAACCTGGCGCAACCTGCTCAAATCGGACGCCTCCGTCGACCTCGTGCATTTCACCATTTTGCGCCCGCCGGAAAAGCAGGACGGCACGCCGATCAACGAATTGTCCCTGATCGCCTTTCCGACGCGCGAGCTGTTCCAGCAGAAAATCGGGCAATTTCAGCTCATCATCTTCGATCGATATGCGCGCCAAGGCGTGCTGCCGATGATTTATTTCGACAATATCAATCGCTATGTGCGCGACGGCGGCGCGGTGCTGGTCGCCGCCGGTCCCGATTACGCAAGCCCGACGAGCATTTGGCGCACGCCGCTCGAGGCGATTCTGCCCGCCGAACCGAGCGGTAACATCACCGTGCACGCCTTCCGCGCTCGCCTCACCGAACTCGGCAAGCGCCACCCGGTGACGCGCGACCTCGCGGGCTCCGACAGCGATCCGCCGCACTGGAGCCAATGGTTTCGTCTGGTCGACACCAGAAACCTGACCGGAACGGCGGTGATGCACGGGCCGGACAATAAGCCGTTGCTCGTGCTGTCGCGCGAAGGAGAAGGGCGCGTGGCGCTTTTGTTGTCCGACCAGCTTTGGCTGTGGGCGCGCGGATTTGAAGGCGGCGGCCCACATCTCGATCTGCTGCGCCGGCTTTCGCATTGGCTGATGAAGGAGCCGGACCTCGAGGAGGAGGCGCTCCGCCTGACCGTCACCGGGCATCAACTCTTGGTGCGACGCCAGACCATGGCCGACGAAGCGT
>Ga0335073_10005902_pt1 | contig 17202 bp, 14 predicted proteins | sample Lox_Sample_22_FD_207093 | JGI IMG/M metagenome (GOLD analysis project Ga0335073, IMG submission 207093) | Soil microbial communities from Loxahatchee National Wildlife Refuge, Florida, United States - Lox_Sample_2.2 | ecosystem: Environmental > Terrestrial > Soil > Wetlands | place: USA...
CGCCAGGATAACCGGCGGATGCAGCTTCTCGATGCTGCCGCGCACCTCTTCAACGAGCGTGGCTTTCACGCAACTTCGATGCGTGACATTGCCAAGGAAGTCGGAATGCTCTCCGGTTCTATCTACTACCACTTCCAGTCGAAGGAAGAGATGCTGCTGGCGGTCTACGAGCAGGGTATGCATCGTATCGCTGAGGAAGTCGATCGCGCGGTGGATGCCGCCGACGAACCGTGGCAGCGACTTGAAGCGGCCTGTACCGGCCACCTTCGTGGCCTGCTGGCTTATCATGACTACGGCGTCGTTATGATTCGCACTCTGCCCAGCGAGGCAGGTTCGCTTGGCCCGCGTATTCGCGAGTTGCGTCGCGCCTTCGAGGCGCGCTTCCGCGCATTAATCGATGATCTGGCTCTGCCCGACCATATCGACCGACGTTACGTCCTGCTGATGCTATTCGGAGCGCTCAATTGGTCGCACGTATGGTATCACCCGGGCGGTGATCCTCCAGCGACCGTCGCCCGCCGCTTCCTCGAAGCTCTCAAATACCAACTTGAGCTGCGTCCACAGGACTCCCTCCGAACGTTCGCCACTAGTTGATAGGGAGTTGCTGCTTCAACTTCGCCTGCCAGCCTACGTGGAATAATTAGAATCAGCCTAGCTGGACGATTAAGATTTCGGCGGACTACCAGGCTCTACCGAGCCGCCGGCCTCTTTCCACGCGCGGAAGCCGCCCTCGATATGACATACCGGCTCTAGTCCCATCCGCTGGACCGTCTGTGCCGCGAGAGCCGATCGCAATCCGCCCGCGCAAAAGAAGACGAACTTCTTCCCTGACCCGAAAACCTCTTTGTAGTAAGGGCTTTCTGGATCTACCCAGAATTCGAGCATCCCACGCGGCGCATGCAGCGCGCCCGGCACCTTGCCGTCCCGATTCAACTCGCGGATATCGCGCAAATCGACCAACAGCACGTTGGGATCCTCTTTAAGTTTCATTGCCGTCGTCGCGTCCACCGTCTCGATCTCGGCGTTGGCTTCGGCCACTAATTCCTTAACTGATTTCTTGAGCTTGAGCGCCATCGGCAGTCACCTCGTCGCATAATTCGGGGGTCCGCTTGTCATGCGCGACGCCGCCGCTAATCAAATCTTCCTCAGCGTCCTTCGCCGAGTGTAAATGAACTCGTATTGCTGCCAGTCCCCGCCGACAGACCTCCGTCTACCACCAGCGCATGACCGGTTACGAACGACGCGTCGTCGGAGGCGAGGAACAATACGCATCGTGCGATCTCTTCCGGCTTACCCATTCGCCCAAGCGGATGGAACCGATGCATCGTCTCGCGCATCTCTTCGCTTGACCCGAAGGTTCCTGCCACCAGCGGCGTATCAATCACGCCGGGACATATACAGTTGACCCGCACTCCGGCAGGCGCAAACTCCAGCGCGGCATTGCGTGTGAGTCCAACCACACCATGTTTGGCTGCGTTGTAAGCCGAGAGACCCTCGCTGCCACGAATTCCCGCTACCGACGCAGTGTTCACAATCGCTCCGTGGCGTTGCTGGACCATCACCATTCCCGCGAACTTCAGTCCCCAATAGACGCCATCGAGATCGATGCGTAAGGTCTTCAAATAGGTCTCGTCAGACGCGGCAAGTAATGGGGCGACGATCGCTATTCCGGCGTTATTGAACATGATGTCGAGACCGCCGTATTTATCGCATGCTGTCCGCACCAGCTTCTCGACTGCCTTTGGATCGCCCACGTCAGTCGGCACAAACAATCCACCGATCGTCTTCGCCACCGTCTCGCCGTGGCTTGTCGGCAAGTCACCGATCACGACCCTGGCCCCTTCCTGCGCGAACAATTCCGCCGTCGCCTTGCCGATTCCTGATCCGCCGCCGGTGATCACTGCCACTCGGTCTGCGATTCTGCCTTGCGCCATCTCTCTCTCCCTTGTATCAAACTGGCGAGGCTCACACGCCTCCCCCGAATAGCTAGTTTCCTTTGAAATTGGGCTTGCGCTTTTCCATGAATGCGCGCGGCCCTTCCTTAGCGTCATCTGACGAAAACACGACTTTGGCAAGGCGATTCTCTAGCGCAAAGCCGTCGTCGAGCGACCCGCCCGAGCTTTTGACCGCTGCCTCTTTGATTGCGCGCACTGCCATCGGCCCATTCGCTACGATCGTCGCTGCCAATTCTTCAGCTTTGGCAATCACTTCACCCGCCGGCAACACGTGATTTACTAGCCCGATCCGATGGGCTTCCCGGGCATCGATTCGATTTCCGGTTAGCAGAATCTCCATTGCCTGACAGTAAGGAATCTGGCGTGGCAGCCTCACCATCGAGCCGCCCGCAGGGATCAACGCCCATTTGACTTCCTGCAACCCGAAGCTGGCGTGCTCCGCTGCGATTCGCAAATCAGTCGCAAGCATCAGTTCCATTCCGCCCGCGATACAGAACCCGTTGACTGCTGCGATGACCGGCTTCCACAGCTCGAATTCGCGCAGCAGCGCCTGCTCCCGCAGATGGAGATTGGCGAGTAGCTTATGATCCCATTCATCCTCAGGTTGACGCGCGTGGGTTGTCAGCGGAATCAGCCGCCCCAGATCAGCTCCGGCCGAAAACGCCTTTTCGCCCGCGCCGGTGATGATAGCGGCCCGAATTCCATCGTCCTCTTTGATTTGATGCCACGCCTCACCCAGTTGCACTACCAACTCGGGATTCAGCGAGTTATGCACCTGCGGACGATTCAGCGTCAGGTAAGCAATCTGTTTGCGAACTTCGAACAACAATGCGGGCATCCCACGTCTCTCCTCCGTCCAAAATGCCGGGCGCTCGGTGCTTTTCACCCTGGAGCATTTAGTAGCTCCTAAACTAGCTACGATTCGTATGCGGATTCATCCGCTCACAAGTCCGTCGGCGCAGCGCCTATAGAATCTGAATTACGCTATCTCTGTAAATACTTTCGTGAGTTATTATTTCTCTCGCCTATTCCGGCGATTGCGCTATAGTCGCATCCTTCGCAACTGGCCGCAGGAGGTGACAGCGCTTGTCCGCCCGACCATCCCAAGCCCTCGACGACCTTAAGGTAATCGAATACGCCGAGATGCTCTCCGGCCCCATGTGCGGCAAGATGTTCGCTGGCATGGGCGCGCAGGTCATCAAGATCGAATCGCCCAACGGCGGTGACCCGATTCGACGCCATCCGCCTTTCGCTGGCGACGAACCTCATCCCGAGAAAAGCGGCTCCTATCTCTATCTCAACACCGGTAAGCATAGCCTGACACTCGATCCGGCGACGCCCACCGGCGCAGATATTTTCCGTAAGCTCGCCGTCGAGGCCGATATTCTCATCGAGAATCATCAGCCCGGCTTCATGGCGAGTATAGGTCTTGATTACGACGCCCTGACGAAGCTGAATCCGCGCTTGATCATGGTTTCGATCTCACCCTTCGGCCAGACCGGTCCTTACCGCGATTGGAAGGGTACCGATCTAGTCGAGTATGCAATGAGTTTGACCGGCTATAACACCCCGACCATGGTCGCAGACGTCGAGCGTGAAAATCCGCTGCGCGCTCCCGGGAATGCTGCCGAGATGATGGGTGCCGCCAACGCCGCCGCGACTGCGATGATCGCGCTGTTCAACCGTGACGCGGCCGGGCAAGGCGACTGGCTCGACATTCCTTGCTGGCAGGCCGTCGTCAACACCGCGAAACTCGAGATGGCACCTCTGACCTATCTCAACACTCCCTTCAGCCGTGAGCGCGCCAAAAGCTCCGGCGGGATGGAGCCGCTCCCCTGCAAGGACGGCTACATCTATACACTTTGGGCTGCCGACGCCCATTGGATCGCCCTGAAGAAGTTACTCGGCAATCCACCCGAGTTCGATTCCGACCTTTTCAATGATCTCGCTGGACGCCATCAGTACGATGACGCCCTCCGACCGATGATCCGCGAGCATCTATTGAACCACGATACCGAGTATCTCGTGCGTGAGGGCCAGCGGCTCGGCCTGACGATCGGCCCGGTTTATACCGTCGCACAAGCGGCCAACCATCCTCATCTACGCGCCCGCGACGCCTTCGTCACCATTGACCATCCGATCGCGGGACGCTTCGAGTACCCTCGCGCACTCGTCCAGATGTCTGGCACGCCTGTTACGTCTTCGCGCGCGCCGCTGCTCGGCGAGCACAATGCCGCCATCCTCTCACGCCTCGGCTACTCACTCGAAGACCAGCAAGTCCTCCGCGCTGCCGGTGTCATCTAACGGAGTATCGTTATGCCTCGACTTCCACTTGAAGGAATCCGCGTTGCCGACTTCAGTTGGATTATCAACGGTCCGCAAATCGCCCAGTGGCTCGCGACGATGGGCGCCGAAGTCATCAAGATCGAATCAAATATCTATATGGACATCGGCCGCACTAATCCTGCCGGTTCGGCCGATCGCATCCCCGGTCCTAATCGCAACGGCTATTTCCACGCGCTGAACTATGGCAAGAAGGCGATTAACCTCAATCTGTCTGTTCCGCGCGGCCGCGCGCTTGCCTACGACATTATCCGCAAAAGCGATTTTGTCCTCGAATGCTTCCCTGCGCCGGCGGCGAAAAAACTCGGCCTCACTTGGGACGACGTACGCGCCGTCAAGTCTAATATCGTGATGATCTCCGTCTCGCTCCTCGGCAAGACCGGCCTCGATCCATCCAACTGGGTCGGATGGGGTCCGATGGCCTGCTGCTTCGTCGGCATGTATGACGCGCAAGGTTATCCCGGTGGTCCGCCGCGCCAGACCGGCGGCACCTGGCCCGACTACGCTGTCGCTACATCCGTCGTATTTCATGCACTCGCCGCATTGCGCCATCGGAACCGCACCGGCGAAGGCCAGTGGATCGACGCCAGTATGGGCGAGACGGTCATCGGCCAGATGCATCAATGGTACATGGATTATTTCATGAACGGCCGCGACCGTCGGCAACTCGGAAATCGCGACGCAGTGATGGCGCCGCACAACACCTATCCATCCGCTGGTTACGACAAATGGATTGCGATTTCTGTCGCCAACGATAGCGAGTGGACCGCTCTCAAAGGCCTGATGGGTAATCCGTCATGGGCCGACAATTCGCGCTTCGCCGATCAGTTCGGCCGCCTGACTCATTCCGATGCAATCGATCAGCAACTCGCGGAATGGACTCGCGGCTTCGACCACATCGAGTTAGCTAATCGTCTGCAAGCGGCGGGTATCGCGGCCGGCCCTGTCCTCGATAGCGTCGAACTCCACGACGATCCTCACCTCAAGCAATGGGGATACTTTTGGAAGATGAATCATCACGAGGTCGGCGAGCGGACTCTCCCCGGTATGCCAGTCAAAATGCGCAATGTCCCTGAGTTGAACTATTCGTATCCGCCCGATGTCGGCCAGCACAATCGCGAGATCTTCGGTGGCCTTCTCGGCCTCTCCGACTCCGAAATCAGCTCGCTGATGGATCAAAAGGTCATTTACTGACGGCCATCGCTGATACCGTTCTCGCATCCCCCAACGGACTCTTCCTGGATGTCAGGGTTATTTCGGCCTTTAACGCCTTGCAGCATGCGGGATTACCTCCCTTTCACTTGGCTGCGTAACTCGATTGAATGACCGGCCAGATGTCTGACAAATGTAATCGTTCAGTTGCAAGACCGGTACAAACTGCTAGTAAGCTATATTAAGCAATTTGTCTTCATGCTGGGGGCGTATGAGCGACGTGGCAGCCTTATGGTCGCGCCATGCGATCGAACACCGTGACAATGCCTACTATCTTTCGCGCCAGGATGCGGTCGAATCCAACGCCCGTACTTATGCGCGCAAACTGCGTCTCGCCATCACCCGCGCTCGCGGAGTGATGGTCGAGGACGCCGACGGCCGCACCTACTACGATTGTCTCGCAGGGGCTGGAACTCTAGCCCTTGGCCATAACCATCCCTTCGTGCTCGCAGCTCTTCATCGTGCGATCGAGGAAGGTCTCCCTTTCCAGACTCTCGATCTGACCACTCCGGTCAAGGACGCTTTCACTGAAGCGCTGCTGGCCACCCTTCCGGAGGGCTTCCGCAAGCGCGCACGCATCCAGTTCTGCAGCCCCGCCGGCACCGATGCGATTGAGGCGGCACTCAAGCTAGTGATGACCGCTACCGGCCGGCGGACGATCCTTGTCTTTCGCGGTGGCTATCACGGCATGACCCAGGGTGCGCTCGGCCTGATGGGCAACCTCTCCGCCAAAGGCAATCTTCCTGGCCTGATTCCTGGTGGGCAATTCCTTCCCTATCCATATTCTTACCGTTGCCCCTTCGGCGTTGGAGGGGCTGCCACGGCCAGATTGTCCGCCGCGCAGGTCCGTTCACTCCTCGACGATCCGGAGGGCGGTGTGCTGGCGGCTGGACTGCTCACCGAAATCGTCCAGGGTGAGGGCGGCGTGATTCCGGCGCCCGACGAATGGATTCTTGAGGTTCGGTCAATTACCAAGGCTCACAGCGTTCCTCTAATTTTTGATGAGGTGCAGACCGGATGGGGCCGCACTGGCCGCCTCTACGCATTCGAGCATTCGGGGATGACGCCCGATGTCCTCGTTCTCTCCAAAGCGATCGGAGGCGGATTACCGCTCGCGGTGATCATTTACGATCAATCGCTCGACGTCTGGAATCCTGGTGCTCACGCTGGCACTTTCCGGGGCAACCAGCTCGCAATGGCCGCCGGACTCGCCACACTCCGTATCATCCAGGAGGAAGATCTCGCGTCGCGTGCTGCCGTGATGGGCGAGCGGATGCAAACACATCTTCGCGCCGTCCAGGCGGAATTGCCATTCGTCGGCGATGTGCGCGGGCGCGGTTTGATGATAGGCGCCGAAATCGTCAATCCTGAAGGCATCCCCGATTCGCTTGGTCATCCGCCCGCCGACGGCACCATCGCCAGTTCTATCCAGCAGGAATGCCTGCAACGCGGCCTCATTCTCGAGCTGGGCGGCCGCTACGGCGCTGTCGCACGTTTCCTGCCACCGCTGATCATTTCGCGTGATCAGGTCGATTCGGTCTGCGAAATCTTTCGGGAAGCCTGTCTTGCCGTTCACCATCGGCGGGTCGGGCGGCCCTTCGCCTTGAGTAATTGAGTATCGGTATGTCCCCATTTGACCGCGATTTTCTCTCCGCGACGCCCGCCGGCAGACACGCCTACGCCACGGCCATGACCGCCGCCGAGGCGGTCATCCAGCGCGATCTGGCCTCGCTGACAGGTCCATATCAAGGCCCTTCGGCGACTGACCTCGCACGGCTCATAGGCGATCTTGACGTCTGTCCCGAGGAAGGGCACGGACTTGAGCCAACCCTCGACTTAGTCGGCCGTCTCATACTGCGCAACTCGATCGTGGTCTCAGACCCCGCCTGTCTTGGCCATCTTCATTGCGCGCCACTGATTCCAGCACTCGCCGCCGAAGCTTTGATCGCCGCAGCTAATCAATCGATGGATTCCTGGGATCAGGCTCCTGCCGCCAGCTATCTTGAGCAGCGCGTCATTGATTGGCTCTGCGAACTCTTCGGATTTGGTCCGGCGGCCGATGGCCTCTTCACCAGTGGCGGCACCCAATCCAATTTTATGGGGCTGATGCTTGCCCGCGACGCCTTCGCCGAGCAGGTCTGTGGATGGCGCATTCAAGACCACGGCTTGCCGTCCACGTCCTCCCGCTTTCGCATTCTCTGCTCCGAAGATGCACATTTCTCTGTCCGCCAGTCCGCCGCGATTCTCGGCCTCGGGCAGAACGCCGTCGTTCCGGTTCCGGTGGACGCCCATCGGCGCATTGATGTGGCCGAGGCGGCGAATCTCATCAACGATCTTCGCAAAAACGGCGCGCAGCCGATTGCAATCGCCGCCACCGCCGGCACTACCGATTGCGGCGCGATTGATCCGCTACCCGAACTCGCCGCGCTCGCCCGAGCTTACGGCGTCTGGCTTCACGTCGATGCCGCTTACGCCGGCGCGCTCATCCTCAGCGACCGCCATCGCTCCAAACTTGCAGGCATCAACCTGGCTGATTCTATCGCGATCGACTTTCACAAGCTTTTCTATCAGCCGATTAGCTGCAGCGCTTTCCTCGTCCGCGACCGCTCCGCGTTCAATCTAATTCGGCTCCATGCCAGCTATCTCAATCCCGAATCGAACGAGACTGCTGGAGTGCTCGACCTCGTGACCAAATCAATTCAGACTACACGCCGATTTGACGGTCTCAAGCCGTTCGTCTCGCTTCACTCACTCGGCCGCAAACGGATCGCCGCCATGATCGACACAACGATCGAGGTGGCGCAGGCAGCAGCATCGTTGATCGCCGCGGATCCTGATCTAGAGCTTGCGCTGCCGCCTTCGCTTAATGCCCTGATGCTGCGTTTCTGCCCACCCAACATGACACCCGGAGCGGTCACGGACCAAAGGATCGACGCCATCAATCTCGCGATCCAGCAGCGGTTGTTACTCGAAGGTCATGCGATGCTTGCCCGCACAGAGTTCCGCGGCCGCGTCTTTATGAAAATCACGCTGCTCAATCCTCGCACCACTATCGCCAACATCGAATCTATCCTCGCGCGCCTTAAGGTCTTTGGCCGCGCGGCATTAGCGAACCACTGATGGCATTGTCGTTCGGCAGACACAGTGCGGCGCCAAGCAGAAACATGAACGCAGCTGCCGATCCGATCCATTCCCAGAATCCCAAATGCCACAGCGCTCGATTCTCTATCGAGCGATAGACCGGATTCGGCCATCGGAGGTGCACGGCTGCCAGCAGGCGCAGTACAACGATGAGAAGCGCAGGCGGCACCGTCAGATTCCACATGAGCAGAGTTCGGCGCAAGTAATCGCTTTCGTTCGCACGAACGGCCAACCCTCTCAGCGCGCATAGGTAAAAGACTGCCATTCCGAGGCCGGCGCAGATTCCCGCTCCGCGCGCAAAGAAGTCGTGATAGGGCTGCGCGACGATCAGACCGCCTAAGATCAGGCTCACGGCTCCCGCACCAAATATCAGAGATCCGATTGACGCCACGACAGGAGAACCAGCACGAATCCGATTTCTTATGTAACCGGCAAAGGGAATCATCGCCGCACCCGCCACCGCTACACCGGCCGCTCCAATCGCGTGATAGCGCGGATTATTCCTCGGATATAGCAGCTTCGACATCGCCCTGGTGCGCCAGTCGAAGGGCCCCGGAAACAACCAGATTGCAAGTGTCAGGCTGCCGAAATATGACAGTCCAATAAGGGGAATCAAGACCCATAGAAGAGTCCGCTGTTTCAGTCTGCCTGCGCAAAAATCGCTCAGATACGAAATACTAGTGCGCATCCGATTCGCGAACTCGCTATTCATCGCATCGTCCGCCGAGTCTATTTACTGAGCAGTTCTCCTCTCCTCTTTATATCCGTCGTATTCTTCACTCCGAGCCGATCCACCGTCTTCTCCTCGGCCATGCGATCTTCTCAGTTCTATTTCTTTTTCTATTGGTTAATGGCTGGCAGGGGAATCGTCAGTGTGTCGTATACGGTAATACGCGGGCCGTATGCAGCCTGAAAAATGCCGATGCCTTCCGCCGGCCGAATCAAGTTTGTGCGGTCGAAGATATTCAGCAAAGTGATTCGGTTGGTCACTTCGCCGATATGCGGCAGATCGAAACCTCGCTGCGCGCTCAAATCCGTCTGTGTCACATGAGGTAACGATTCGAGGTCCGCAAAGCCGCCACGCAATCCACTGCTGTAGAGCGTGTCGAGACTGAACGACCAGGGTTTCCATGAGTAAGTAATCCCGCCGCTCGCGCCGTACAGCGGCTGATGGTCGAGCACTATATAGTGGCGATCGATATAACCCAGTTCATCGGGATCGAAGTTGAACTGTCCCGTCGCAACACCGGTCTGCATATTCCGTCCGATCGTAGTGCTGGCGTGAATCGACAAATCCTTGGTGGTATAGGTAATCGCGGTTTCAGTGCCCCAGATGTACCCGTGCTGATAATTGAAAGGCGCGAAGATGGGTACATCCCCAAACTGGCCGGTATCCAGATAGTGGTGGTTGTACTCATAAAAGGCGTCTTCAGAAACGGTGATGTGCCGGGTGAGCTGCTGGACAAAGCCGGCATCCCACTCGAGATCATCTTCGGTTTCTGGCGTGACGGTACCCGTTCCCGCAAATCCTGTGGTGCCGGCGAACGCCGCCGGCGCGCCTGGCGAGATGCCTTGGAAGCTCGGTACTTGCATGTAGCGAGCGAAGCCGGCATGCAGGGTCGTATCAGGCCGCAGCAGATATACGAAATTGATCGTTGGATCGATCTGATTTTGATAGGTAAAGCCGCTCAAACGATCCCAACGGACCCCCAGATTGACGCGTAGTTTCTCAGTGAGCTGCCACGTGTCCTCCAAATAGATGCCCGAAAGAAGATTGATCTTGTTGGCGTTATTGATCACCCGCACGGGAACGTTACTCGTTTGATCACCGGTCACATCATCGACTTTAAACACCAGCGAATCGTCGTCGGCTTCGACACCGTATTCACCAAGATAGAATCCCGCGCCGAGGGTTTGGTGGCCGAGTTGATAGGTCAGGTCACCTTGCAGCGTATTGTCCAGGTCGCTGTGAAAGGCGTTCGAGGCGACACCTTGGTAAATGAGTTCACCGATGTTATCAGGTTCGAATTTCTGCGAGATATAGTGCGCCGCATAGGCAAGCTGATAACTAAGCCCGGTCGCGGGCGTCCCGTTCAATGACAGCATGCTCAGATAGTCGCGGAAATTGAGATAGGAATTGATATGCGCCGATGGATACAGGTCGGCAGTAGACGCGGGAGGTGACGATACACAGGACGTGATACCGCCGAGGCAGAATTCGGGCGGGAGGTTCTCCTGGTTGGGCAATTGATTATCGCTGACTGCCATCGAGGTGAGCAGGCTCAGCCGTGTCGTTGGATTCAGATCATATGCGAAGAACCCGAAACCCTGACCCTGATTAGTATAATCGTGAATGGCGTCCGGGGCCGGCGTCGCGGAACTAAAAGCCGTATTGCTCTGACTATACAGTCCGCTGACATAGTAACTGAACTTGCCCTCGCAGCCTCCATACTGGAAGCTGGGCTGAAGAGTGTCGCGCTGTCCCCCGTAGACGCTAACGCTACCGCCGGGCTGCGAACATCCATCCTTGGTCTGGATATCAACCACCCCGCCGGTCGCATAGCTGTAGCGCGACGGCAGAATGCCATCGAGCAAACTCAGACGATCGACAAACATCGGATTGATCATTGAGATGAAAGGCGGATTAGTATTGATGTCGAGTGGTACCATCACGCCATTGATCTCATACTGAAATTGAGGACCCTCAGTATTCCGGATATGTATCTGCTGGTTTTGGTCTATCGCCACACCGGGCATTTGCGTGAGCACGTCGGTAATCGTCGTGTTTTCACCGCGCGGCAGGTCCTTAATATCCTGGGCGGTGACCGTGTATTTATTGGCGCCGGTGTATGAGACGCTATTCGGCCCTTGGATCATGCTGGCTTGTACGGGCACGGTCAGCGCGCTCTCAGCGCCGAGCACGATCGTGAGTGGTTGCTGCTCGTGGCTCGGATAGGCAACGACTTTGTCGGCAGCGTGAAAACCCGGTTTGGCCACCAGTACCACGTAGAGGCCGCCCTTCAAGGGTTCAACGGCGAACCGTCCGTTTGCTCCGCTGACGGTCCGCAGAATTGAAGCGCCACCGGCATTCTGCAGTTTGACTTCGGCGCCTGCCACCGGACGTCCAAGTGCATCGATGACGGTCCCGCTGATTGGTTGAGCGGCCCGGCAGCTTGCTGCTAGCAACACGACGGCGATGCTCGCTGCCGCTGCTATCTCTAACGCTTCAAATATGAAGCGTCTCCAGCACCCTAAACGTGAGGCAAGTGCAGGTCGTGCAAATGGGATTTTCCTAAACACTATCGCCAGCCAGCACAGCAAGGCTTTCATGGCGGCTAGTGATAATGAAAATGCTTCTCAATTTCAAGGAGCGCACCAAATAAATCTCACCGCTTCTTGGGACGCTCACTGTCCATCGAGATGAGGGCTCTGTACGACAACAGTCGTATCCAGCCCTCTTGAATTATTTCCGCATTGTCCTCAAATGCGGTCGGGAATTGTCCGGTTGCGAATTCTTGCCTCCCTATTCCCCTTGAGGCGCTGACGGCTTGCCGCTACGAATCTCGTCGATCGCCCGTCGCAGGATCGCAAAGATGCGGTTCTTTTCCTCCATCGTAGCCCCGATCTTTTCACGCAGGGCCGCCCGCAGATCGTCGCGTATCTGATGGAATTCCATCCGCGTCCGACGCCATTCGTTGCGCCGTTGATCCCGTTCTTCGCGGCCGCCCCGACCGTGCCGATCATCGGCAAAATCCTCCGCCTCTTCATCCTCTTCGGCAAAACGGCGCTGGAAATGCGCCATCCGATCGCCGAATCGCGCGAGTCTCTCGAGTGTTTCGTCTGCACTCCGCCGATGCTCAGCTAGATAAGCCGCGCCCGCCTCGGTTATCCGATAAAGCTTTTTGTTCGCGTCCGCCTCGACCGCCGCATGCCCCATCTCTTCCAGATAAGTGAGCGCTGGATAGACCATGCCGGGACTCGGTGTGTACATGCCGCTCGAATGGTCTTCTATCGCCTTGATAATCTCGTACCCGTGCCGCGGCTTTTCGTTGAGCAAGGTAAGGATGATCAACCGTAAATCGCCCGACGCGAGCACCCGCGCCGCCCGCATCCCTGGACCGCCCACCCATCCATCCGCGAATCGCCCAAGAAAGCCTCCGCGCACGGCGAATCGTCCGTAACGTCGCCCGTCTTCTAGTCCGTAGGCGAATTGATCACCGTTGTGACGTGAACAGCCGTGCCATCGAGCAAATATATTTTCATAAAACATATCTTACGATATATCTGAAGTTAATTATCGGCTCAAGGTCGTGCTCGATTTTAATCCTAAGAGCTGAACAGCTGGGTGTAAGACCTAGGGATAAGTCGATTTTTTGCTGGGCCTTTTCTAATTGAAATGTGGGAGGATCAACTTCCCGTATGATTCTATCTGCCCCATCACCTGTTCCGGTGGGCACGACGGCCGGAGCACGAATTTCGTGCATCCCGCATCGACAAACTTCTGGATCGTCGCGGCACATTCTTCCGCTGGACCAACCAGGCATCGCGCCGCCACTTCCGCTTCCGGCATCTTCAATCCGTGCAGGAACGGCGCAACGGTTCGCCACGCCTCTTGCCGATTCTCGCTCACGTGCGTCAGCAGCAGCACGCCGGCCTCGTCCGCATCGATTTTGCGCCCACACTCTTCGCCGAACTGCATCAACTTCGCCATATCGGCGGCAAATTCTGCTGGACTCGTCAGCGCTGGAAACCATCCATCGCCCAGCCGCACGACTCGTTTCAAGATCGCGTCGCTCTTACCGCCAATCCAGATATCGAGCGATCCCTTGCGCGGCTTCGGCTCAAGCGTCACGTCATCAAAATGATAGAACTCGCCGTGATGGGTCACGTGCGATTCGGTCCATAGCCGCCGTAGAATCCCGATACCCTCGTCGAGCCGCCGCCCGCGATGCTCCGCCGCAACGCCCGACGCCGCCAGATCGCGCAAGTCACTCCCGCTCCCGACCGCCATTATCATGCGTCCGCCCGAAATATAGTCCAGCGTGGCGTAGGTCTTCGCCACATGCACCGGATGGCGCGCCGGCAGCGTCAATACGCTCGGCCCCATTTTTACCCGCTTTGTGCGCGCCGCGATCATCGCGAACATGCAACTGATATCCAGCGTCGGATTACGCGTCACGATATGGTCTGACAACCAGATCGAATCGAGTCCCACTGCCTCGGCCGCTTCCGCGTAGGTGCAAAGCATTTCGGGCGCTGGCAGTCCGTATTTCCATTGGCCGAAGCCAATACCAATTTTGATTCCGCGCATAGTGCCTTATCTCTGCTGCTCCACGGTCAGATAAGTCAAGCTTGCCACTCTTGCTCAGCGTCAGAACCAATACGGACCAGCGTTTTGCTCATCTCAGCAAATGCCTTCTCCAGCGCTTACGCACTGGAAAAACGGTACAATCGAGGCTGCCATGCGGATCGCCTACTTGGTCAACCAATATCCAATGGTCAGTCACAGCTTCATTCGGCGCGAAATCCTCGCTCTGGAACGGCGAGGCGTAGAGGTCGTCCGCATAGCTGTACGCGGTTGGGATGCCGAAATCGTCGACGAGGAGGACCACCTCGAGCGTAAACGTACACGCTACGTGCTCCGAGATGGCGCGTCAGCGTTGATGCTTGCCGCAATGCGTACGCTGCTCACTCAGCCAGGACGCTTCATCCGCGCACTCGCGTTGGCGTGGCGGATGAGCCGCCGCGGGGAAAATCCGCTGCCCTTGCATCTGATATATTTGGCTGAGGCTTGCCGCATCGAGCCTTGGTTGCGTGATGCCGATGTCCAGCATCTTCACGCACACTTTGGTACCAATCCCGCCGAGGTAGCGATGCTGGTACATACCCTAGGCGGGCCACAATGGAGCTTCACTGTTCATGGGCCTGAGGAATTCGACAAGCCTGAGTTCATTGGCCTGCGGCAAAAAGTTCTCGATAGCGCTTTTGTCGTCTCGATAAGCTCGTACGGTCGCAGCCAGCTTTATCGTTGGGTGGACCATCCTCACTGGCCAAAGGTGAAGGTGGTTCATTGCGGGTTGGAACCCGGCTTTTGCAACGCCTCTATTGGCGCTCCATCGGCGGCACCGCGGCTCGTTTGCATAGGCAGATTATGTGAGCAAAAAGGGCAACTTTTACTCGTCGAAGCCACGCGCCGTCTAGTCGCTAATGGGACGGATTTCAACCTGATCCTTGTCGGTGATGGCGAAATGCGTACTGAAATCGAAAGTCTCGTCGCGCGCTACCATTTGGAGGACAAGGTGCTCATTACCGGTTTCCTCAGCGGCGATCGGGTGCGCCAAGAGCTTCTGGCTGCGCGGGCGTTCGTACTACCGAGTTTCGCCGAGGGTCTGCCGGTGGTCATCATGGAGGCAATGGCCCTGCGGCGGCCGATCATCAGCACCTACGTGGCTGGCATTCCGGAACTGGTGCAGCCGGGTAAGCATGGCTGGCTGGTGCCGGCCGGCGATGTCGATGCTCTAGTATGCGCTATGCAGGCTTGCCTCGATACACCAGTTGGCAAGCTTGAAGTCATGGGCGAGGCTGCACATGATCGAGTCATGGCGCGACACAAGATAGACACGAGTGCGGCCCGACTCTACGATTTATTCCAGCGCGCGATCTCGGCTACTATCACCCGCGAGAAATCGTCCTCCGGAAGCAACCAGTTCCCACATTCAAACTGACTGACACTGAGTAGCTACCCCTTGGGTTCGGCCTCGCACAGAGTCGAGATTGGCCGGATCCGGTTCGCTGGTAGCTCTCGCTCCGATGGCAGTACATGAGCAGATATGGCCGGGGCCGCCGATAGAAATCGAAGTTGCCGACGGTTCACCCATTAGGGCGATCTATCTATCCTACTAACCGGCCAGCTCTAAATAGAAATTTGACTGATCCACTTACTTTTAGTAACTATCGCGTCACGTCGGACTTTGGAGGTTGGTGGCGGCGCAAGACCTGCCCTGATCGGAACAAATTTCCTCGGGATCGGCGATAAAATTTATTAAGTAGCTCGGCGTCCGTCTGGGCGAATTCCATGGGCTGCCACACGGTTAAGGACTGATTTAAGGTCAACCGTTTCAGTCCTACGGCGGCAGAAAGGGCGAGCGTTGATGGCCAACTCACCGCTGACTCTCCAAGGCCTGTCCGGAAGGATGATCTTCGGACTTAGCAGGCTCGCGGACAGATCAAGTTTCTTTCGTAAGCCATTGGCTCCGGATTCCTTGATTCGCGTTGCTCGACGGCGTTCGGGCCTGACGGACTTCGGTGAATGGTCCTTCGAGGAGCCCTTGGCGGTGCTGCTCAAAGCCTACGAAAACGAATCAAACTTAAGCGCCTTCGGCTGGTTCGGCGCGCGCTGGGACATGCTTCGTTTCCTTAGCAACTTGCTGCGGTTGCGAGACGAAGAAAAGCGCGATCCAGCGATCCTCGAAGAGGTCATCGCGCAGCCCGTATTCGTTCTCGGCTTGCCGCGCAGCGGAACAACCTTTCTCCACAACTTGCTTTCGCACGATCCCGACAATCTCGTCCCGCGCTGCTGGCAGACCATCTATCCTTATCCAGAACACAACCTGGGCTCCTTGATGGGCGACCGCCGGCCGCGTCGAGTAGCGCGCCAGTTTGCACAATTCCTGGCGCTCGTGCCCGAGTTACGCAGCCTCCATCCTCTGGACGCCTACGCCCCGCAGGAATGCATCGAGATCACGGGACAAGTCATTCGCAGCCTGCGTTTCGATACCACTCACTATGTCCCCTCATATGCGTCATGGCTTGAAGCTGCCGGTCACCACGAGGCTTACCGATTCCATCGGCGTTTCCTTCAGCATCTCCAGCATCAGAGCGGGGGTGCGCGCTGGATCCTGAAGACGCCTGATCACATCTTCGCGCTCGACGCGCTGCGCACTGTTTACCCCGACGCGCGATTCATCTTTGTCCACCGCGACCCCCTTAACGTCTTGCCCTCTGTTGCTCGGCTGACTGAGGTCCTGCGCCTTCCCTTTGCGCGATCGGTTGATCGAATGCAAATCGGCCGGCAGGTCAACGAGCGTTGGATTCAGGGCGCCAAGCTTTTGCTTGAGGCGACCGGACAGATTCGCAAGGATCATCTATTTCAGATTGATTACACGACACTCGTTCACGAACCATTCGGCGTGATTTCCACCATCTATAGTCACTTCGGGTTCAAGATGACCCGGGACGCCGAAGGTGCGATTCAACGCGCTATCGCTGAAAGACCCAACGGCGGTTATGGCCAGAACAGCTATCGCCTCGAGGACTACGGGTTGGATCCAGTGAAGCTACGTCGGCAATACGATTCCTATATCGATCATTTCTGTCTGCGTTTGCCGGAATCAGGCGAAGCATATAGCTGCGCCACGCCGATAAGCGAGGCGGTGTGATCGTCTACCGTCGTCACAGTTCGATTGCAGCGATAGCCGCGAACGCCTCTTGCGAGACTGCTCTCAATGGTTGAGCTCGCGCTGATCGACATTCCCGTCGGCGCTGCAAGTAT
>Ga0335073_10005904_pt1 | contig 17201 bp, 20 predicted proteins | sample Lox_Sample_22_FD_207093 | JGI IMG/M metagenome (GOLD analysis project Ga0335073, IMG submission 207093) | Soil microbial communities from Loxahatchee National Wildlife Refuge, Florida, United States - Lox_Sample_2.2 | ecosystem: Environmental > Terrestrial > Soil > Wetlands | place: USA...
CTTTTTGACTTCTCCACCTCCCGTTTTAAGCGTGTTTCCTGTTGATCTCGTTGGATATCGGAAGCCTCAGTAAGTTTCTTACTCAAATACCAATTAATCGCTCCTCGATGTGTCGACAGTAAGGTTTCTAGAGCTTCTTCCTCTTTAGACCTCATCATTCGTTCCAGAAATCCCTTCTTCTCGTTCTTTTGCCTGCGCTCTAAAACGATCAGCATTGTCGCAAAAAGAGTAAGGCAAGGTGCGAGCAGATGGAGAGGTACCTTTCTCCAGGGTTTCTAGAACTTGGATACGTGTCATGGTTTGTCGTATAATACTCTTTGCTTCAAAATCAATTTCATCACGTTCTTTGCCTGTCAGGGAATTTGTAGAGCGAGCTTGGGATCTATTTGGCGCGGTTTGTAAATAGGCTTGTCGTATACTCAGAAGAAACTTTCTGAACTCATTGATATGTTCCAACTAGTACCAGTGAGCAGATGAAGCAGCTGATAAAAGGGTGTGAGTACTATTCGGTAAGCTTCTTTTGTGAATTCGTCGTGGATGTTGTTGCGTGTCCATTTTTGCAGGTGATCAGAGCTAGAATGTTGTCGGTCGTGAGGTTTAGGCTTGATCGTTGAAGAAAGGATCAGTTGATTGAAATCTTTTGTTCTGTCCATTCTTGGGTCGTGGAAGGTAGTCCTGCTCTCATCAACTCTCCGAACTTGGTTCCTGTTCAAGGGTGCCTTGCTGATCCGAAACTTGGATGACGATCAACAGTCGACTCCCATTTTCAAGTTGTCGAATTTCAGTGTTGCAAGTTTACGACACTCAAACGACAGATACGCTTGCAATTCGACCCTTTTCACAACTACCATGTTTGTCTATACCTCGAATACAGTATTATTAATTGATTCCATTACAGTACCATCCTCCATCTCCTCACTCTAGCAGAAATCAATCCCTTCCCTCATTGGGAGAAATGATCGCAATCGACGAATCGAAGCAGTACCACGGTTCGACAAGTTACTATTGTACGTATCCTCGAAAAGTTGAAATCCATAATATACCGAAGCGTCAGGACTGACGCAAGAACCTCTTCTTGCTTTCACATCATGATGTCCTTTTTGTTCTCATGTTTCCTCTGTGCACTTCTCCGCGCGTGTCTTGTCATTGAATCCGGAAGGTTGAAGTTCTCACACAATTGCTTTATTGCATTTAAGCAGGTTATCTTCCTGATTCAAGACTGTTATTACTGTGGGAGACAATGTTAATAACGGTGGGTACTGGCAAGGTGGCTGTGACTAGTAACGAGGCATCAGCAGGCCCATACCTACTCGAGAATTGCGACCCCAGTTTTGATTTGAGGTCCATCCGGGCCTTCCAGGTTAGACGAATAAATGCTTTTTCATCCCGTGCGTTCGCACAGCCTGTTGACTGGTTGATTCGCTTCCGAATTGTGGACTGTTCTGCGTTGGCAATTAGCGAAATAAGGTTTTGTACTTTCAGTGGAGTGCAAACCGGATTTTAGATTGAAACTCTCACCTTTTGCTTTTCAATCAGTCATGCGGCCACCCTGGGATCTAGCTTGGCCGGAAATAACGACAGCAAGGCTGCGCACATAGTATATATGAAGCATACGCCTGTTCTCATGGTTTGTGTGTTGCTCCATCTGCGAATCTCAATCACATCCCTTTATACCCGGATCGAACCAGCCTGCTCCGTTTTACGGACATCTCACGCTTGCGCAATTCAAGGCCTGCATAGCGGTCTTAAACGATCCGAACGCTGGGGAAGGAGATAAAGAATTGGCCCGAATCGCTCTACAGAGCGCAAAGCAAGTGCAAGACATCCAACTCCAGAGCATACAAAACATAGCCAACATCTTTCTCAACACCCTTAACAACTTAACTCATTGAATTGCATCCTTACGCCTTTACGTCGCTACTAGTAACTCTGGACTTAGAACCTTCGTTGATTTTAGAGTTGACTTCGGATGTCGATGTAGCAAAGTTTGTTATAGTGAGTGTTGGCGATGAGGATTGTGGATTGTTGTTTAGGCATCCTGTTTCGCGATTTTAATCGATCTCTTGTTATACAATCTATCAATACTTCTGCGTGTAGTCCCAAGTTCAAGTTACTAGTCCTCTTTACCAGTCCCTCCAACTCAAGTTCGGAAACCTGATGATCATTGTTCGTGTAGTACAACACTTAATGCTTGCACTCAACTCCGAGTCGAATTGGAAGTGTGTTGACAATGGACGCTTTGGCGTGTCACGCTGCTAGTCTGAAGAGAATCTAACGCACAACTCCGCAGGAATGTCTCTTCGTACATTTGAATGGTCGCTGTTTATTCGAACTATCGATACCCTTTATGTGTGACGTTATCTTGGACATTACTTCTTACTATTGCAGTTATCGAAGGGTGACTTTTCAGTCATTGTCGTGTTTAGGGTCTTTGCAGTAACCAGAGGTTTCTGGATCCTCTAAAGCACCATCTTTGCTTTATCTCACCGCATTACCTGCCCTTTGAGGTGTTCACATTGGTTATCTGACTGAATTATTAAATTCTCGCGCTTTGCAACAAATGCAGCCTCGGATCCGAGCAGCGAACTTAAGGTTAGCCGCTGGGGCAACCCAAGAACCGTAAGATTGAAGACCGACGAATTGTTGCTGTCGGTAGTTGAAGCCGGTAATTCTTCTAAGCCTTAAAGCGGAAATGATAGTAGATTTAATCTCCGAATCAGAACTTATTTAGTTAAAATTATCTCTCCATGGCCACTCCACCAATACTTGCGCCTTTTTGCCCCTGGACCAAGTTTATCTCATCATGTATAATCGCTCTGCCGAATCCCATTGGTTTTGGATGACTTCTACATCTTCACTTCCAAGTTGTGTACAGACTGTTATCGCCAGAGTCCGCTATTGCGAGCCTTCGCAATCGCCGTCCGACCGCCAGCGATATCCAATGGGAACGAGACTAGTGGCGTGCCTTGCCACGCAGCTTCCATGCCTGGTTGCACTGCCCATGGCACTACCAGACTTCGGGGAGGCCGAAACAGGCTTGCCCCTCCGACAAAATTGTGCCATGTGATTCGTAAGTTAAGAGCTCATGACTGAGTTCACGAAGAATATAAGAACCCCAATTCAATTCCTCCGACTTTTAACCGATCCTGCCTCGTCTCCAAGTCCGGATCCATTGGTCAAGTCCCATCATGCCGTCTTCCACCAAGACTCAGTTGTCGCATGTACTCCACCAATTGCAAGAACAAGTTGATATCATTGAAAAGTACTTGGCCGAGGAGAATCTTCCAGGGCCTTCTTTCATTCCATCTGAGGCAGACTCTGAAGTGTCTCAATTGATGGTTCTGCCTCCCCACATTGAAGCGGCTCGAAACAATGCATATTCCTTGAGCTGGGGTCTCAATACGCTTCTCGCTAACCCCCAAAATCATGTAACAGATTTGATCTTCCATGTTGCTTCTCTCAAGGTTCATCAACTAATGCTTATAGCGGTCTATGGATGTTCCTTGTTTACGCATCGTCATCGAGAAAGATATTGCATCTACCATCCCTATTGACTCACCCGGTGTCAACATCAAGGAAATCGCAGAGAAAGTTAAGCTTCCTGAAGAACCGTTACTCCGCATCCTCCGAAAACTCTGTTTCACTGGAGTCTTCAGAGAACCTAGTCCTCGTGTTATCGCGCATACTACATATTCAGCATTCCTCAAGAACAAAGCACACATCTGGAAAGACTTTTACCTCCATTTGTCAGACGAATCGTTCAAAGTCGCTGGGTATTTACCTGAAGCTCTGAACTTGTGGGGCTTCGACTTTGATAAAGTTCAAAGGTCTGAATTGAAGACCGCTTTCAATTTGGCGTTTCGCACGGATCAGCATATGTTTGAATGGCTCTATTCTCCTGAGAATTTCCAGCTGCGTGGTAGCCGGTTTGGACGTGCTATGATGGGAGTTTCTAGGAACTTTCTGAGTGATGCTAATCAGATTCATGATTGGAGTGTCTACAAGAAGGGAGATAAGATTGTTGATGTTGGAGGCGGTGTAGGATATCTCGGTTCTTTGATCAAAAAGAAAGTCAATCCTGGAGTTGAAGTGATTGTTCAAGATTTACCCGAAGTCATTGCTGAAGGGAAGGAACAAGAGTTTGGGAATCAACTTACATTCCAAGCACATGACTTCTTCACTACTCAACCTGTCAAGGGTGCCAAAGTCTATACTCTCAGATTCATCCTTCATGATTGGCCAGATACCATCTCAAGAACAATTTTGTCGAATATTGTCAAAGCCATGGATAAAGAGTCCAAGGTTTTGGTTCTTGACTTTGTCTGGCCTTCAGACGAATTTTGGGCTACTGGAAAGGATGATGAGACTATCATTGAGGCTCACGACTCTAGAAGGAACTTCAATGAGAGTCGTAATCATCAGATGTTGCAGATGCTCGGTATGAATTCTCGTTGATGGAACAAGAGCTAATTGCAGGCTCAAAAGAACGCACTACTGAGGAATGGAAGGAACTTTTGGAGGGAACCGGGTTGAAACTTAGTTCTGTTAGGAATAATCCTCCTCTTCACTCAGTCTTGGAATTAGTTTTAGCTTGAGATCCGTGCCTTCAAAAGGTGTATTTCATGGCAGTAGTATATGTATTGCTCGAATCGAGCTATATAGGGACTCTGAGTATCAATTTAGTCCTCTCCTATCTGGTTTCTCGTTCTTGACTGAAAGGTGCGATATATCCTGCCGGACTTGAGATGAGATGCCCGGAGTGAGCTTACATCAGACACACGCATTTGGGGATCTGAGCGCATCACATCATCAAAATCAAAAACACGATCGTCACGAACCAAGACTTGGGGGTAAACACGGCAATGGAAGTCCCTACAGAAATCCTTGTTTTGCTGTCAAACACCCAATCTCTAGATCAAGCATTGCGAAGTACTGCCGAAGAAAGACTCAAATTCTTCGAACAAAACGAACTAGGTAAGTTAGACCCTTTATCTGCAACGCAATTCGCTCACGCGTCCAGAATTCCCTCTTCTCCTGACTTCAATAGCGGTAGACCAGAAGAACGATCGACTACTGCGACAAGTAACTACTTTGATTGAATGCGCTAAAGGTAGCTTGCGTTGACCATCCTGAAGGGATATGTGTTACATTCATGGTCTCTTTCGAGCGAGCGATATACACCTAACTCGCTACTTGAATTCCTCCCTCAGGAACAAAAGGAACATATACGTCAGGCTATGATAAATCTCCTGGTCTCAGAGGATCATGTCATTAGAGATTTGGCAGCTAATATTGTTCCTAAAATTGCCCAGGCAGACTGGCCAAATGACTGGCCTCGGTTTCTGGAGCAATTAGCCGCTGTCCTCGAGCGTAGCACGGATGTCACTCAAATCATATCCGCCCTCAAAGTTCTTAGAGGTACTGTTTTTCAACCGGTAGTAACTGAGATATAGAATTTATCTCGGAGACGTTGACGGATGATAGTTACTTCACTATTGTTCCACCGATAATGGAACACTTGCTTGTTATGCAAAGCGACAAGTCACTCCTTGTACGTGCAAAAGCGCAGTCGGTGTTTCGAGCTTGTATTGAACAAATGGAAATGTATAAGGATACTAAGGCGTATCAGGATGTTGTTCGAAGATACATTGACGATGAGATGGGTCCTTGGGTCGCTGCTCTTCTTCAAAATTTGTCGCTCGATGTTACCTCCCTGTCAGGTCACGACTACGACGCGGCGATGAAGTTGAATCACGCAAATTACAAGGTACAATTGCTTTGAGAGTATTGTTAACTCAGACCCTTGCGCTGTTGGAACGAGCGTTTGAATCTCACCTTCTCTTTTATATTCCTCCTCTTCTTGAGGCAGCGTTCAAAAATCTTGATGCCATTTATCCTTATTATTACCAGGCGCTTGCTTCTGGAGCACTTCCTCCACAGCTTACTCGATACATTACTGATATTTTCGGAATTGTGCAAACCATCCTTCGAGCACCGCAATTCGACGGACTTCCGCTTGGACATGTGTATTCGAGTTTATTTTTTCACTCTGTCAAATTTGCTCAACTCTCAGATGAAACTGTCACTCAATGGCTTGAAGATCCTTACTATATTCTTGAAGAGTCGGCAGACTCAATAGCCACTACAGCTGTACGAGCTGTAGTGTTACATTGTGCATTGGAAGTACCTGCCTCTGACTTATCCTGCTAATTCTAGCACTTCCTGGGCTCATTTACCGACATGTGGGTACAATATTACAATTCCATACGAGGAGAGTACGTGACTATATTGGTCGTGCTAATGATAGTTGGAGGGCTGAGGAAGCTGCATTTTGCATGATTGTACCAATTGTCTCGTCTGAACCTGCTCAAGTCCCCGATAATGCTGCAATTCGCGCCATATTGGAAGAAGGAATGAAGTCAACGAGTAAGTTTTCTCTAGATGTGTTGCTAAATTAGATCCTGTGCTTTGTTCGACTGCAATCTATTCAGGATTTATGGTTGCTAATTATTATTTGACTCCCGAACTTTACGCTTCATACGTTGAACAAGCTTATAATTCTCCGGCACCAATAGTCAAAATTCAATGTATCAATGCAATCAATCAAAGGTATACACCTACATCCCTGAACGTGAATCTGACATGTCAGTCTGGACCCTAAATCAATCAGCGGCCCCGACTTTGAGCATTATGTACAACTTCAAAGATACACAATCCCGCTGATTGAATCCCTAATACAAAGCGATGTGAATCTGTCTTCTTTGCTGATACCTTGTTTATGCGCGATCCTTCAGATAGATGCCTCAATCGTCTATTCAACTTCTGCAATGGATCTAATCTTTCACTTCCTCGTACACTATCCACAGAATCCAATGACTCAAAATGAACTTCTTGAGGCTTTGAACAATGTTCTTCGATCACTGTGGTCCAATGCAACTGGTTTGGGTGGGACTGCAGCCGAATGGCTTGGCAAGGCAGGTTTAATGATCAACGTTGCAACTCAAAAACAAAAAGATGATCCATTTACTCCTGTAGCCCCTCCGTTATTTGTGATTTGACATGTAGGTTGCAATGGGTACCTTGGCACCCTTTTTGGAATGGTGGGTTGGACCGTTGCCGGATGGAGTTATGAATGCTGTCTTTCCTTCAGTAGTCGAAATTTTGATGCGTGACGATGATACGCAGACCATTATGGTAAGTTGCGCGTGTCACAATCATCTGAGTGTAGATGGGACAGAGATGTTTGCAGGCTCTGATTTCAATTCCCGAAGGCTATGAACAAATCTCACGATGGTTCTCGTCACGTTTTTCAACGCTAATAACAGGACATCATCTGACGGGAAATCAGGACTGGAAGTCTTGATGATGCTTATCCAAGACTCATTACTTTCGGTTGCTGATGAAAATCAACGTGTTCTCGCAGGCCCTCTAATCGCTGACCTCGTTCAAAAGGTATGCTGACAGACTAGTTCCCACTGATATTAGGCCAATGCGGATATTCAGCCGCACTTACCTACTTTGCTCAATATCGTCATCCACCAATTGGCTGGTGCCACTGCGCCGTTATATATACAGGTACCTCCTCGAAAGTAGTAGACTGAAGAAATAGTCTCTTATTCATGTGTTTGCGATTCTCCTCGTGATTCATACTCCAGGAGAAATACTCTCATTCTGCTCGAATATCCAAATTGCCGCTGGAGGACACTCACAGACCGGCCTGGAAGTTCTTCTAAAGACATGGACAGAGACATTTGAAGTCATCCAGGGATACAGTGAGATTCGGTACTCTGTCGTCGCGTTATCTCGCGTTTTTGAATATGGAGTTGAAGGAATTATGGTCAAAGGAGACGAGATCACCGAACCATCTAAAGCTGGACGAATAGTAACTAGAAGTCAACGTCGACATGGTATCATTTTCCCTAATCGTGGCTGATTGATGAGTTCAATATACGTCCATCCCTGTCAGCTTGAAAATTTTGAAATTGTTTATAAAGGAATTGTCAAACATTTCGGAGGGTGAGAATGGAAATGGGGGTGAAGAAAGACCGAATACTTCATCTAGTGGCGGTAATGCCGATGAGGGATGGGACAGCGACGACGATGACGATGGTGAATGGGAGGATGATACCGAAAACAGTGATACTGTGGCGAGTAATAAGGTTGAGCCGCAGCAAGATCTGTTAAAGGGAGTTGATACCAAGGTCGGACTTTCTTTATTAAGCGCACTAATAATAGACTTACATCGTTGACTTCCTTAAAAAGGTTGCTGCTTCTGGGGTCGCATGGGAGTTAAGCGAATCTGAAATTGAAATCTTGAGAGCCGCAAAGGTGATTTAATAAGCTTTTGGGCTTAGAGTACGTTCTAATGAGGAATCTTGATTCTGGGATGTTGGAGTTACGGAGATTCACAGATGTTGTTTGGAGCCTTTGGATATCACTATAGCGTTATAACCGTATTTTATTCCACTTGAAATAATCGATTTCCCTGCACTGTTCATGCAATTCTAAATTTACCGAAAGTAATCCACTATCTACCCTTCCGCGCCGTGGTGTTTTTTATGGACATGCTATTTCATTAGTCTCGCAAAACAACCGAAGGCATACTTTGACAGTTTTCTCTTGCAATTTATCAATAGTAACATCTCCCAAGTCCTCTCGTTCGGCTTTTACCTACAAAACTTAGTCCCAACGCCTTCAGAAGGGAGCAATACATTTGCTTCACTCTCAGACGCCAAAGTTTCATTCCAACCTGGAGCGTGGTCAATGGTATGACTTGGTTTATCTTCGCCTTTCATATGAGCTTCAAGCTCCTTTCGGCGATTCTGATGTCAGTTGACTCCACCAATAGGCAGCTGTACGATAGTATCGTTTTCAGACATCTCGCTTCGCGCGGGGTATCCCCGAGTCAAAGCCGGAGGACGCGCGAAAGCGATGCGGACAGGACGAACAACTCGAATGGATTGAAGGTATCGAGACATGCTTGTGAGGTGTTTTCACAGAAGTTGAAACAGTGGCGCAAGAAAGGTAATTTATATGCGTCAAGGTCAACTACGATGAGCCCGAGAAACGTTGATCGCATCGACGTCATAGCTGTCCCGCAATATTGAAGTTTTGCCCTAAAACTCACTGCCCTAGAAAAACTTGGAGCTTGGCGCCAGGTTTTTGTTGCAGATCGACTAGATTTTTTTCGCCTCCGAAGTTCCTTCCATCAGGGGTCTTGAACCTTTCAATCATAATATATAATTGCGAGGGTCAAGAAGCCCTTGGAATCGAAATTTCTGTAGGAAAATCTTGAAAATGCGATGATGAGACTCCAATGACGATAAAAATTCTTCAAGCTCAACAATCGTAGAACGGGAAACCGTGTGACGATTGCATATTTCTTCACTTTCTGAGGAGTCATAATCAGCCTATTCAGATTTGCGGAAGTGGACCATGTACGAAACTACTGAACGATCGAGATGAGTGACTTCTGGAATGGGGATCTGCCATGCAGGAATGGATCGTCCACGACATCGCGAAGGCTGAAAGGGAAGAGGGAGACAAAGTCAAATAGGTTATCTTATGATTAAGCATATACGACTCCGAACCCCGATAGCTAAGTCAATGTATCCCTATCCCAAATGACAAATCCTAAAGCTCACATCACTGATCCTCATCCACCGTCCGTATCGCCATCTTTCCCATCAACCGCCTAACTTCTTCATCATATTCGTCCATCCGCGTACGTTCTCTGGCCTCATCCCTTGCAGCCAGACACACTAGAGCCACCGCAACAGCATTCCAAAGATCCTGTTCCGCTTCTGAGAAATCACATACTCCCAAGGTACGAACAGCTCCTTCCTTCGGATCGGCAGCACTCAGGGCGACGATTGCAATTCTAGGACCACAAATTGCTAGACCATAGACAGTGGGATAATCCTTGGGTTCTGGAATGCCCCCTTCTTGTTTGGTGAAAGTCTTGTAATGTGCTGAAGCAAGTTTCCGTAGCCGCTCTTCCATGGCATCAGCGCAAGCTAGATAGTCGGCTTCTGTGGTTCGGATAGTTGCTGGAAGGTGGATTGAGGAACGAGAAGGTAGGGAAGTACGACGACTTGTTCGCGTGGGTGGGCCAGGTTTGAAGCGACGCGCTGACTCCATTATCAAGTATGTGTTTATATCCAGGTTATCTATCGTTAGCTGGAATAGATGGGCTGGAATACTCTTTCCTCCTGATCCGTCTTTCTCTGCCCATTTCAGAAACTTCTCGCAGTCTGAATGTACAATTGGCTCCACTGGAAGGAACTTAGAAATGTCCATAGGTAAGTTCTGCATCTCCTGGTTGAGTTCCATTCTATTTCTCACCGTTTGGCCCAGCAGCGTTAATTTTTCAAATACTTGCTTCGCTCGAAATTCAGATCCCTTGAACGTTCCTAGTGATGATATTACCGGTCGTATTGTTGAATATTCAGACATTGGAGGATGAAAAAGAGAGGGAGGAATATTCAGGAAATCAAGCTTGACATTAGTAGAGTGAGAGTGTTGTTATACCTGCCAATCTGCGGGAAACAAAGGTTCCGTTCCCCGTCTCTGAATGCGATTAAACAGTCGCCATAATCGAGGGTTAAACTCCGGTGGACGGTTCTTTTCTTCCTCCTCTGCGTCTAAATCCACTTCTGTGGTGTTTTCACGTTCAAGTGCAAGCTCACGTTCTCTTTCTTCGTCCAGTTGATTTGTTGTGATTGACATCATATCGTCTTGAATGGGTCGTGGTGGGTACAGAGAATGATCGATTTGCGCGATTTGGTCGCGCATGGGGATGACGGAGGAACGTCTACGAGGCATTACTGCCAGTCGGGTGGAGGGAGGCGGACTGACGAAACTTGTCGTTTTGTTGATGATCCTCCCACCTTTGTTGATGCCCTGATTTTGTTCAAGGTTACCGAATTTGTATCGTGCTGATGTCAGATAGAGGCCCGTGCGCTGCGCCATCACATCCGTCAGATTTGCCGAATAAGCTTCAATTATGTCCAGAACTGATCACAAAATAGGGAGCGACCAAGATATTCAGCTGAATTTCATGAATCAAAGGGTGCTTTTAAGGAGATATCCATGAGCCTTGCTTGCGGCAATAAGTTGAACGACGAGATCAGGGGTGATAACGAGTCCTCGATAGCCTAAGATCTGCAACGTAAGTGGCTCGCACGACGTACTCCCATTGCGGTCTCCGTTCATGTACCATGAAAGAGCTAGAAGACATTACATTCTGATTTCAAGATTGTCATCTTATTGTAACTGCAGCTGGAACTTCATCTTTCCTGACCTAACATACTACAATGACTTCATCCCACCCTTTCATCCGATCACACAAGTCCACCGAATTGCAGCCCCGCACTCAATGTCCAGCCACAGCAAAACAAAGAAAGAAAGGTGAGAAACAACTACAAGCCATCTTGCAATGATAAATGATAGAAAAACAAGCATAAAAGAGCAAATTACATGAATACATGAAAAAGAACTTCAAATGGATATATCCGTAAAACTTAACAATTGTACTTTGCTTCGAACCAAGTTGTGCTCACAACTTGATAAACAAACGTTCCCCCCGTTGCTTCGATGGTAAGTAGAAAGTAACAAAAACGACGAATATTAGGTATCGAAACATTACACCCTAGTGTGCAGAAATGAAAATCAAATGGAATCGGGATCCGCCACGAAACTGAAACCGCGGAATTGTTCTTGCATGTCGGGAGTAAGGACTAAAACGTTAGACGAGTATAGAAGGAAGGAGAGGACCTGAATGTACGGGTGTAAGGACGGGAACTTCGCGAGTGAATTCCTGATCAAAGTTGCTTGTGTCGGTGGGAGAACCAACTTGTGGAAGGAATGGAGGTGGAAGGCGCTTGTGATAGATATCTTCAAAGTTGATGCTGCGGAAATAGGGATGCTCCATGACTTCAAGAGCATCTCGTTCTCCGGATCCAAGTCGTCGTTCAGGTTCACGAGTAAGCAGCTTCGATTAGATCAGAGTTAGTCGAGATATTACCTTTTGAAGGATCGAAACCGATTCACGTGGCATGTAAATAGGATAGAGAGGTTCATCTGAAAGAATAGCATCGAAGATTTCATCTTCGTCGTCCCCACGGAAGGGAGAAGTAGCTAACAGCATTTGGTACAACAAGACACCAAATGCCCACCAGTCTACAGCACGTCCATATCTCTGTTCCAACAGAATCTAGAATTAATCAAAATTCTCAAACGGCTATACCTCCGGAGCCATGAATTCAGGGGTACCGCAGAAAGTATTGGTAGTGCTTCCGTATCCCATTTTCTCTTTACACAACCCATAATCAGCAATCTTAATGTGTCCGTCCAAAGTCAACAAAATATTGTCGAGTTTCAAATCTCGATAGATAATCTTGTTTTCATGCAAATACTTGAGCGCCAACAAAATCTCCGCAGCATAGAACCTGAAAATCAGTCGCATTCTTGAACTTGAAATTACTGTGCTCGCTTTGAGCTAAAAGCTTCCCTCTGAATCTGCAACATCAAATCACCTCCTGAAATATACTCCATTACGAAGTAAATCCTCGTCTCCGTTTGAAAACAGCTATGCAAATTGAGTAAAAAGGGATGTCGATCCTTATTCGCCACGAGAAAAACTCTCTTTTCCGATCTAGTCGATTCAACTTCATCATTCTCCACGATAAATTCCTTCTTTAATACTTTGATGGCGTAAAGTTGGCGAGTCTTTTTAGCTTCTGCAAGCATGACTTTACCGAAATTACCCTTTCCTAACACGGCGAGGAAATTGAAATCTTCAAGTCCAATGCGTTTGGGTTTCATTACGGTAGGAGGGGTAATCGGAGGACTGACTGTTTCGAGATCTTGTTTGGTTTGAGGTGTAGCTGGGACTGCAACTCTCCCAAGGTCTGGTTTAACGGGGCTCATAAAGCTATCTGTGGGACGAGAAACGAGGGTAGCGTTGCCGTCTGGGTAGGAAGATGCTGACGAAATAGACATACGAAAATCTTGTTGTCGTACAACGGGGAGAGTTTCCATGCTTTGCGCACTGGACGGTCTTTCGGGACGGCCGTAAGAGTCGCGACGTTGTTCGCGAGGTGAAGGTATTTTGCCTTGTTGCCATTGACCTGATTGCATTTTCTCGGGAGAATATCCACTGCTGGCACTTGGTTGTTGAGTGTTGATGCCCAAGGCAGCGGCTGCAGCTGCAGCGGCAGTTGGGGTCTTAGCGGAAGAATAAGAAGGTTGTCCTTGGTCATCTCGCTTGAATCTGGTATAACCTTCCTGTTCAGTTTGGCTCAAACTTGGCTTAGGTGGATATTGTTGGCGTTGTGTGATGGTAGCTGCAGTGTTGGCAGCCGCAGCAGCATGTTGCTTCTTCGCCAGTAGATAGGCATCATCTCGTCTGACTTCTTCTGCTTGTTGCTGTTGTTTTTGTTGATACAAGTTTTGCGCTTGCTCGTTGATTTCTTGCATTCGCTCACTTTCATTTGTGAAGGAAGGAACACGAGCAGACGGTAATTCCTTCCTCTTGACCAGAGCTTGTTGGCCACGGAACGACCGTTCCGATAAGTTTGCAGCTGCAAATGGTGATGACGCTTTCGTGTTTTTTGTTGCGCGAATCTCACCAAGAATGGTGTTGGCCATTTCCATAGACATGCCACAGAAGTCAGGAACCAAATGAGTGCATTGAGCATGACACGTCAATCCACATTCTGGATGATCAGCAATTGTGAAAAGGGATGTATTGTACCAGTGCATTTGCGAGGGTTCTTCTTGCCAAGTGGCAGAATATAACCACAATGGCAACACCAATTGGCCCCAATGTTGGTGAGGGGTTCAAAGCGATGTGGGATACGATGATTTAGTTTCTCTTCATCGGGATCCTTGGCGAGAGTCAGTAAGTGACACATATTTGAATCATACCGTTTCAGAATTAGTCTTGCTAATGCATTTCGTCACGACTTTGGAATAACATTTCTTGTGACAGGTGAATTTACAATCCTCACATTGATACCCAGCCGCATTCTTGAGAAATTCACCACAAAGGGCACATCGAATGATTTGATAGAATTGTTGCATAACGAATTTGTGTCCGTAGATCTGTTGGACTTCTTCCTTTCGTTGACGAATGGCACCTTGTCGACCAAGACCACCTTCGAAGGGTCGCTTGCCGTGATTCTCTTTGACTAAAGAAAGTTAACAAAATCACTACGAAGAAGGCATACCGAAATTCAAAGTCAATAGGATCTGACCAGCTGGTTCCAATGCGAACCACGCTTCAACGCCATCGCGCGGTACTTGAGATGGAGCGACTTGATCTGCCGGTCTGGGAAATGCCGGATCACCGCGTGTAGGACTGATTCTCCCAGGTCCATTAAACGATCCACTAGCCTGAGCTTTCTCTGCATTCACCCATCCTGAGCCAGCATATTCTTGCTCAATTCTTCGCCGACGTAGTTCTTCTGAAATATCACTGATTCGAACCCACAGGAATGCTATGGGGAGACTTTGATCCGCAACTTTATCATAGACAGTAAATTCAATTTCGTTGGCCTTGTCAACAGGAATTTCGAATTCTTCGTTCCATTTATCTGTGCGAGTTGATTTAGTTCGTTGTCTTTGTACATCTTCCACTTTTACAACGACGTATGTTTCGGGGGATCGAGCGAAGCGGGAAGTTGTGGCATGGTCTACATCTTTGACGGCGGATATTCGAATAATCAATTTCCCCGTAAGAGGACGTCGCATATTTGGAGCATTCACGCTGTCATCTATTGGTCAATTGATGAACCTCAAGGACTATACCATCTCGTTGATCTTCATCATCTGCAATATCAACATCGAGATTTCCGTATCGTTTTAGAGCTTGCTTGAGTAAAATAATCTTCTGAGCACTCTCGGCGCGTTCACGTTCTCTTTCAGCTCTAGATTTACGATCCCCTTCCGACTGATAAATCTTGATCATCTTATCCATTCCTTCCTTATATTTCTGTTCAACATTCAACTTGAATTCCAACTGTTGAAGCATATGTTGGATCTTAGCAGCAGTATGTGGTGTATCGTACTTGATTAAATCTATTCATCAGGACTCCGCAACCTACAACTTCTTACCAAGTTTCGTGTACTGTCTCGATTTGACAGGAATAGGTGGACCAGGCTGTTGCCAAGGCCTCTGTCCATAAGCATCATAGCCTCTCCCATTCTCCATAGGTTCCCGTAAATCCTTCGGAGGCGGTAGCGGCGCTCCATTATTACCCCTCCCATATCCACTTGGAGGACCACCTGTGGGACTAGGACCCCCTGATAAACGATTCGGCGGAGTACGTGCTTTGAGTTCAAGGGTTTTCAGTTGTTCAGTGAGGTAGTTTATGTTTCGTTCTCCTTCGTGAATTTGGGAACGTAATCGAGCTTGGACTTGGGGGTTGTCTGTTTGAGCGTACATACTTCGGGCGCTATTTATGTACGTTCGTTCGCGATCGATTTTCCTACGGACATCGCTGATTGATTCGTCGATGCTCTGTCAACAACGTTAGTAATTTGTTCTTTACAAGCACAAGCAGGAGAGAGGGTAGTGTACCGCCATGATTGTGAGAGGTCAGTGACTAGACTGTTGTGGACTAGACAATGTATGCGAGTTTACGAATTTCGTGGACTCGGGATGTTGGAGTCTGTCTCTCACAAGTGCTGCTGTGTATAAGGGCTAAGGGTAACTTGGGTAGTCGAGTTTGAAAGATGACGTGAGGAATGGAGTCTGTTTGGTTGATGTGTTGGTGCTTGGCTCTGACACGCGAATAATCAAAAGAGGGACAGAAAGCAGCTGCTCATCGGAAACGGGACAGTCGAGAGGATGATGGAAGACGAAATGGGAATGGCGATGTGATGTGTACGTGAGGACAGCCGACGCACTCAGCCTAGTCCCACCAGTAAAGTTTCTAGAAGCTAGAAAACAAGAGGGCTAGGGATTTCAAAAAAGTTAATAAAGTTTTTCCCCGTGAGGAATAGGATTGGTCCTGTGAGGATTGAAGCAGGACAACAGTCAGTCAGCCGGTTTGGCTCATTCTCATGGATGAAAACTGCTGTTATTACCTAGAACAGTGAACATAGAGGACACCACTCTGAGGAGGGGCTGTGTTTCTATGAATGGAAATAGCCCTTTCCAATTGGACAATTTACCGTTATAATTCAGCTGGAATTAAAATATCTCGATTGATGACAATTTATCGGCTTGTGGCTATGTTACATGTACGACAGTCACAACGCCGTCATCGCACCGCAAAAAGCCAATTTTCGAGCCATCGCAAATAAAGCGATTCAGGGCCACCTACATAATTCAAAAACTCAGTCAGCGTTCTATGGGATGGAAGGCTTGTCCTGGTGATCCGACGTCGCCGTGTTCGGGTGGCCGTCGGCTGTGAAATTCTCGTGAGATAGAGATGCCAGATTGGTTCCTGTTTACGAAGAAACAAATTCTTTGAAAATTTAACCATACGGAATTCTCGGAGTCGTAACTTCCGATCAGCACAACACGTACAGCATGGCGATCGCGGCAGCGTTTAAATTTTCCGTTTTTAGAAACAAACAAAGACGTAGTCTGGGGAAGGAACGGAAGATCCCGGGCCATAAATGCCAAGATATGAATGATTGCACCTCCCTATCCGTAGGTACAGACATTATCTCGTAACATAGTTATGCGTAAGAATATACACAATTGAGGAATAATCGCTGCGCCCATTTCATCGACTAGGTTGCTCCGGAAGTTTCCCTTTCGTTCGTGATTCTTCAGCCCACATTTCAAATCGTACAGGTCCGACATCCACATTACGTATTGGAACTGTATTTCCGCCCATACTAATATGTTTTTCTCCCGGTGCAGGTTGATGTTCAGCAAGCATCCAAGGTGAGGTCGTTTCCTGCTCATTAGCCGTTATCTCCGAACAATAGAGGCTAGCAACATAGGGGACTACGTTTCCAGGTCGTGTATTTTCATCTCTCATTTCAATCGTAAGGGTAAATGTACAATCTTCAGGAAGAGGAGATAAATTCGCGTCTGAATAAGCTGTCCTTATCATTGCTGCTCGTAAAGAATCTTCCAATTGTTGTCTATGAAGCGTCGCATTCACAATACTATCCGGTAAGCAGGTTTCTGAATCAGGTTGGTGTGAGGAGGTACGGTGAATCGATGTCCCCTGGAAGGA
>Ga0335073_10005905_pt1 | contig 17200 bp, 14 predicted proteins | sample Lox_Sample_22_FD_207093 | JGI IMG/M metagenome (GOLD analysis project Ga0335073, IMG submission 207093) | Soil microbial communities from Loxahatchee National Wildlife Refuge, Florida, United States - Lox_Sample_2.2 | ecosystem: Environmental > Terrestrial > Soil > Wetlands | place: USA...
TCTCCGCACACTCCGCGAGCGATTCCTGCGCCGCCACGCGATCTCGGCCGGCCGCGCGCTCGACCTCGGATGCGGACCGGGGCGGTTCCTCCCGATGCTGGTCGGCGGGCCTGCCCGGGCGGTCGGGCTGGACGTTTCGGCGGAGACCTTGAGGCAGGCGGGCGAACGTCTCGGGGGCGATCGCTACCCAGACCGAGTCCGGGGGGATGCGCGCCGGCCGCCGTTCACCCCGGGATCGTTCGGTCTGGTCGCGGCGCTGGGAAACCTCGTGGGGTTTGCCGGCCCGGACGGCGAAGCCCTCCTGGGATCGGCGGCCGCCCTTGTGGCCCCTGAAGGTCGGCTCCTGGTCGAGGTCGCTCCCGGAGCGGGGGAGCGTTCCGCCTATCTGCACCGGCTTCCGGTGTCGGCGCTCGGCCGACTCTTTCGGGCGCCGACCTCCGCCGTGCTTCCTCGGATTCGCCGAGAGGAGTTTCGGGAGGAACCGGCCCGAAAGCGGCGGGCGGGCGAGTTCGAACGGTGGTCGGTCGCCCGAACCTCCGAGTTTCTTGTACGATTGGGTTTCGAGGTGGTCGAGGAGATCTCCATCGCACCGGCACTGGGCGGGTCTCCGACCCGGGTCGACGCGATCCGGGGCGACCCGAAAGCCTGGGACCACCTGGTCGAGGTCGAGGAGCTGCTAGGTCACGACCGAGCGCGGTCCCCCGCCTCGGCCGCCGTGCTCGTGGCCGCCCACCGGCGACCTCCCGACCCAAGGCACTAAGTATCGGCCGCCCCCCTTTTCCATCGTAAGCTGAATGGCGAAGCAGCCGCCGGCGAAAACTCCGCCTCCCGCAACTCGCTCGGTGACCGTCCCGGGTCCGGACGACCTCGAGATGGCGAAGGACGACGCCCTCCTTCAGTTGCGGATCGGGCGGTCCGCCCACCTGTACACGGTCGGGGTCTCCGCCGCCCTCGCGATCGATGCCGTCCTGCTGCTGTTCTTCTACCCCAGTCTCCCGACGCTGACCCAGAGCGACACCGGCTTCGCCGCGCTCGGCGCCACGTTCTTCCTCCTGCTGCCGGTCGCGGCGGGCGTCGCGATCGCGCTCATCGGGCTGGTCTCGAAGTGGGAGGCGTTCCAGCTGTGGCCGTGGGAAGCCCATTTCTCCACGACCGTCGGCGCCCTCCTCGCGAACATCGCGATCCTCGTGGTCTACGTCCTCCGCATCGCTGCCGTCGGCCCATTCGCCTCTGCCGCCCTCTACCCGTGGATGTTCCCGGCGTCGCTCGCGGCGATCTCGCTCGCGATGATCGGGATCGTCCTCACCTGGAGCGGCTGGACCGGCCGTCAGTGGGCGAGCGCGGTGTGCGCGGTGCTGCCGGTCGCCACGAGTCTCTTCCTGTTCTTCCATCCCCGGGGCACGAGCGGCGACCCGGCCGCGCTGGCGGTCGCTCTCCTCCTCTCGGCGCTCCTCTACCAGACCAGCGGTTCGTTCCTCCACCTGATGTCGTCCGGCACGAGGCCCCACGAACGTGAGCTGATCACCTCGGGCCAGAGCAAGATGTTCCGGCTCGCCGACGAGGTGCGCCGGAAGGAGGAGGCGCTCCAGTTCCGGGAGACCTCCCTCGTGAAGCGGGAGGCCGACGTCGAGAACGGCGAGCAGTCGCTCCGCCGGCAGAACGACGCGCTCGCTGAAGCCCGTCAGCAGCTGGACGACCTCGAGGAGGGGTACCGCCAGCGGTCCGACGCGCTCGTCAAGACCGAGCGGGAGTGGGCCGGAAAGATCGCGGAGATGGACGGCCGGGGCCGTCTGGTCGACGACCGGACGAAGGCGGTCGAGATCCGGGAACAGGAGATCGCCCGCCAGGTCGCGCAACTCTCCACCCGAGAGGAGCGGATGGTCGCCCGCGAGGGAGAGCAGACGAAGCGGGACGTCGAGCTGACGCAGCGGGGCCAGGAGCTCGACCGCCGGGCGGCGGCCCTTCCTGAGACCGAAGCCCGTCTCGAAGCTCGCAAGAAGGAGCTCGACCAGCGGATGACCGACCTCCTCCGACGCGAGGCGGACGTCGCGGCCCGCGAGTCGAAGGCCGGCCCGGTCGCGCCCCCGATCCCCGGGGCGCCCCGGTCGGACCTCGCGGAGCGTGAAGCCCGGCTCGCGCAGCTGAAGTCGGTCCTGGACGATCAGAACGCCGCGCTCGGACGGAAGTCCCGCGAGGCCGCGGAGAACGCGAAGACCGTCGCGGAGGCCATGCGGAGCCTCGCCCAGAAGGAGGCGTCGGTCGCCTCCCGGGAGGTGGCGCTTCGCGCCCAGGAGGCTCGCCTGCAGGACCTCCTGAAGGCGGCCGACGAGCGGCGGACCCAGTACGAGGCGGCGTCCAAGGAGTACACCACACGGCTCACCGACCTGAACCAGCAGGGGGTCGATGTCGCGCAACGCAGTTCCGACCTTGGACGCTCACTGAAGACGGCCGAGGAGCGAGCCGCCAGCCTCGACGAACGCGAGCGCCGCCTCAAGGCCGCGCTCGCCGAGGTCGAGCAGCGCGACCGGGCGGTCACCGCACGGGAGCGGACCCTGTCGGCCACCGAGGCGGAGGTATCCCTTCGGCGTCAGGAGATGGCCCGCTCGGGCGAGCTCGGTCTCGCCGGACTCGCGGCGATCGCGACGGCCGACCGGGCCAACCGACCGATCGGCTCGACGACCGGGGGCACGCCAACTCCCGAGATCCGGGACCTCGCCTCCTCCCCCGGTGCCTCCGATGCTCTTCAGCCGGCGGCCGGGAGACATTACGCCGACCGCCTCCCCTCCGGGACCCCGCGCCTCGATGACCTCCTTCTCGGGGGCCTGCCCCCGAAAGGCCACGTCGTGCTGCTCGGAGACGCCTTTGTCGGCAAGGAAGTCGTACTCTACTCGTTCATCGCCGAGGGACTGCGTCGCGGGGAGCCGGCCGTCATCCTCACCGCTGCCCGGTCCCCGACCGAGGTAGCCGAGAGCCTCGGCGTGGTGCTGCCGCAGTTCCTCGAGTACGAGCAGATGGGGATGGTGACCTGGATCGATGCCTCCGGTTCGGGGGCCCCCTCCAGCGAGCACCGGATCGTCGTGAAGGGGTCCGACGACAAGGTCGGTCTTCTCTCGAACCTCGTCAAGGTGGCGAAGGGGCTCGAGGAGGCCCATCGCGGTCCGTTCCGGGTGGGGTTCCTCGGTCTCTCGGCGGTCCTCGCGCACGGGGATGAGCGCGCGGCGTTCTTGTTCCTCCAGAACGCGGTCGGGATCCTGAAACCACGGAACGCCCTGGCCCTGTACTCTCTCGAGGGCGGGGCGCTGTCGGAAGCGCAGGTCACAACCCTCCTCAGTCGGATGGACGGCGCCATCGTGTTTCGCCAGGACCGGGACAAGACGTTCCTCACGGTGAAGGGGTTCGGGGACGCCGAGACCCGCGACTGGGTCGAGTGCCGGGCCACGGGTCGAGCCCTGATCGTCGGGTCGTTTGCTCTGCAACGGATCCGGTAACCAGGAAGGCGCGGGAGTACGCCCCCGGCCGACCGAGTCAAGGCGATCGCGCTCGTCCTCATCCGCCGATCGTTACCGAGTTTGTTAGCGGGTCAACCGCGCCCCAGGCATGGACCCTCCTGTAGAGGGTCCAGAGCCAGGACCGCCCTCACCGCCGGACGCGTGATCCTGCGGGATTAGCTGGGTTCGTACTCGGAGCGGTCGACGAGGTGTTCGGGACGCTCTCCCGCGAAGAAGCGTCGCAAGTTCGCGAGGGCCCGCTCGAGCGCGTACGCCTCCGAGCCGGGACCGAACGCGGCCGAGTGCGGCGTGCCGACGAAGTTGGGGAGTGCAGCGAACGGAAAGCGGCTCTGGAGCCGACCGTCCGCGAACCCTTCCTCCCACCAGACGTCGAGCGCCGCCCGGAACTCCGGGTGGCTTTCGAGATGGCGGTAGAGGGCCTCCTCGTCAACGGTCGCGGCTCGTCCGACGTTCACGAAGATTCCGTCCGGGCGCATCCGGGAGAGCTCCCGAGCTCCGATCGAGCCCCGAGTCTTGGCGGTCAACGGTCGAACGTCGACGACCACGTCTCCGAGCGCCAGCGCATCCGCGAGTCCGTCCGCGGGGAGCATCGCGTCACAGCCGGGGGCCATCGCACCGGTCCGGTTCACCCCGAGAATCCGAACCCCGAACGGGGCGAGCCGGGCCGCGATCGCGCGGCCGATCTCCCCAAACCCGAGGATCACGACGGTCCGGCCCGCCAGCGGGCGTTGCGCGGGGGGCGGTCGGAGTCGCCCGGCTTCGACCATCCGTCTCGCCCCGAGGAGGTCCCGCCCGGCGGCAAGGATCAACGCGACCGCGTGCTCGCTCACGAACGGCGCGAATCCCCCCACGTTTCCCGCGATCTCGACGGGCGGGGGAAACCGTTCGAAGGGAATCTGGTCCACTCCGGTATAGATCGACTGCAGGAATCGAAGTCCGGGCGTCTCCGCGACCCGAAACTCGCCGAGCTCCCGGGCGGGAGACCCGAGCAGGATCGCCGATACCTCCGAGAGGTCGACGCCGCTCCGCGCGGCCAGGTAAACGAATGGCGTACCGGGGAGCGCCGCGGCGACACGGTCGCCGAGCCCCTCCCGCTCCTTCAGGGCCAAGAGCAACTTCGGGCCTTCGTTCATGCTCCCGGAACGTGAGTCGGTTCAAAGTATTTCGCCGGCCCGCCACCTCTGTTTTGAACCGAACCCGATTGGGAGGCGCATGCGCCCCGACCTGAGTTCCGGAGGGCCGACCGTGACGCTCGACCTTTGGCACACCCTGATCTATCTGCCTCCGGCCGACGAGGAGGCGTACATCCATGCCCAGTCCGATATCGCGACCCGGATCCTCGCCGGGTCCCCCCGAATACCAAACCGGTCCAGCTCCGGGTCTGAGGACGACCGGACGGCCTTCGACGCGGTCTACCAAGCCGCGGTCGACGCCTCCATGGAAGGTCGAACCGTCACCCCTGGCGAGCAGTTCCGGATCGCGGCCGGACGCGCGGGCCGGGAGGCTAGCCCCTCCGACTATCTCGCCTTGCTCCAACGGCAGGTCCAAGGGATGGCGTTCGGACTCGCCGACGGCGCGCTCGAGTTCCTTCGGGCGCTCCGGGCCGACGGCTATCGGGTGGTCGTGATCTCGAACACCGTCGGCGAGCCCGGCGCGTTCCTGCGGCCAATCCTTTCCAATCTCGGCTTCGACCCATACGTGGAAGCATACGTGTTCAGCGACGAGCTCCCGTGGACGAAACCCAGTCCGGAGATCTTTCGGGCGGCCCTCGGTCGGGTCGACGGACGCCCCGAGAACTCCCTCCACGTCGGCGACGGGTGGTCGGACATCGAGGGAGCGCGACGGGCCAAGTTCCGCACCGCCGTCCTGTTCACGGGACTTCACGAGTACGGAGCGCGGTACCTGCAGCTTTTCATGAGCCGTGGATGGGACCGACCGCCCTCCGACCATACGGCCGCCCGGCTGGACGAGGTCGCCCGGATCATCCGGCGGGAACTCCCGCCGTAGGCCCGGCGAAACTACTCTTCGCCCATGTGGCGGGGTTTTGGAACGACCCGCGGCTGGTCGGCCGTCGTCGGCATCCCGGATTTGCCGACCACCAGGTCACAGTCCTTCCAGTTGACCCCGACCGTCACGTTCGGGAACGCCACCTTGAGCGTGTAGTTCGCGAGCTTTCCGACGACCAATCCCTGAGAGCCGGCCACCAGGTTCGGGTTCATCACGGATAGATCGCGGGTCAAGATCACCCGGGTTTGCCCGAAGACGACCTTCGCGAGGTCCGACCGGTCTTGCATGGTTCGAAACCGCCTAGCAACGCGGCCCGATAATCCTAGCTCCGGGTCCGATCGGCCGGGTTTCCCGGCTGTAACAAGCAAATGCCGTCGAAAACAGGGATTATCTACCTGAATGCCGTGTGCCAGCCTGTCATGCCAGCTGCCGGGGAAACGATGGAAACGGCGCGCGGGATGCAGGACGCACCAGTGATGAAAGAGGAGAAGCCAGAGTGGTGGGCAAGTTCCGCCACTGTCGGTCTGATGGGCTTCGCCCTCACGACGATACTGGCTGGACTCTCGAATCTGCCTCCCCCGTATGTGAACGGATTTGCCAACAACTGGACGGTCTTCGGCATGGCGATTGCGTTCGGTGGGGCCGCTCAGCTGATCGCGGGCATCATCGCCCTCCGGAAGGGCAACATGTTCGCCGGCTCAGCGTTCGTCGGCTATGGGTCGTTTTGGCTGGCGTTTACGTTCATGCTGACGACGTACATCGGACAGGGGCCCTTGGCGGCCACCGCCACCACCCCCTCTAACCCCGTGGGCTTCTACGGCGTTGCCGGGTTCGCGTTCGTCTGGATGATGTTCACGTTCGCGTTCATGATCAACGCCCCGAAGCACGGGTGGGGAATCACAGCGGTCTTCGTACTGCTGTGGATCGCCTTCATCCTGCTGACCGTCAAGTTCTACCAGCTCGGCGGAATCAGCGCGACCAACATGAACCCCATCTCCAACGGGGAAGCCTGGGCGATCGGCATTGAGATCATCCTGACCGGTGTGGTCGCTTGGTACGTCGGGATGGCCGACGTGACGAACTGGAACTACGGACGGAAGGTCCTCCCAGTTTAGGCGGGGCGCCGCCCCGCGAGAGCCAACCCTTTCTTCTTCCCTTTCTAATTTGACCGTCGTAAGAACCGTGCCCGGATCCCGATTTTCGCGAGCGGACTTCGTACGGAAGGGGCGGGGCGTCGTGGGTCTCGATCTCGCGGGAAGCCCCCTACGTCGCACCGGATTCTGCGAGCTGCGCGGTCCCCATCGGGTAAGTCTCGCGGTTCTGGGCGACGACGAGGAGATCGTGAGTCGGGTCACGTCCACGGCCCCGGCCCTCGTGCTGATCGACGCCCCCCTTTCGCTACCGAAGGGACGCCGTACCATTGACGACCGCACAGGCCCCCACTTCCGGGAGTGCGACCTCGAGCTGCGGCGGCTCCACATTCCGTTCTTTCCACTCACCCTCGGACCGATGCGGATGCTCACCTCCCGTGGATTGGCAATCGCAGCCCGGCTCAAAGCCGCCGGGATCCGGGTCTACGAAGGGTATCCCGGCGGCGCCCAGGACCTTCTCGGGATTCCGAGGAAAGCGGCCGGAATCGGACCCCTTCGACAGGCTCTGAAGCGTCTTGGCCTTCGGGGTGACCTTGGGTCGGACAAGGAACTGACGCACGACGAACTGGATGCGGCCACGCTGGCCTGGGTCGCCCGTGAGTTCCTCCTGGGCCGGGGACGACTGATCGGCGATCCGGATGAGGGTCAGATGGTGCTGCCCGAGGGACGCCGCCGGCGGGCCGTGGTGCGGGAGGTCACCGCTACGACGGCGCTCCCTGGCGGGAGTCGTGGCGCAAGAACATCGCGAGCCCACCCCGGACGATCCCGAGCGCCAGGAAGAACAGGACGATCAGGAACAGGTCGGCTCCCGGCCACGAAACCCCAAGTGCCTCGCCCGCCCAAAAGACCGAGAACGAGAAGATCACCGACGTCGCGCCGAGCTTCAGCCACGGCACCTTGATCCGGCGGATCCGCTCATGGACCGCGAGGGCGAGGACGACCAGGAGCGCTCCCGCAGCGGCCGCGCCGACGATGGCTGAGCCCGCATAGCCCGCGGCCGCGAGCGCGATGAGGACGACCACCGTTTCGGTCGCCTCGATCGCCCCGACCGTGAACCCGCCGGCGAATTGAGCGACGTTGTGGCTTTTTGGCGGGGGTCCACCGCCACCCCGAGCGTGGTCCCGAGCGCGTCGGTACGTCCGGAGCGTGCTTCGGAACAGGAAGACGCCGAAGGCCGCCAGCACCACCGCGGAAGCCCAGAGCAAGACCGTGTGCGGCAGGGCGATTAGCGCCGCGCCGAATGCCAGGGCGAGGAGGGCGACCGTCGCGGTGCCGGCGACCGCACCGTAGGTCCCGTGGCGAAGCGTGCTGTGATCCGCCCCGAGTGCGAACACGAGGGCGACGACCTCGGTCATCTCGAGCATCGTGATCACGAAGGCGACCACGAGTGCCGGGAGGTACAGGGCAAGCGACCCGACCATTCGATAACCGGCCCGGGGAGGGCCCGCGGGTTATCCCCTTAGCGCTTCGACGGCGCCGCGCGCTGATACTCCGCGACCTGAGCCCGAAGCACGGGCAGCCGACCCCGGAGGGCATCCATCAGATGGACGAGGTCGGCGCGCCCGAGCGTGCCGTGGATGTCAAGTGTCAGGGAGTGCCCTCGCTCGCGGTGCACGTGCCGGACGACCAGGTCCGCCCGAGTGGCGCCCGGCCCGGATAAGCGGACCGCGAATGCCCGGGACTCGTCGATCGGTTGCCACTGGTCGTTCTCGAGCGCATGCAGCAGGTGGCCGATCGGCTCTTGATTGCCGCGATGAGGTTTCTCGGGCAACGCGAGCCAACCCCCCGGCACCACTTCCCAATGGTCGACCGTGCGGAAACCTTCGTGACTCAACGCATGCAGCGTCAACGCCGTCGTCCGCAGGAGCCCCATCCCCTCCACGACCTCCTGTTCCCGGAAGAACGACTCGAGGCGTCGGAAGATCTCGAGCTTCGGGGACGTTAGGCGCTCGTGCCGCAGGTCGACCTCGATTCGGACGTGCGAGTAGGTGGACAGCGTCTTGCTGCCGCGGCTCTTTGACAGCCCGACATTCCCCAGAATCGGGTTGGCTCCGGTGAGTCCCGGCGCGGCCGAGGGAATCGGCGAGTTGGAGCGAGGAGCCATCGGCGGAAGGTTACCTCGTAGGGTCAAAGTCGTTTGCTTCCAGTTCCGCCCGGAAGGTTGCCGGGCCCCGGGGCGGGGTTACGTGCGGTCAAATACGCGGGCCGGGTGAATCCCTTGGACCTCCGCTCGATGGCCCGCGCACCGACAACTGGCATTGCCGGGCTGGGAGTAGAGGTCGTTCCGATCCCATTCACTTCGGACCTCGTGAGCCTTCACGGGCTCCTTGCTCGCCGGTCGAACGGAACCGTGCTGCTCGAGACCCTCGGGGCGCCCGGCGTATCGATATTGGGCTGGGCACCCGCGCTCACCTTGACCGCGAGGAGCCACTCCGTGACCGTTCAACTCGACCCGAACGTGGCAATCGGACGCCCCCCGCGGTCGACGAGGGAAGTTCCCGAATTCATGGATTCGTTGCGCTCCCGGTTCGAGGTTCCGGGGGTGGCGGCTCGGGCCACCGGTGTCCCCTTCGTCGGGGGGTTCCTCGGGGTGGCCGGATACGAGTGGGCATCCGCCCAGGAAGGCCCGGATCGTCCACGTGCCCCCGGAGTACCGGACCTCTGGTTCGGCCTCTACGACCGTGCCGTCGTCCGACTGGCGAGTGGGGAACACCGGCTCGTGGTGGTTCCGGGCATCCGCGGGGCGCGCGCTCACGACGTGGGGCGAGAGCTCGGCCGACTCGCGTCGAGGACGAGCGCCGTTCCGGTCGCCCCGGACCTCCCCACGACCCGATTACCGCTCGAGTTCCCCCGAGAGCGATTCGAATCGGCGGCGCGCGAGGTCCGGCGTCGGATCCGGGCGGGGGACGTCTATCAGGTGAATCTGGCCCAGCGGGTTCGTCTTGGGGGCACCGACCCGCACCAGATGTACCGAGCTCTCCGCGAACGGAACCCGAGCCCCTTTTCTGGGATCCTCTCCACGGGGTCCTTCTCGGTCGTCTCCTCGTCGCCGGAGCGACTGCTCCGGGTTGAAATCGACCCCGAAGGCCGCCGGCGAGCCACGACCCGGCCGATCGCGGGGACCCGACCGCGTGGTCGCGGTCTCCAGGATATTCGCAATGAGCGGGCCATGCTCGCCTCGGCTAAGGAGCGGGCGGAGCATACGATGCTGGTCGACCTCGGTCGGAACGACCTGGGGCGGGTCTGTCGAAGCGGGTCCGTCGAGGTGGACGAGTGGTTCACGGTCGAGCGGTACTCCCACGTGATGCACCTGGTCTCGAACGTCGTGGGGGAACTCCGGACGGATGTTCACCTCGCGGACCTTCTCCGGGCCCTCATGCCCGGCGGCTCGGTGACCGGCACGCCCAAGATTCGGGCGACCGAGGTGATCCGGGAGCTGGAACCGGTGCCCCGGGGCGCGTTCACGGGGTCGCTCGTCTACTACTCGCTCGACGGGTCGTTCGACTCGAACCTGCTCATCCGAAGCGCCTTCTATCCGGAGGGAGGGCCGGTCGCCGAACTCTACGCGGGCGCGGGTATAGTGCATGCTTCGAACCCCGCTCGGGAGTGGTCGGAGACGCTCGCGAAGCTCGCGGCCCTCCTGGAGGCGGCGGAGGGCCGGCCCTCGCAGGGCTTTCCATGGGCGCCCCCCCGCCCGCACCGCTCCTGGAGGGCTTCGCCGGCGCCGGGAGCCCACCCCGGATGCCGGGTGCTTCTCATCGACAACTACGACTCGTTCACGTTCAACCTCGCCCAGTACTTGGGCGCGCTCGGCGCCTCGGTCACGGTCGTGCGCAACGACGCGGAGTCGGTGGAGCGGATGCTCGCCCGACGCCCCACGCACGTCGTCCTGTCCCCCGGTCCGGGGCGGCCGATCGACGCGGGCGTGACAATGGCCGCGGTCCGCGCGTTCGAGGGGGTCCCCATGCTGGGAGTTTGTCTCGGCCTTCAGTCGATCGTCGAAGCGTACGGCGGCGCGGTCGACCGGGCGCCGGCGCCGTACCACGGTCGATCGTCGAGGGTGCAGTGGGATTCCGACCACACGTTGGGCGAACTAGCCGGGGAGTTCCCCCTCGGACACGTCGTGGGCCGGTACCACTCCCTGGTGGCCCGGCGGGTACCCTCGAGCCTCCGGGTTACGGCTCGGACCGCGGATGGCTTGGTCATGGCGGTGGAACACCGCCGGTACCCCACGATCGGAGTTCAATTCCATCCCGAGTCGGTCCTAACTGAGGGGGGCATGACTCTGCTCGACCGGTTCCTTTCGCTCTCCGCCAGCCCGAGCGTCGCCGCGACATGACGACGGGGAGGACGTGGTTCCGTGACCTGGAGTCGGAGGGTCTCGCCGTCGAGCTGACGCCCGCGATCCGCGCGGGGGACGGGGTGTTCGAAACGATGCGGACGTTCGGCGGCCGGATCTTTCGTCCCGCCACCCACCTCGCCCGGCTCCGCGAGGGGGCGACCTCGCTCGACCTGGGAGAACTCCCCAGCGAAGCGACGCTCACCGAGCTGGTTCTTGGCATTGTCGAGCGGACCCGGGTCGACCCGGACGAGGAGCGAGTCGTCCGGATCGGGGCGTACGCCGGGTCCTCCGTCCCCGACCTCCTCGTCCAGGTGGAGTCCCGCCGGCTCCCGAGCGTCCGGGTGGTCCCGCCCAGCTCCCGAGTTGACACGGCTCCGTACCCTCACCCCCAGCGCTTCTTTTCCGGCGAACGGAGCGCCCCGCCCAAGTGGGCCGCCCGGGGCCCGTTGGCCCACGCGCTGCGACGGTCGCATCGCTCCGGTTTCGATGAGACCCTCCTTGTGACGCCCGAGGGGTGGATCATCGAGGGGAGCCGTTCCAACCTCGTGGTCGTCTCCGGCGGCCGATTGGTCGCCCCAGGCCCCTCCGCCGGGGCCCTTCCCGGGGTAACTCGCGCGGCGATCCTCGAGGTCGCCTCCCGTCTCCGTCTGGATTCGGAGGACCGGCCGGTCCTCCCCCGGGAGCTTCGGACCGCGAGCGAGGCGTTCCTCACCTCGAGCCTGATGGGCGTCTCCCCGGTAACGGTCTGGTCAGGGCACCCCATCGGGGGCGGCTCGGAAGGGCCCGGTCCCGTCACGACCCGGATCGCTGCCGGCTATGCGGACCTCGTCGAGGCAGAGTGTGGACGGTCCCCCGAGACGGAGAGCCGTTCAGGGCCACGCCCGGTCACTTCCGCGTCGGACTCGAACCCGAGGAGAGCGCCGCCTCGCTCACGAGCTTCGCGGCGACGTTCACCACGCTGATTGCCTCGCTGGCGCCCGCCCGGCGGAGCTTGGGGAGGGAGCTGTCCGCCGCGGCCACGGCAACGATCCGCAAGCCCGGAAGAAGGGCCCGCGCGGTGATCACCGTCAGGAGACTCTCCGCATCCGACGTCTGGGCGACGATGAGCGCGCGTGCCCGGTCGACTCCGACGGCTTTCAGGTCCTCTTCTGTGGAAGGGTCCCCGTGGTGGGTTCGCAGGCCCTCCGCCTTGAGCAGGTCGAGGCCGTGGGCGTCGGTCGCCAAGATCACCGTGCGGACCCCCTCTTCGCGTAATGCCTCGGCGGTAGCTCGCGCCTCCGCGGAGACGCCACAGATCACCACGTGGTCGCGGAGCTCGTCCATCTGGGCCCGCTCCAACCGTTCGGTGATCCCCTCGAGGCGTCGCTGCAAGAAGGGCAGAAAAAGCACGACCACGGCGGATAAGAACGTTCCCACGCCGAGGAGGATGAGGATGACGACGTACCACCGGGCGGTGTCGGTGAGCGGGGTGTAGTTGGACCCGTTCGTCGAAATCGTCGTGATGGTGAAGTAGAGGGCGTCCCCCCAGCCCTGGATCCCCGGGGCCGGGGCAAACTGGCTGCCGAGCCACCGCGCGCCGACCATGCCGAACAGAAGGGAAAGGAGCGCCGTGACGACCACGAGGAGAGAGGTCGCTTCGGGACCGGCCCCGGAGCCCCGAAAGAAACCCGAACGGTACGGGAAGATCGCGGCGACCACCAGGCTCGAGGCCACCGCGGCGGTGATCGAGAATGCGTTCGGGCTCACGACGGCGACGAACACCGCGAGAGTCGGCGCGATCAAGGAGAAGATCCACGCGACGGGGCTCCGATCCCGGATCCGGATTGAGAGCGCGACCAACAGAAGACCGGCGATGACGTCGAACGGCGGGTCGTACCCGCCGAGTGGATCGCGATAGATGTCCGTCGGGACGAACGTAGCGGACAGAAAGCCGAGGATGACGAGGAGCAGTCCGACGAGCGCGGCCGCGGCGCCGAGATACGGGGCCCGGCTCCTCAGCCGGAACCGGGGCCTCACCTCCTCCCGACGAGCCCCCGCCGCCGAGACCGACGTCATTCGGCGGGGGAGATGCCTACGAGGTCAAAAGCCCGAAGGCGAACCGACTGCCTAAATCGTCCCGAACGTTGAACCGTCGATGGAGATCTCACCGTCGCTCGAACGGTGGTTGATGGACGGGTCTGACCCCGCGGTCCGTCGCCGGTTCCTCCTGGATCTGAAGGGTCGGAACCCGGCGTCGCCCGAGATCCGTGCGCTTGACCGGGAGATGCTCGAACAGGGATGGCTCCACGACATCCTGGCCCTCCAGCAATCCGAGGGCCAGTGGAACTCGCCCGTCACAACGCCGCACGAGCTCTACGCACCGAAGTACATCTCCACCAACTTCAGTCTCCTCGTCCTGGCGGACCTGGGGGCGACCCGAGAGACCCCCGGGATCTCGAAGGCCGTGGAGCTCTTGTGGAGCCGCGAAGGCGGCCCGGAAGGAGGCTACGGCGGGTCGAACTCCGAGGTCTGCTTCACAGGCAACGCGTTGCGGATGTTTCTTCAGCTCGGGTACGCCGACGATCCACGCCTCCAACGGATGATCGACTGGCTCTGCGCGGCGCAGAAGGCGGACGGAGGATGGCACTGCTTTCCTTCCGACACCGGCACCCTCGACTGCTGGGAGGCTCTCGCGGCTTTTGCCCGCCTGCCCACGAACCTCCGCTCCGAACGGGTCACCTCGGCGATAGCGCGAGGCGCGGAGTTCTACCTGAAGCGCGAACTGCTTCACGAGGGGTCGGACCCGTATGCCCCATGGACGCGACTCCACTACCCCGTCCACTACTACTACGACTATCTCGTAGGCCTGGATGTACTGGCTCGACTCGGGTTCGCCCGCGATCCCCGACTCGAGCCGCTGCTCGACCGTTTGGAATCTCGGAGGGACCAAGAGGGACGTTGGTGGTTGGACGCGGTCCACCCCGACATCCCCGCAGAGGACGAGTACCAAATCCATCCCCCGGTGTATCCGTTCATCCTGGAGGAACCCGGGCGGCCGAGCCGTTGGTTGACCCTCACCAGCCTATTCATTCGAAGCGCCGCGGGATTGGAGTAAGATCTTCGAATTCGGGCGACGGGCCGAACCCCTTAACTCACGGGCCGGCGGCCGGCTCCCCCGCTTGGCGGTTCTCTACGTGTAGCCCCACGAGGCCAATCGATCGTCGACGTCGAGGTCTCGCTGCCCAGCGGGGTTAAAGGCCTCGGCGGCGGCCGCGCGCAGAAGTTGGAGAAGGTTCGCATCGGTTCCGCTCCCGCTCACCACATGCGGATTCACTTCGTCCGGGTCTTCGTCCACGTCGACGGACACGCATCGACCGCTGCCCACGTCCAGGGTCACTTTCGTTGAGCCGAGATATCCGGTCAGGGCGGGGCGGTCGAGCTCGTCCAGACGCGAACGGCTCATCCGTAGACGGATCGGCTCTCCGATTCCGTCTGCGACCGCCATCGGCAGAGTGGGTTCGGTGGCGATCTGTTCGCAGAGTTTCGAGGGAGGATCGAAAAGTGATCGCGCTACGAGACTCTCGATGATGCTGCGGACGGAGGCGATTGAGGTCCAACCGTCGAGAGGCGGAGAGGGTCCCAGATGCGCCGGCGCCCGAACCCACAGCGGGATACGTACCAACGATTCGATGTTCTTGAGGCCATGGAAGAGCATCCCCTGTTCGCCGAAAGCTTGACCGTGGTCGCTCGTTACGACGAAGATCGTGTTTGGCCAACGACCCGAGCTTCGAAGAATCTCCACGATCTCGAGGATCCGTTCGCGTAATGTGGGGAAGGTCTCACGGTAGACCCCTCGAATCGAGTCCCACTCCTCCGACCTCGGGCGCCAGCTTCCCGTTAGCCAATCCCGCCGATCCTGTCGGGGAAGAACGCGACCCCCAGGGACGTCGCGAACGCCCGGGGCGTGCCGGCCCATTCCGATGTACGGCTCATGAGCGTCGAGGAGGTTGACGAATCCGAAGACCGGGCGCTCCGTGGGGATCCGTTCAAGCCAGGCGTGGAATTCGGGTTCTACCCAGCCCGCGACTCGCGCTCCATTTTCGGCGGAGAACCGAGTCGACATCAATCGCACGAGGGCGTTGACGGCTCCCGGACGTCGCTGCAGGGCGTTCGCGATCGGAGCGAAGAGCAGGGATCCGGCCACTCTCGCGGGCAACGAGTCGCTCCCGAAATCCGTGGATACGCTGGGGCGCCCGCGCACGCCGCGAAGATACACCTCGTGCCAACCGCCCCATCGGACCTCGTCAAAGCCTCGGTCGAGTCCGGTGATTGGACCGACGAGCGGGTTCGACGCAAAGCTGGCCGTGGCGTACCCCAACGACTGGAGCGTTTCGCCGAGCGTGGACAACTGCGGGGGCAGCCGGGTCTGGCACCGGTAGTGGAGCCCATGCTTCCACGCTGGCAAGCCCGTAAACAGGCTGGCGTGGGACGGGACGGTCCACGGCGCGGAGGACACGGCCCGTGGAAACACCCAGCTCTCGCTGCGCAAGTCTTCGAGGCCCAACTGCCCCGGGGCGGCCCGAGATCCGCCGAAGAAGGTGTCCTCACGGACGCAATCCAATACGACGATCACTACGTTGGGCGGGGTGTCGCACGGACGCCGTCGGTCATGGACGCCAGCGGCCGCGAGTGCCCGTTTGACCGTGGCCATCGAGGAGGGCCTCGGCACTGGATAGGGTGGGGTCCTTCCCTTTCTCCTTTGTGGCGAGGGCGAAACCACACTTTCGTGCCCGGAGAGTCGAATCCGGGCTCCGGCCGACGCCGATTCGAGCTCTACGTCGCCGGTTCGACCATCTCCGAGTGGGGTGGTGTCGAGGTCCCTCCTCCGTGAAGTCCGACGAAAGGGGGATGAGGTCGAGAAACTGCTCGATAACCGGTGGGAGCGGTGGGTGCGCTCGATGGTCAACCGCCGCAATCCCCATAGATGGACGCGCTGAGGTGGTCCTCAAGGTGGGCGGAGGCGAGATGGTGACCGTCGAACGCTCCCCATCCGATGGACCAAGCACCGTTCTCGTCTCGGTGGTGATCCCGACCCGGAACGCGGGTCCATCCCTCAAAGAATGCGTCGACTCGGTTCACGCAGCTACAACCGAGCCGGTGGAGGTAATCGTCGTCGACAGCGAGTCGACGGACGGTAGCCTAGTCGGGGTCGAGCACCGATCGCGAGTAATCGTTGCGGACTCGAGTTGTACGCGGGCGCGTCTGATCGGGGCCCGGGCGGCCCGAGGTCAGTATGTGCTCAACCTTGATGCCGATCAACGACTGCTACCCGGGACCCTGGAGCGAGCGCTGGGCTGCCACGCGGAGATTGTCGGCCTCGGAGAGACGTGCGTTGGCCCCGGATTGGTCGCCATGGCCAATCGCTGGCACAACGACCGAGTCCAAAGCGACTGGTCCGGGAACATTGCCCCTATCTCGGGCTCGGTGATCCCAAGATTCTATCGCCGATCCCGTTTGCTGGACGCCCTCAACCGAATTCCGCCCGAGATCCTTGACGTTCGGCCGTCGCCGTATGCCGAGGATTCATTGGTGTTCTGGGAAGCTTCACGGGACCGTCCGACCGTGGCGTTCGTCCCAAACGCGCTCCTCCACCTCGAGGTATCCTCCGTTCTTCGATACTCCCGAAAGTGGTTCCGGTATGGGACCACCGCCAAGGCGTACCGCGGGACGCCGTACTCTTTCTTGCTCTCGGGCCGTGCGCGACGTCGGTTTCGCGAGATGGCGCACCCCGCGTCTCTTCCAGCGGTCCTCTTGAGAGGGCCGAGCTTCCTTCTCGGGTATTTCCTATGATCGACGGGAACGCTTCTCGACGCGAGCGTCGCCCGTTCCGGTGTCCGCGAGTGGGATCGAGGCCCAGGCCCGACTGATGAGTGACCTGTACGACCAGAAGATCCACGGCGCATATTTTCCCCCCGACTCGAGCCGAGCCGTTCCGGAGCGGTACGCCCGCATCGTGCGAGCGGGTCGACGATTTGTGGAGAGTTCCAACGGCCGGGTCCTGGAGGTGGGGCCCGAGGTCCCTCAGATTCCCCGTTACTGGATTGGAGCGCTCGGACTGTCACCTCAACGGGCCGTGGTAGCCGACATTTCGACCGCGGCGGTGAAGCTCCTGCAGCAGAACGGCCTGACGGCGATCCAGGCGGACCTGTCGA
>Ga0335073_10005907_pt1 | contig 17198 bp, 16 predicted proteins | sample Lox_Sample_22_FD_207093 | JGI IMG/M metagenome (GOLD analysis project Ga0335073, IMG submission 207093) | Soil microbial communities from Loxahatchee National Wildlife Refuge, Florida, United States - Lox_Sample_2.2 | ecosystem: Environmental > Terrestrial > Soil > Wetlands | place: USA...
CGATGTTCTGCGCATCCCCGCCGAGCTTGGAGAAGGCGAGGCCGATCATCTCATCGCCGGCGATCGCCGGTCCGCCGCTGTTGCCGGGATTGATGGCGGCATCGATCTGCACCCGCAGGCCCGAGACGGGAAAGTTGTACGGAACGAACTCGATGCGCGAGACGATGCCCTTGGTGATGGACAGCGAATTGCCGCCGGTCGGGAATCCGTAGGCGAGCACTGCGTCCTTGATCTGCGGCAGCGCGCGCGCACGCGCCAGCGCGGGGTGCGTGTCGAAGAAGCTCGGGTCGTCGAGCTTGAGCACGGCCAGATCGATGCCCGGCGCCACCGCCACGACCGTGGCCGGCAGCTTGTCGCCGGCCGCGTTGGCCTGCACCTGCACCTGCGTCGCATACAGCACGACGTGGGCATTGGTCAAAATGCGCTTTCCCTCGATGACCACGCCCGACGCGCTCACATCGGTGGGGGCCTGCTTGGTCCAGGGCCTGAACGGGTCCGGATAGCGCATGGTGGCGAATACCTTGACCACGGAGTTCTCGATCGGCGCCGGCTCATGACCCGTGGGGCGCGATTCGGCGCCCGCGGCAGCGCCCGCGGCGATGCCCGCGGCGCAAAGCGCCGAGGCCCAGCAAAGACCGAGCCAGAGATTGCGTCTGAACGGTGGCATCTATTGTCCTATTTGCCGTCGACCGAGAAGGCGAGCAGCACGTTGCCCGCTCGGCCCCGGCCACCCGAGCCTGAATTGAGGTAAACCATGCCGTTCACGATCGTGGGACCGCCGCGATCGAGCGAGCCGCCGGCCGCCTTGACGTGATTCACGGTCGTGAAATCCTTGGCGGTGTCGTAATCCCACAGAACCTTGCCGTCGAGAGTCGAGTACGCGCGCAAGTGGCCGTCCAGCGAGCCGCAGAAGGCGGCTCCGGGAATCACCGTGACCGCCTGGGCCTGTCCATGAACGCACGCCGGATCGCGACCCCAGCTGCACGCGGGATCCGGTGCCGCGGTCAGCCAGCGCCGCGCGCCCGTCCTGACGTCGATCGCCGTCAAGCTCCCGGTAGGGTTGGGCGGCTCGGCGTCGAGGCCGGAGAGGGCCACGAATACGCTGCGATGATCCGCGGCCGCGCCCCAGGCGACGCCGCCGGCGGCATCGCCCGGGCCCTTGATCTGCCACAAGATCTCGCCCGCCCGGTCGGGATCGAGGGCGTACACCGCGCCGGAGCGCTCGCCGACCAGAAGCGACTGCTTGCCGGGGCCGATCGCGCGCAGGATCGGCGAAGCATCGATGGGCGAGGATTCGCCGCCGGCGTCGGCGAGCTGCTTGGCCCAGCGCAGCTTGCCGTCGGTGAGATCGAGGGCGACCACGGCGTCGGCCAGGGGCTGCGCCTTCGGATTGAATGTCTCGCCCGTTCCGACATAGACCACGCCGCGTGCCGCGTCCACCGTGGGCGCATCCGCGATGGCGGCGCCGGCCGGTCCAAATCGCGGCCCGGCGGCAGACTCGAGCGGCTGGGGGTCCCCGCTCACCAGATAGGTCTTCCACTCGATGTGTCCGCTGACGATGTCGAGCGCCGCGACGCTGCCGCGAAACGAGCAGCAAGCGTAGCCCGGCGCGGCGGCAGACTCGGGCTCGCTCGAGCCGACGCCGACGTACACCCGGTCGAGATAGATCGTGGGTGAGCCCTCGATGCGCGCGAGCGGGTGCTCGTCGATCTGCGTCTTCCACAAGAGCGCGCCCGTCTGGGCATCGAGCGCATAGACGGCCCCCTTGTCGTCGCCGAAGAAGGCCGCGCTCGGTGCCTTCGGCATCTCCAGGTGCGCATCGATCAACTGATGCCTGCCGCGCCTGCGCTTCGACGCCTTCGGCATCTTCGGCGGACTCTTGCGGGGCGCGAGCTCCGCGATCGAGACGGCGGTGTGCACCCCGGCCTGGGCATCGAAGGTCCAGTAGGTGCAGCCGGTTTTCGCATCCAGCGAATACACGCGGCCGCTGGCGCTCGCCACGAACAATCGGCCGTCGACGACGGTGGGCTGTCCGGCCGCCGCACCGCCTGAATAGCCGAACGCCCAGCGCAGCGCGAGCTTCGGCACATCCATGGCGCGGATCGCAGGCTCCGGCTGATAACGCGTGTTGTCCGGGCCCCGCCCCCAGCCGTTCCATTGCGCGCTGCCGAGCGCGACGCGGGTGTCAGGCTCCGAACACAGCGTGTGCTCGCCCGGCGCCGCGGCCGAGCCGGCCGCAGCCCCCGAGCCGGCCGCGTCGGGGACCGCGCCGCTCGGAGCCGTCTGCGCCGCCGCTGCGAGGCGCGCGCACAGCAGCAATGAGGCGGCGGCGAGGGCTGCGAGCGAACGGTGCGTGACGGTCGCCGGCATCGTTCAGCGCTTGTCGATCGAGCGGTAGTCCCTCTGAGTGGGGCCGGTGTAGAGCTGGCGCGGCCGTCCGATCCGCATGTGCGGGTCGGACACCATTTCCTGCCAGTGCGCGACCCAGCCGGCGGTGCGCGCAATCGCGAACAAGACCGTGAACATGGAGCGTGGAATGCCGAGGGCGCTGTAGATGATGCCCGAATAGAAGTCGACGTTGGGATAGAGCTTGCGCGAAACGAAATACTCGTCCTTGAGCGCGATCTCCTCGAGCTTGAGCGCCAGATCGAACAGGGGGTTGTTGCCCTTGCCGAGCTTCTCGAGCACCCGATAGCACATCTCGCGGATGATCTTGGCGCGCGGGTCGAAGTTCTTGTAGACGCGGTGGCCGAAGCCCATGAGCCGCACGCTGTCGGACTTGTCCTTCACACGGGCCAGGAACTTGTCGATGTGAGCGGCCGACCCGATGCCATCGAGCATGTTGAGCACGGCCTCATTCGCACCGCCGTGCGCGGGCCCCCAGAGGGCGGATACGCCCGATGAGATGGCGGCGTACGGGTTGGCGCCGGTGCTGCCGGCCAGGCGCACGGTCGATGTGCTTGCATTTTGCTCGTGATCGGCGTGCAGGATGAAGAGCAGGTCGATGGCTTCCGCCGCCACCGGGTCGATCGCGTAGGGCTCGCACGGCACCGCGAAGAACATGTTGAGCATGTTGGCGCAATAGCGCAGATCATTGCGCGGATAGACGAAAGGCTGGCCGAGAGTGTGCTTGTAGGCCGCCGCGGCGATCGTCGGGAGCTTTGCGACGATGCGATGAGCGAAGATCTCGCGGTGGCGCGGGTCGGCGATGTCGGTGGTGTCGTGATAGAAGGCGGCCATCGAAGCCACCACGGCCGAGACCATGGCCATCGGGTGGGCGTCGTGATGGAAGCCCTCGAAAAAGCTCAGCAGCTGCTCGTTCACCATGGTGTGCCGCGTGATCGATGTGGTGAAGGAGCTGAGCTGCGCCTTGTCCGGGAGGATGCCGTAGATGAGCAGGTGTGCGACCTCGAGGAAGCTCGACTTCTCGGCCAGTTGCTCGACCGGGTAGCCGCGGTAGAGCAGCACGCCGGCATCGCCGTCGATGTAGGTGATCTTGCTTTCCGTGCTGGCCGTGGCCATGAAGCCCGGATCGAACGTGAACACGCCGAGGTCGCGAGTGAGATGCGAGATATCGAGACAATCCGGGCCGAGCGTGCCGGAGCGCGCCGGCAGCTCGGCGGTCTTGCCGGTGGAAAGGTTCTTCAGCTCGTATTTCGTGCTCATACGCGTAACCGATTTGCGGCCAGTTCGTTGACGAGGCCCGGAAGCCTTGCACGGCGGACCTGCGGAATCAAGCGCGTGGGTCGCAGCGCGCCGCGCTCAGCAAGCACGCGGCGCAGGCGCTAGCTCAAGGCGCCAGCTTGATCGGGCTGGCGACAGCGGCGCGAGGCGCGGTCAAGCCTTGGCGGCTGCGGTCGCGTACTTCTTGCGGAACTTGTCGACGCGGCCGCCCGTGTCGACGATCTTCTGCTTGCCGGTGTAGAACGGATGGCAGTTCGAGCACACCTCGACCTGCAGGTCGTGACCGATGGTCGAGCGGGTCTTGAACGTGTTGCCGCAGGTGCAGGTGACGGTGATGTCCTGGTATTCGGGATGGATGCCGGCCTTCATGGAAACCTCGAGTCTCGTTTGAGCAGAATCGATGGGTCCTCGAACGGGGTTTTCAAGGAGCCTCATCGCCATGCGATGGCCCTACGTCTTTAGGGCCGCGTACCTTAGCCTAAAGCAGGCCCCTCAACAAGCGCCGCGGCGGTAGGCTGTCTGCCCGGGCTGGCGCGCCCCTTTTTTCCACAATATCTGTGGATAACTCTGTGGACGGACTGCGCCATGCGCCGTTCACACTGCTGAAATACGAGTAAATGTTAACTTGGTCAAAAAATATACAAGCTGGTTTTATTATTAATTTCATATTGTTACATCGGGCATCTGACCTAACGTAGGCGCAATGTGCTGTAGGTACCGCTGCAGTCGAGGCGCAACCGCCCGTGTGTATAAGCTTAGGGCAGGAAGCTGGCTTGCAGGTCGTTTAGGAACCTGAATCCGAGCTCGCTGGCCCGCCATCCCCCGCGGTCGGTCATCTCGACGAGGCTGCGCGCCTGCGCCTTGCGCAGCTCGGGCTCGACCGCGCTCATCGAAAGGCCCGTCCGGCACTCGAAATCGCCGCAAGCGAACCCTTCGTTGAGGCGCAATGCGTTGAGCATGAACTCGAAAGGCAGCTCGCGCGCGGCCACCGGCCGGCGCTCGCCGACGGGCGCGCACGCCGCGGCCGCCGCCTGATAGCTCCTTGGCTGGCGGGGCTTCTCGGTGCGCAGCACGCCGCCCGGGAGCGAGGCGCTCAGCTTGCCATGTGCGCCCGCGCCGATGCCCACATAGTCGCCGAACTGCCAGTAGTTGAGATTGTGGCGGCAGCGCGCGCCGCGCTTGGCGTAGGCGGATACCTCGTATTGCTCGAAGCCATGCGCGGCGAGCAGCTCCTGACACTCGCGCTGCATCCGAAATGCCAGCTCCTCGCCCGGCAACGCCGGTGGACGGGCATGGAAGGCGGTGCCCGGCTCGAGGGTGAGCTGATAGTGCGAGATGTGCGCCGGCCCAAGCGCGCAGGCCACGCGGATGTCCTCGAGCGCCTCCTCGAACGTCTGCCCCGGCAGCGCATACATGAGGTCCAGATTGAAGTTGCCGATGCCCGCCGCGCGCAGCTCCTCGACCGCGGCGAGGGTGTCCCTGGGCGCATGGATGCGTCCCAGGCGCTCGAGCGCATGGGGCGCAAAGCTCTGTGCACCGAGGGATACGCGATTGATCCCCGCCGCCCGATAGCCGGCGAATCGGCCGCGCTCGATGGTGCCGGGATTCGCCTCGAGCGTCACCTCGGCGCCGTCCGCCAGCACGCACCGCTGCCGCACTCCCGCGAGCAGCCGCGCGAACTCCTCGGGCGCGAACAGGCTCGGCGTCCCTCCGCCGAAGAAGACCGCCTCGATCGGCCGGCTGCCGAGCAGCGGCAGCTCGGCCTCGAGATCCGCGAGCAGCGCATCGATGTAGCGCACCGAGGGCTTTGCCGATTTGAGCTGGTGGGAGTTGAAGTCGCAGTACGGGCACTTGCGTACGCACCAGGGCATGTGCACGTACAGAGTGAGCGGCAACGGCGCGGCGCTCATCGCGGCCGCACGGCGAGCTTGTCGCGCAGCAGCCGCAAGGCCTTGCCGCGGTGGCTCAACCGGTTCTTCGCGGCGGGCTCGAGCTCGGCCGCAGTCGCATCGAGCTCGGGCAGCCAGAAGTAAGGGTCGTACCCGAAGCCGCGCGCGCCGCGCGGCGCGGCCAGGATGAGGCCCTCCCACACGCCCTGCGCGCACACAGGCGAAGGATCGGCAGGGCCGTCGACGTAGACCAGCGCGCAGCGGTAGCGCGCCCGGCGCGCCGATCCCGTAAGGCCCTCGAGCGCGGCGATGAGCTTGGCGTTGTTGGCCTCATCGCTCGCTCCCTCGCCCGCGTAGCGCGCCGAGCGGACTCCCGGCGCGCCGCCGAGCGCATCGACCTCGAGTCCCGAGTCATCCGCGATGGCCGCGAGACCCGTTGACCGGGCGGCGTGCCGGGCTTTCAGCAGTGCGTTCTGCGCGAACGTCGCGCCGGTCTCCTCGGCTGCGGCAACCCCGAGCGCCGCCTGGCCGACGAGCGCGAATGGCAGCTGCGCGAGCAGCTCTGCGAGCTCGCGCAGCTTGCCGGGATTCGCGCTCGCGATCACCAGCGTCTGGCGTTCGGCGGCAGCGCCGCGCACGCCGCGATCTCTAGGCTCGGGCACTCAGCTGCGCCGCGTGCAGCCGCGCGATCCCCTGCGCAGCGAGGTCCAGCAATCGATCGAGCTCGTGGCGGCGAAAGGCGTGGCCTTCCGCGGTGCCCTGCACTTCCACGAACCCGCCCCCCGAGTTCATCACCACGTTCATGTCGGTCTCGGCGTTCGAGTCTTCGGCGTAATCGAGATCGAGCACCGGCACGCCGCGGTATATGCCCACCGACACCGCCGCCACCTGGCCATGGATGGGATTGACCGCCAGCACGCGCCTCTTGAGCAGGGTATCGACGGCGTCGGCGAGCGCCACGAACCCGCCGGTGATCGAGGCGGTCCGGGTGCCTCCGTCCGCCTGCAGCACGTCGCAATCCACGGTCACGGTGCGCTCACCGAGGGCCTTGAGATCGAGCACGGCGCGCAGCGCGCGGCCGATCAGGCGCTGAATCTCCTGCGTGCGGCCGGACTGCTTGCCGCGCGCGGCCTCGCGTGCCGTGCGGGTGTGCGTGGACCTCGGCAGCATGCCGTACTCGGCGGTCACCCAGCCCTGTGCGGAGCCGCGCAGGAACGACGGCACGCCATCCTCGATGCTCGCCGTGCACAGCACGCGGGTCCCGCCGAACCCCACCAGCACCGAGCCCTCGGCGTGCGCGGTATAGCCGCGCTCGAAGCTCACGGGCCTGAGCTCATTCGGCTCGCGGCCGCTCGGACGCAAGCTCATGCGGCCCGCCAGCGCAGCGCGGCGGCGCTGGCGTTGTCGCTGTAAGGCGCCGCGGCGGCCACCGCCTGGGTGCCGAGATCGGTGAGACTGTCGCGCAAGGGCTTGCCGGCGGACTGCGCGAAGCGCACGAAGTCCTGGTCGCGCAGATTCGCCCACACCCCGTCGGTACACAACAGCAGAACGTCGCCCGCCTTCAGCCGCCGGCGGCTCGAGATGCTCATCTCGGGCAATGCCGCGTCGCCTCCCAGACAGCATTCGACGTAATTGCGCATCGGATGGCCTTGTACTTCGGCCTCGGTGATGAGTCCCTCGCGCAGCAGAACCTCCACGTGGCTGTGATCGCGCGTGCGCTCGAGGACCTGGGATTGGCGCAGCTGATAGACGCGGCTGTCGCCGACGTGCGCCCAGTAAGCCGCCGAATCCTGCACCAGGCATACCGCGCAGGTCGCGCGCGGGCGGGCCTCCACCGCGAGACCGACGCCGAGCTTCACGACTTCCTCGTGTGCGCGCCCGAGAGACAGATGCAGGAATCCGAGCGGATCGAATATCGGGTGCGGCGTCTGCCAGAACGCCTCGAGGAGCGTCGCCAGCGCCGTTTCCGCCGCGCGCGCGCCCTCGGCATGACCGCCCATGCCGTCGATCACCGCCAGCAGTACGGCATGCTCGCCGGCTGCCACCGCGACTCGATCCTGATTCTCCTCGCGGTGGCCGATCAGGCTCACATCCGCGGTCTCGATCTGCAATGACAGCTCCTACCGGCTTCGATAGACTCGGCTGCCGATTATGGCCGATTTCGGCTCGAGACCCTATGATTCGTAGCATGACCGGCTTTGCGCGGCGCGAGCGCCAGTTTCCGTGGGGGCAGCTCGCGTGGGAGCTGAAGACGGTCAATCACCGCTACCTGGAGATCGGCTGCCGGCTGCCCGAAGAGTTTCGCTGCGCCGAGGCTGAATTTCGCCAGGCGGTGTCCGGCGCCGTGCGCCGAGGCAAGGTCGAGTGCTCGCTGCATTTCCGCCCCGCCTCCACGACCACCACCCTGGACGTCGACGCCGAGCTCCTCGCGGCCGTGACGCAGCGGGCACAGCAGGCGGCGGCGCAGGCGGGCGCGGCCGCACGCATCGAGGTACTCGACCTGCTGCGCTGGCCGGGCGTGCTGCGGGATCAGGCGCGCGACAGCGCACCGCTGGTCGCGGCGGCGCAGGCGCTGCTCGGCGAGGCGCTGGATGAGCTCGCGCGGTTTCGCGACAGCGAGGGCGCGCGCTTGCGCGAGGCGCTCGAGCAGCGCTGCGCGGGCCTGATCGACTTCGCGGCGCGCGTCTCGGAGCGCCTGCCGGAGGTGCGCGCGCGCATGCGCGCCAAGCTCCTCGATCGCATCGCCCAGCTCACCAGCGACGCCGATCACGACCGCCTGGAGCAGGAGCTCGCCATCCTCGCGCAGCGGCTCGACGTCGACGAGGAGATCGATCGGCTGCGCGGCCACGTCGCCGAGGTGCGCAAGGCCTTCGCGGGCCATGAGCCGGCGGGACGGCGCCTCGATTTCCTGATGCAGGAGCTGAACCGCGAAGCGAACACGCTGTCCTCCAAGTCGCAGGACATCGAGACGACGCGCGCGGCCGTCGACATGAAGGTACTGATCGAGCAGATGCGCGAGCAAGTGCAGAACGTCGAGTAGCCGCGATGCCGGCGGCCGCAAACGAGCAAACCGCGGGCGCCGGCAGGGCCGGCCGCCTGTACGTGGTTTCGGCTCCCTCGGGCGCCGGCAAGACCAGCCTGGTGAAGGCGCTCATGGAGCGCGAGCCCGGGCTGCGATTCTCCGTCTCCTACACCACCCGGGCGCCGCGGCCGAACGAGATCGACGGGCGGGACTATCACTTCATCACGGCGCGGCAGTTCGAGCGGATGGCGGCGCGCGGCGAGTTTCTCGAGCACGCGCGGGTGTACGACAATTGCTACGGCACGGGGCTCAAGGCGGTGCGCGATGCGCTCGCCGCGGGGCGGCTGCTGCTGCTCGAGATCGACTGGCAGGGCGCGCGCCAGGTGCGGGCGCGGCTGCCCGCCGCACACAGCGTCTTCATCCTGCCCCCGACGCGTCGCGCCCTCGAGGAGCGTCTTACCGCCCGCAGCACCGATTCGCCCGAGGTCATTCGCCGCCGTCTCGAGGACGCGCAGCGCGACATCGCGCACTGGATCGAGTTCGACTACGTGGTGATCAACGACCGCTTCGACGATGCCTTGCGCGATTTTCAGGCCATCGTGCGCGAGCACGGGGCAGCCCTCAAAGCCACCCGGCCGGAGGTGGCGCGGCTGGCGGCGGAATTGCTGGCCTGATCGGCGCTTGCGCCTGCCCGCGCTGGCCCGGGGGGCCCGTTTCCTGCTATGCTTTTACTCCCTTAAACGAAACCCCGAAGAGCCATGGCGCGGATCACCGTCGAAGACTGCCTGCAGAACGAGCCCAACCTTTTCAATCTGGTGCTGCTCGCCGCCAAGCGCGCGCGGCGGCTGGCGAACGGCGCGGAGGCGACCGTCGAGTGGGAGAACGACAAGCCGACGGTGGTTGCGCTGCGCGAGATCGCCGCCGGAAACATCACGCTCGAAATGCTCGAAGAGCCCGAAGAGCCGGCCCCGCAACCGGCGGCCGAGCTCGAGATTCCGTCCGACTTCCGCGCTCCGCAGCTTGGCCTAGGGGACTGATACGCGCCGCTAGGTACCGATGGACTATGCGTCTTCCATACTCGGTTTCCTACCCAGTGGAAGACGCACCACCGGGATCAGTGAGCTCCTAGAGAAGCTCGAGAGCTACCTGCCGCCCGCCCAGGTCGAGCGGGTACGCGAGGCCTACGACTTCGGCGCCGAGCGCCATCAAGGCCAGAAACGCGTCTCGGGCGAGCCGTACATCACCCATCCGGTCGCGGTGGCGGACATTCTCGCCGACCTGAAGCTCGACGCCGATACCCTGGTCGCCGCCATTCTGCACGACGTGATCGAGGACACGCCGACCGCCAAGGCGGAGATCGCCTCGATGTTCGGCCAGGTGGTCGCCGAGCTGGTCGACGGCGTGAGCAAACTCGACCAGATTCAGTTCAAGAACCGCCAGGAGGCGCAGGCCGAGAGCTTCCGCAAGATGCTGCTCGCGATGGTGCGCGACATTCGCGTGATCATGGTCAAGCTCGCCGACCGCATGCACAACATGCGCACGCTCGGAGTCATGCCGCCGATGAAGCGGCGGCGCATCGCGCGCGAGACGCTCGAGATCTATGCGCCCATCGCCGAGCGGCTCGGCCTGTACGCCGTCAAGCTCGAGCTCGAGGACCTCGGCTTCCGAGCCTTGTATCCTTATCGATATCGCGTGCTCGAGCGCGAGCTGAAGCGCGCACGCGGCAACCAGAAGCAGTTCGTGAGCAAGATCGCCGACACCTTCAAGAGCACGCTCAAGAAAGCCGACGTCGCGGCGCACGTGGAAGGGCGTGAAAAGCACCTCTACAGCATCTACAAGAAGATGCAGAACAAGCACATCTCGCTGAACGAGATGGTCGACGTCTACGGCTTTCGCATCATCGTCGACAGCGTCGACACCTGCTACCGGGTGCTCGGGCTGGTGCACGGGGTGTACCGGCCGATGCCGGGGCGCTTCAAGGACTACATCGCCATCCCGCGCATCAACGGCTATCAGTCCCTGCACACCACGCTGTTCGGCCCGAACGGCGTGCCGATCGAGGTGCAGATCCGCTCGGAGCAGATGCACCGCGTGGCCGAGTCGGGCATCGCCGCGCACTGGAAATACAAGACCGGGGGCGACTCCTTCGGCGGCATCGAGCATGACCGGGCGCGCGAGTGGCTCGCGGGGCTGGTGCAGATCCAGGAGGGCGGCAGCTCGGAGGAGTTCCTGGAGAGCGTCAAGGTCGATCTGTTCCCGGACAAGGTGTACGTGTTCACCCCCAAGGGCAAGATCCTGAGGCTGCCGACCGGCGCAACGGCGGTCGATTTCGCCTATGCGATTCATACCGACGTCGGCAATCGATGCGTCGCCGCGAAGGTCGACCGGCGGCTCGTGCCGCTGCGCACGCCGCTGCGCAACGGCCAGACCGTGGAAATCATCACCGCCAAGGGCGCGACGCCCAATCCGTCCTGGTCGAGCTTTCTCGTGACCGCCAAGGCGCGCGCCGCCATCCGGCAGTACTTGAAGAACTTGAAGCGCGGCGACGCGATCGAGCTCGGGCGGCGGCTCCTCGGACTCGCGCTGGAGGAGCTGTCGCTGAGCTTGAAGAAGATCCCGCAGGCCGACATCGACGCCGTGGTGAAGGAGCTCAATCTCAAGGATGCCGACGAGCTGTTCGAGAAGATCGGCCTCGGCGAGCGGCTGGCGCCGCTGGTGGCGCGGCATCTGCAGCCGTCGGGCGACGGCGAGACCAGCGCGCACTCGGGTCCGCTGATGATCGCCGGCACCGAAGGGCTGCTGGTCACCTATGCGCGCTGCTGCTTTCCGATTCCGAACGATCCCATCATGGCGTATCTGTCCGCCGGCCGCGGCGTGATGATCCATCGGCAGAATTGCGGTAATCTCGCCGAATATCGCAAGCAGCCTGACAAGTGGCTGTCGGTGGCCTGGGAGGGTACCCAGGGACGCACCTTCGCCTCGGAGATCCAGCTGGACATCAACAACCGGGTGGGAGTTCTCGCGGCCGTGGCGTCCAGCATCGCCGGCACCGAGACCAACATCGATCAGGTCTCGCTGGAGGAGCGCGACGTCAACAGCTCCTCGCTCAGATTCCAGCTGCAGGTTCGCGACCGCAAGCATCTGGCGCGCGTCATGCGCACCATACGCCGCATGCCGGACGTGCAGCGAGTGTTCCGCACGCTCGCCTGAGGAGCGCGGGCGGGGCACCATCTACGGAGGAACACGCATCATGGGCAAGCAGATCATTTCCACCCCGGACGCCCCGGCCGCCATCGGGGTCTATTCGCAAGCGGTCCGGGTCGGCAACACGGTCTGGGTGTCGGGCCAGATTCCACTGGATCCGAACACCAAGGAGATCGTCGCCGGCGGGATCGAGGCGCAGGTGCATCAGGTGTTTCGCAACCTCAAGGCGATCGTGATCGCGGCCGGCGCCGGCCTCGACGACGTGGTGAAGGCGACGGTGTTCCTCACCGATCTGTCGCATTTCGCCGTGGTCAACAAGATCATGGCGGAGTATTTCCGCGAGCCGTATCCGGCACGCGCCGCCGTCGGTGTCGCGGCGCTGCCGCGCGGCGCCCAGGTCGAAGTGGAGTGCATCGTCGCCTTGTGATCGGCGGCGGGTGCGCGTAACCGGCGGGAAGCGCGTGTGATCGACGCGAAGCCGGTAACGGCGCTGCGCGGCGTCGGGGAGCGGCAGGCGCAGCGGCTGCGCGCGCTCGGCGTCGAGACCGCCCAGGATCTGCTGTTCCTGCTGCCGGTGCGCTACGAGGACCGCACTCGTGTGGTGCCGCTGGGCGAAGTCAATCCGGGACAGCGCGCCGTGATCGAGGGCGAGGTGCTGCTCACCGAGGTGGCCTTTCGCGGCCGCCGCCAGATGCTCTCGCGGATCGGCGACGGCTCGGGATATCTCACGTTGCGGTTCTTTCACTTCACGGCGCAGCAACCCTCCAGCCTGCCGCGCGGCGCGCGCGTGCGCTGCTTCGGCGAGGTGCGGCGCGGGCCGCACGGACTGGAGATGGTCCACCCGGAATACCGCCGCGTGGATCGTGCGGCCGCCGCCGCGAGCGGCGCGGCCGCCGGCAGGCCCGGCGAGATCGAGACGGAAGAGCATCTGACGCCGATCTATCCGGGCACCGAGGGGCTGACGCAGGCCCGGCTGCGGCAGCTGGTGCGCGCGGCGCTCGATGACATCACGCCCGCCGATCTCACCGACTGGCTGCCGCCCCCCCTGCTCGCGGACACGCGACTGCCCGCGTTGCGCAAAGCCCTCGAGTACGTGCACCGGCCGCCCACCGATGCGCCCGTGGACCTGCTGGCCGACCGGCGCCACCCGGCGCAGCGACGCCTGGCCTTCGAGGAGCTGCTCGCCCATCAGCTCTCCCTCAAGCTGCTGCGCCGGCGCGTGCAACAGGATCCCGGCTGGCCGCTCGAGGGCGCCGGGGCCCTGAAGGCGCGGCTGCTCGGCGCGCTGCCGTTCCGGCCGACCGGGGCGCAGCAGCGCGTGCTCGAGGAGATCGAGGCGGACTTGAAGCTCGCGAGGCCGATGCTGCGCCTGGTGCAGGGGGACGTGGGCTGCGGCAAGACGCTGGTCGCGGCTCTCGCCGCGACCCGGGCCATCGAGGCCGGACGGCAGGTTGCCCTCATGGCGCCCACGGAGCTGCTTGCCGATCAGCACGCGCAGAATTTTCGGCGCTGGTTCGAGCCTCTGGGGATCGACGTGGCGCTGCTGAGCGGGCGGCAGACGGGCAAGGCGCGCGCCACCGCGCGCGCCCGCATCCGCGCCGGACTCGCGCAGCTGGTGATCGGCACGCACGCTCTGTTCCAGCAGGGCGTCGAATTCGCGTCGCTGGCGCTGGCGATCGTCGACGAACAGCACCGCTTCGGCGTGCACCAGCGCCTGTCGCTGCGCGAGAAGGGCGCCCGGGACGGGCACCAGCCGCACCAGCTCATCATGACCGCGACGCCGATCCCGCGCACCCTGGCGATGACGGCCTACGCCGATCTGGACGTATCGGTGATCGATGAGCTGCCTCCGGGTCGCACGGCGGTGACCACGGCGGCGCTCGCCGATGCGCGGCGAGACGAAGTGGTCGAGCGCATACGCGCGGCTTGCCTGTCCGGCCGGCAGGCTTACTGGGTCTGTCCGCTGATCGACGAATCCGACGAGATGCCGTTCCGCGCGGCGGAGGAGACCGCCGCGGCGCTCGCCGCCGCGCTGCCCGAGCTCGTCGTCGGCGTGGTGCACGGACGCATGCCCCCGGCGGCCAAGGATCTCGCCATGCGCCGGTTCAAGGACGCCCAGATCCAGCTGCTGGTGGCGACCACGGTCATCGAAGTCGGCGTCGATGTGCCCAACGCGACCCTGATGGTGATCGAGAACGCCGAGCGCATGGGGCTCGCGCAGCTGCACCAGCTGCGCGGGCGCGTGGGCCGCGGGCGGCACGCGAGCTCGTGCCTGCTGCTGTACCGAGCGCCCCTGTCGCTGCTCGCTCGCGAGCGGCTCGCCGTCATGCGCCACACCAACGACGGTTTCGAGGTGGCGCGTCGCGACCTCGAGCTGCGCGGTCCCGGCGAGCTGCTCGGCACGCGGCAGACGGGGCTCGCGCAGATGCGCGTCGCCGACCTGGCGCGCGACGCCGACCTGCTGCCGCGCGTGCAGATCGCCGCGCAGACGCTGCTGCGCGATTGGCCGACTCATGTGACGCCGCTGGTGCGGCGCTGGGTGGGACATGGAGAGCAATACGGGCGGGTCGGTTAGAATGCCGCCTCCCAAGCCCAGCCGACGCGAGCCCGAATGAACTCGACCCCGAAATTCAATGCGCCCATGCAGCTCACCGCCCAAGCGATCGCCGCCTCCAGAGTGGCGGGCGCCTCGAATGCGGGCCCGAACGGTGCGCGCGGCGCGGGCGCGGCTCGATGGCTGCCGGCGGAGCGGCTCGGCCAGCTCGAGGTGGACTCGCGCGTGCGTCCCTGGCTCATCGGCAAGGGCCTCATCGCGCGGCGCATGCAGGATGCGTGCGGCGAGCGCTACGATTCGCGGCTCATCGATCAGCGCACGGGGCTTCTGTCGAGCGAGATCCGCCGTTGCCTCGCTGTCGGCGATGCGGCCGCGTTGTTTCGCGAGGTGGAGCTGTGCTGCGCCGATCAGGTGTGGGTGTTCTGTCAGTCCGTGATTCCCGACTCGACGCTGTGCGTACACCCCTGGCTGGGCGAGCTCGGGGACGCCTCGCTGGGCGAGATGCTCTCGGCGCTGTCCGGCGTGGAGCGCAGCTCTCATGAATATGCCTGGCTCCCCGCCGACGATGCCTTGAGCGCGCGCGCATTGCGCGCAGCCGAGGTGGCGCCGCAGGGGCTGTGGGCACGGCGTGCGCGCATCCTGTTGCGCGGCAGCCCGTTGCTCGCACAGGAGTTGTTCCTGCCGGCAGTCGGCCGGACCTAGGCCCGCGATCGTGCCGCTGCCACGCTCAGGGCCGGAGTTGCTGGAGCGAATCGCGCAGCGCTGGCGATGGTTCGCTTACCGCGTCAAGTTCCACCCGTGGACGACCAACGAGCTGCCGGGAATCATCGCCACGATCGAGGACTACATCCAGCTGACGCGGCTCAATCGGCCGATCGGCATCTATCTGCTGCTCTGGCCCACGCTGTGGGCGCTGTGGATCGCGGGCCGCGGCAAGCCCAGCGGACGCATGTTCCTCATATTCGTGGCCGGCACCGTGCTCATGCGCTCCGCCGGCTGCGCGGTCAACGATTACGCCGACCGCAGCTTCGACCCGCACGTCGAGCGCACCCAAGCGCGGCCGCTGGCCCAGGGACGCATCAGTACCACCGAGGCGCTCATCCTGTTTGCGGTTCTGTCGGTATCGGCGTTGATGCTGGTGCTGCAATTGAACCGCATGACCCTGCTGTGGGCATTGCCCGGCGCGCTGCTGGCCGTGACCTATCCATTCGTCAAGCGCTTTCTCCCGGTACCGCAGCTGTATCTCGGTTTGACCTTCGGCTGGGGCATCCCGATGGCGTTCGAGGCTCAGGTCGAGTACGTGCCGCGAGTCGCCTGGCTGCTCGTGCTCGCCAACATGATGTGGGTGACCGTCTACGACACCATTTATGCCATGGTCGATCGCGACGATGACCTGAAGATCGGCGTGAAGTCCACCGCGATTTTGTTCGGCGATTCCGACCGGCACATCATCGCGGTGCTGCAATGCCTGACGCTGCTGTCGCTCTACCTCGCGGGGCACATCCTCCACATGACCTCCTGGTATTACGGGGGACTTGCCGCCGGCGCGCTGTTCTTCGTCTACCAGCTCTGGCTGATTCGCGCGCGCGACCGCGCGGCGTGCTTTCGGGCGTTCCTCAACAACAATTATTTCGGTATGTCGGTGTTCATCGGTATTCTGCTCACCTATCAGTTTCTTTCTTGAGAGGCATCCCTCTGCAGGCGCGGGCGGCGCGCCGCCCGGCTTGCGCGCGAAGCGCGAACATGAGCGAGAACCCGGGAGACTATCTGCTCGACAGCGCATGGCTGCGCCGATCCTTCGAGCGGGCGAGCGCCACCTACGATGCCGCCGCGGTGCTTCAGGCCGAGGTGCGCGAGGCGCTGCTCGGGCGGCTGCAGCTCGCCCAGCTCGAGCCGGGCGTGGTGCTTGACGCGGGCGCGGCAACGGGCGCGGCGGCGCGCGCGCTCAAGCGGCGCTATCCGCGAGCGCACGTGCTGGCGCTCGATTCTTCCCGGGGCATGCTGCGCGTGGCGGCGCGCCGGCGCAGCTGGATTCGACCGTTCGCGCTGGTGTGCGCAGACGCCGCGCGCCTGCCGCTCGCGGATGCGAGCGTCGACCTGGTGTTCAGCAATCTCTTGCTGCCATGGTGCGAGCCGGACCTGCTGCTCGCGGAGCTTCGGCGGGTGCTCGCCCCGCGCGGACTTCTGTGCTTCACGAGCTTCGGCCCCGACACCTTGCGCGAGCTGCGCGGCGCATGGGCGCAAGTGGACGCGCACAGCCGCGTCAGCCGGTTCCTGGACATGCACGACATCGGCGATGCGCTGGTGCGCCTGGGGTTCGCCTCCCCGGTGCTCGACGTGGAGCACTACACCTTGAGCTATCCCGGAGTGCGCCGCCTGGCGGCCGACCTCAAGGCCATGGGTACGCGCAACGCCACCGCCGGGCGGCCTCGAGGACTCACATCGCCGCGGAGATTCTCCGCCATGGAGGCGGCATACGAGGCATACCGCCGGGACGGTCGTATCCCCGCGACCTGCGAGGTGGTGTTCGCGCATGCCTGGGCGCCGCTCGAGCCGCCCACCCACGCATCTGCAAGCCTCGGGGCGGTCCCGCTGCAGGCGCTGCGACGCGAATTGGTGTCGAGGCGGCGAAAGTGATGGGCGTGCGCGCGTGGCGGGTGCGCGTGGCGGGTGCCGGGCGGGTGCGCAGGGTGGGCGCTGCGGGTGGGCGCTGCGGGTGGGCGCTGTAGCGCGCGCGCGACGAGCGCGCGCGGGAGCCGTGACACGAGGGTCGCTTGGTGTTCGGCGGGTCGGGAAGTGAACCGGACTTTGTTACCGCGGGGAGGCTGCGTCGGTGCCGTCCCCG
>Ga0335073_10005908_pt1 | contig 17197 bp, 16 predicted proteins | sample Lox_Sample_22_FD_207093 | JGI IMG/M metagenome (GOLD analysis project Ga0335073, IMG submission 207093) | Soil microbial communities from Loxahatchee National Wildlife Refuge, Florida, United States - Lox_Sample_2.2 | ecosystem: Environmental > Terrestrial > Soil > Wetlands | place: USA...
TCCTTATCCAAAGGACTCGGTGGTGCATTGATGAGGTATCGACATAATTCTCCAACGTATTGAATGATATTTGCTCTGGAGGCACGAACCTCTGGCCAGAATCGACTATGTGAGAATTTGCGACCTATTACCATAGTGTTGCCAGCGTGGATGGATGGTGTGATAAGAAGGCCATGGGCCGCACCGTGGTACATCGGCATGCAAGTGTAGAAGCGATCGCTCGGTTTCAATCGCAGATATCGAGACACAGAGAATCCTGTAATCAGTGATCGACCTCTGAGCATCATTACTGCTTTGGGCAGGCCAGTACTTCCGCTAGTATAGAGTAGCGAAGAAAGTTCCTCCGGCTGGTGACCTCTTCTCAAGTGATCCGGCAATGGGGTTTCGTCCTTCAGACTGGCAATGAATTCCACGTCGTAGTATACGGCCTTGATCTAGAATCTATTTTCAGTGTCGATTACTTGAACTGGCGCAGCTGAACACACCCCGAACTCTTGCATCTCTGCTTCGCAAGGTTCTACATTGTGCTTGTTTTCCTTGTCGCAGATAATGTATCGACATTCGCAAAGCTACCTTCAGTCAGTATCTTACTTGAACGTTATCGCAAACTGGATAACAGACCTTAATGCAATGCACGAGACTACTGCCTGTGAGGTTGTTGTTGACGAAACTAGGAATCGCTCCAATGCCCTCCAGGGCGTACCAGAGCATCATGTACTCTGGGCTATTACCACCGTCGAGAGCGACAATCTCGCCTCTCTTGATTCCCAGGTCTTTAAGAAGCCAATTCCCCACTCTTAAGATACTCCTGTAGAGTTCATTGTAGGTCCAGGTTCGATTCTCGAAGATCAAAGCAAGTTGGTTCGGCCGTTGACGAAGCGCATGGTCTTCGAGAATGAAGAAGGTCAACATTTTGTCCCGCTTTATGCAATCTTCAAGGAAGCGCATAGATGCCCTCGAAGCTCCAGCCGTTCTAAAAGTGTTAATGTCATGGCGAATGTGATATTTGGCATCTAGGTAAGCAGCCGCAGCTAATGTGCCTGCGGTCGCAGCCGCTATCTGAACTATTCTCGAGGTTTTAATAATTTAGTCAACTGCTTTTCAAGAAAGAAGCAACTCACGCGCCATGATTTATCGTATGTGCAGTCTTTTCGTAGTCTTGGGATGATGTCACAGCAAAGAGGTCACAGAGGAAAGAGGGATTGAAAAGCAATCCCACGGCAGCAGCAGCAATCGTCGAAAACGAGTATATTCGGACGAACAGAACAAGTTTATATTTTGAGGGTAAGCCGGCCCGAGACCTATGACTTAAAGCTGCGATGCAATTATCCGAGCTTCATTGTCGTACCCCGCGTTTTTGGCCCACCCGACTAATTTCACGCCGGACTGCTCGGATGCGAAGGTCTGAACAAGAGGAATGAACACGAATAAGTACGTGGGTTCACAGCGCTTTGTACACCCACAACATCGTGGCCGTACATGTGAAGCCAACCGCAGTGCCTAGGTAATCGTGGCGGAACCGCTCAACCTTCGACGCAAGGGTATCGATGAAGGAGATACATGGCCTTTGCGGTAATGACAATTACAGGCTGCCATTGAGATAAGAATGACCAGGAAGTATGCAATTGCGATGAGAGTATGGAATGAAATTCGGAGATATTCATATCAAAGCAGAAAGAGTTCACAGAGAGTGAGATTCAGTCCGTGAAAAGGGAAAGACCTAGCGAATCGCCAAGTGGCGAGTCTATCGTATACGGAAGAGTACAAGGAGTGTACGGAGTACCGTACGGTAGTCCAGGAACCCCACCATTCGGAGAAAAGAAGCCCCGAAAAATCGACCTTTCTTCATCCGACCTAAAGATTTTCTTTACGAGAGTCTCGAAAAACCTATGCGACAACACTCATGCTTTGCTGAGTGCCAAAGAAGAATACTTTGCACACCTGTCATGCAGATTTGGTCTACCTCCACAAAAGAACGACTCCTCGCCCCTCAATTTTAAAATGTCACATCGAAGAAAGCGCCAAAAGCTGTCTGGCCACGAACAAGAACAGTCCTCCCGCGAAGTTGATGATGAGCAACTCTCCCACTCGAAAACAGAACGAAGGTCCCTCTTTGTTCGCTCTCTAGCACAGAATACTACAACCGAAGATCTCACCGAACATTTCTCCCAATCATACCCTATCAAACATGCTCTTATCGTCAATGATCCATTGACTAAACAGGGCAGAGGATATGGATTTGTCACATTTGCCGATGCAGAAGATGCGCAGCAAGCTTTAAAGGACTTCGATGGAACAATGCTAAATGGGAAGAAAATGAAACTTGAAATTGCGGAACCGAGGCACCGAGAAGAGGAGACTGGCCACGATGACGGACCCATTGTCTCAAAGCGCAAAGGTCAAACCGCCGACGAACCACAGCCGTCTTCGAAGTTGATAGTGCGCAATCTACCGTGGAGTATTGATACTTCTGAGAAACTCACCCACCTCTTCCTAAGCTATGGCAAGGTTAAACACGCTGTTGTGCCAAAAAATCGCAGCGGCCGAATGTCCGGCTTTGGTATCATTGTTCTCCGAGGGAGGAAGAACGCAGAAAAAGCGTTGCAAGGAGTGAATGGGAAGGTTGTTGATGGCCGCACACTCGCCGTAGACTGGGCTGTGGACAAGGAGACTTGGCAAAAGGTCCAAAAGGACGAACCACTCAATTCCCTACCCTCCGAAGAGGTGGAAGGTCTTCCGAATGAAGATGAGATCAATGAGTATGATGACAACGACGCAGGACATTTGATGGAGCCCAATCTCGAAGCTTCCGAAGAAGAAGAACAAATGGTAGAAGCCTCGAGTGAAGTCGACGATGGTGAGGGCAGTTTCGCAAGTTTGGAAGTAGATGGACCTCGAGATTCGGCTGCGTTGGCACAAACGTCTTCCGAAGAATCAACCATTTTTGTTCGCAATTTACCCTTCACTTGCACCGACGAAGACGTTGATGACCACTTCAGCCAGTTTGGGCGAGTACGATATGCTCGAATCGTGGTGGACGCGACCACAGGCCGGTCCAAGGGCACAGCATTTGTAAGATTTAGCAAACAAGCGGATGCAGAGAGGTGCATCCGGGAAGCACCTAAGACCACTGCAACGAAGGCTATCGGGAATGCGGTTCTTAGCTCAAGCGATAACAAAACGAACTCCGTTCTCCAAGATGAACTTCTCGATCCAACTGGAAAGTACTCTATCGATGGACGTATCCTACAGGTCGCCAAAGCGGTGAACAGATTAGAGGCAGATCGTTTGACTAAAGAAGGAGCTGCGCGTCGAAATGCTCGCGACAAGGACAAGAGACGCCTGTATCTCTTGACAGAGGGATCCATATCTTCCAATTCTCCCCTCTACAAGCAACTCTCATCCTCGGAAATTGGTATGAGAGAGGCAAGTGCAAAACAGCGAAGAACTCTAGTTGAGAGCAATCCATCCTTACATCTAAGCTTGACTCGCTTGGCGGTAAGGAATATTCCTCACTCGATATCGTCGAAAGATCTCAAAGCACTGGCTCGTGAAGCAGTCGTAGGCTTTGCCACGGACGTAAAAGGTGGGCTACGGCAACCCCTTTCGAAGGAAGAGCTGAGTCGAGCGCGTGAAGAGATGTCAATTGCGGAGAGAGAACGCAAGCTCAAAGGAAAAGGTGTCGTCAAGCAAGCGAAGATAGTATTTGAAGGCCGCAAGGGAGAAAAGGTTGCTGAGTCAAGCGGTGCCGGTCGAAGCCGTGGCTACGGCTTCATTGAATATTACACCCACCGATCAGCTCTGATGGGACTACGATGGCTCAATGGCCACGCCATTGACTACGAAGCGCTTGTGTCAGGAAAGGCTAACAAAGTCGATAAAAGCGAACGAAAGAAACGACTAATTGTCGAATTCGCGCTCGAAAACGCCAATGTGGTCCATCGCCGAAAGGAAAGAGAATCGAAACCACGCAAGAGAGGCGATCTACGGGAAGGAAACATGGGCATCGCCAACCAGGACGAAAGGCGGGAGCGTCGCCGAGCATCCGCGGCAGCTAAAACCACGGAACGCCAGGAAGACTTGAAGGAGGACCGCGACCGTGCAGCGGGACGGGAAGAGAATGCGAAACGACAAAAGATTATCGCCAACAAGCGGGCCAAGCGGCGGGCAAGGAAAGCCTCGTCGTCGAAACGGTAGGAATGCCGGAATGTTGTGAGCCCGCAATCCATCTCGCTCACTACCAGTGGCAGATGACGCCACCGGTAAGGCTTTCCCAGATCCACGATTCAGAGCATTTTTGAATGCAGAAATGTATTATTCTGGCGGAACTGAGTTCGGCAGGTTGAATTGTCTGCAAGTTGCCGATCCGTTGGTCTTTTGTGACATATCCTTCATTGCTCGAGCTCGATGGTGGCTGCTGCTGGTGCGACCGTAACCCGCCCATCTTCAGCCTTAGCCGCTCGCTCAAAATGTGACGAGATCAGACACGGTTATTCTTCACCTTCCTATTTTATTCAAAGTCCCACTCTTAAATTTCTTAGATGGCATCACATTGTGTTTCCCTCCAGACGCCCTATGAGCAATCCATATTGGGTTTTACGGGCGGATATTCCAGATGCCATCATCCAAGAAATGATCTTTGATTCCCTTTTTTGGCATCACGTCCGTCGCGCAATCCCCGGCCCCTTGTACTTGCAGATGCAGAAGAGTATGGCATTGGTTACTATGAGTGAAAGTCCACAAGATGGCTCATATAACATGGTAACTATGGTTTTAGATCTCCATCGAAGCTGCAGGTATTCGTAAGATCCGAAGACCCGGCAAGTGATCTAGTGGCGAGACCTTAATCATGGTTATAAAGCAATGAGAAGCAGAGTAACTCGAATGGTCTTGCGTGTTTCTCGTTCGCGAAAAGTCTATTGGGTTCGATCCTGCCGTTCGATCCACCAAAGCAGGTCGTTACCGTAAGCTGGAGATCCAAAATCTTCTAATTGAAACAACCGCTTGGTATACATGCATAGAATCGCTCCATTGATAATACACACTAACCAAAGAACAGATAAGAGCTTCATGTGCCAATACGAAAGCATTTCGTACAATTGTGGACACTCGAAGTTGCGCTTGATCAAGCATTGCCACTTCGCTCGCAATGACCCAACACATGCATGCTTCGGCTCTTGGAGTGTTAAGCGTGAATGGTCGCTTCCATACGAGAACTGTCACGATTGCGTTCGGAAGGGCCATCCCCGGCGAGTAATGTCAATGAAGCTCGACGTTGAACATCCTCGCTTCTAACTGCAGGAATGCTGGTTGGTTCTACAACTACTTCCGACTATTACATTGGGCTGGTTATTTTCCTGAAGCTTAGTTTTGAATTGGTTCTTGGTGGTAATGTGCTTGTTAGGGAGAGGCAGCAGGTGATATATGAGCTTGCGTTGGAAAGCCCGTGCCTTCGTTTTCATCGAACTGTTGGATAATTTTACCTGTAGCATATGGTAGTGCTCTCTCTCACGTGAAGTAGCCATTGTCTCTCATCGAATTTCTGGCCATTCTATGTCTAGTGTACTGTGGGTGACATGCTTCCGAGTGTCATTGTTCCTCTGTCATCGGTGGGTGGCGCTGAAGAAGGCGGCACGTTTGGACTACAAGTGTACTTTCCAGCCATAGTACAAACCATAAATCATCTTGGTGGTACGCCATGACTATTTTTGAAACCACCTCTTGTTACATCCGCTGACGGGGTAGGGTGAATGGTGGGGACGTTCAGAAATGCGTAAGAACGTTTCTAACCACTCTAGAAGCCGAGAATTGACATAGAAGGTGTGATACAAGATGTAGATCGCTTGATCTCGATTCATTGTTACCATCGCAGAGCATCGTAATTACAAGCTTGGCGAAGTAGCAACTCGTCCGACGATATTGTAACGCTTGCTGAAAAACGTATACCAATCATCAAGCACCTGCTTTTCTTTGTCGTCGAGATCCTCCCAGTCCGGCACGCAATCCTCCGGCTTCAATGAAGACTTCGCAAGTGCACGAGATGAGTCCTTGCCCGTAAAAACTAGCATATATGGTCAATTGAGCTCCCAGAGAGGTACGAATCAGACTGAATAGAGGCATTTACCTGAATAGTTGCCACCTGGAGCATAAGCAGCGTTCCCACTCACGTCAAAGACGGTTCCCTGTCCGATTCTCAATTTGAGACAAAATACCTATGCTAAAGGACATACCTTGATCGCCACATATGTTGGGAACCCTTCGTTCTTCCCTGATCCATTATCAGCTCGAGTTTGACATTTGCACAAGATGGCGCAATCTCACCATCACACTTGGAGAGATGATCCAGTGCTATCGGATCATCCTTGGGAGGATCAAGTTGAACAGCTTTCTTTGGTTTGAATCGGTCTTTTGACTCTCCTGTAGCTTCGGACATTTTCGATGGCTGGGGATATTCTAGTCGACAATCTTTCAAAATTTCAAGTTTTGGACCGGGATTGTGCTTGTGCGTTGACGGTTCACCCGGCTCGTAATGTACCGTAAACCTACCCGTGACTTCTTACTCCCCATCATCACTTCGTATGCAGTGCATTTGAAATGCTTATAGTTATATACTGCATTTTAATTCTTCAAAAGTTAGTCTTTTCATATAAAATTGGCTTTCTATTTGCTCAGGGTATCTTCGCGCTCTCTACTACAAAGTTGCAGTCCTACGTTCAGTCGCAACTAAGCGTTCAAGAAGCATGACACACCAAATACTGGCCATCGTAATTGCAGCAACATTGCACCTTCTGAAGAGGCTTCAGCCATGGAGTAGAAAGTTGCCTCTCTGCTCGTTACACACAAGCAAGCTTCCGGAAACACAACCTCCATGCGTCACGCTTTCGTCCATCCTACGCCAACCCTTTGACTGGATTTTGCACCATTAAGTTCAGTAAAGAGTGTGCGACTTCAGCAGCGGCCAAAACAGTTGTCTCTCCAGGGTTATCGTAGATGGGCGCAACCTCGACTAGTACAATCAAGATTTAGTGCATGAGTGACATGTACACAGGGTTAGAACATACCGACATCAGCTCCGGCCACGTCTAGACCACCGAGGCTGTCGAGTATCGTTAGAAGTTCACGGGTTGTCCACCCGCCGACCTCGGCCGTTCCTGTTCCTGCAAGAATGTTCGTTGAGTACTCAGACATACCATCTTAAGTATTACACACCACCTTGTTGGCGATACGTAATCATCTGAAGCTAGACACGTACCTGGGGCAAAGGCCGGGTCCAAAACATCAATATCCACGCTGATATAGACTTTTGTACCGGCGACTCTTTCTTTGATCTTACCAATGACGCCATGGACGCCGATACGGTCGATGTCTCTAGCTTTTATTATCTCAAATCCACACCGTTTGTCGTTTCTGATATCGCTTTGGCCCACCACAGGTCCCCTTATACCGACATGGATGGAGGAGTTGTGGATTAAACCCTCTTCATGCGCAATATGGAGAAAAGTGCCATGATTGACTCCTCTACTTAAGTCAATTAGTGCACTGTACTATTTAACATGTCTACTTTCGCTTCGCACTTACGCGTAAGTGGAGAGACCTCCGCCTGTTTTCACTTAGTTCACGGAACAGAGAGATTTCATCATATCGGTGACTGACCTAGAACTGTCGGATCCCAGGTATCTAGATGTGAGTCAAAGTGGATTACGCTGACTGGTCCCCACCGCAAATAAGTGGATCTAAGTGCGGACAAGGTTGTCGTATGATCTCCACCGAGTGCTACGATCCGGGGCGTAGTAAAGTTGGATGAATTTGAAGCTCTTCCTGAGACCACCTGCAGCAAATATCAGCTAAAGTGGCCTGATCATGCATGCAATTGTTGAGATTTTGCCTGCGCGTTACACGACCAACGAGAATGACCATCGCCAGAGAAGTTATGTCGTGGTTGACTTACTTTATGGGCGTCATCCAGTTGTTTCAAGGCTATCGTGTTGTCCTTAAAATTGTTATGATTGGAAGGCAACATTATAGAATGCATCTTACCAAATATGTCAGCGGTGCATCACCGCAATCGACTACCTTTGCCCAGCTTGTGAATGAATTTTCCCCTAAGTGGCCTGTCAGTACATGACGCGGAAATGTTTAGAGTCTAGAAATTGTCGATGTGGACGTCCATGCAGCCACCCGTACGGTGATGTTGCCTCCGCCCTCGATCAGGAGAGAACGAAGAGCGAAACGGGACAGCCATCCCCAATATTCCAAGCAGTTTCCCAACGACAGCTCCTAATCATGCGGTGAAAGCGAGACGTAGAAACGCGGCTTCGCGCATTAAGACGAGGGTGTAAGCCGCGAACCAGGCTTATGGAATCTAGCCAGCCACGATTGTGGCCATACAGGGCACGTCCTAGCTCCTCAATGATTTGGAAATGAATTCTGATCATACCCGTGTAGATACTAGTGGCGAATGCTGGTTCGATTCTTCGTGAACCTTGGCGAATGCCAGTCGGTCCATATCGAGCACCAGGTCGGGCCGTTGTTCCCTTGAAATTCAATTAGCTTGTATTCCCCTTGGCATGTCAAAGCATATGAAATTATCGAGGTTCTCGCGAGCGATGTCTCTTACAACGTGACGCGGCAATCGCCAGATTACAAGCATCAACCTACAGTATCAAAAGGTGCACCGAGGAAAGCGACATCGAACTTTTCAACATCCTCGTTTGGAGCATCTGCGAGGCAATGCACATATGGTAGGTTAGCGAAGGTTGTCAAACCGGCGAACGCACTCGAAGATCCTGGAAGGCCTGGAGTCTTCGAAAGTAGCACATCTTGAGAAGCGACGCCAATGACAGGTGGGAAGACTATTTCTCTGGCCACGGCAAACGATGGGGCGAAGAGGAGAAGCTTCATTGTGACTCTAAGCATCTAGTAAAGCAAAGCTACGGGAAAATTGACCGAGTGTGAAGGAGATAGGAAGTTTGACGTAAAATTCTCCTGGGAAATAATGAACTAATTCCTATCGCTATCGTGACGGCCAGAAGGAGAGAGGCTTGAGACTTGAATTGATTTGGAAAGTCCATGCTCTAGCCTACCGAGAGCGTACAAGGGTTACTATTGTTTGCTCCGAACCGAACAAACTTGACCATAAAACATCTGAGCTTCTCGAGTTCATAGAATAAAGGTAGGTATTGTTGTGAATATGTTGAAATTGTTCATGCCAAGAAGACGAACTATAAGGCTTCCTCCTGTTCTCGGTCGCTTCACACCCAACGCCACCCTTTAGAGCCCCATTCCAGCGACTGCAATTTTGGTATCAGATAACGAATGCATAGACGAAAGCTACGAATCTCCTTTCAAGATATCCTCAGCATCCTTGTTTATCTGTGACACACTCCCACTCCTCTCCGCTGGCTTCAAGGTTCCTTCCTCGCCCTCCTTAGCTGTCGCGGTTGACTGGAGAGCTGATTTCTTCAGCCGCTCTGTATCCTCTGGCTTCAAATCCTGCTTCTTGTCCTCTTCGTCGCTGTCACCCAGGCTAAAGGGGTCATTATCATCCGTCTCTGGATTTGGTGCAAGTGACGTCAAGGGTTGCCACTTCTTGCCGCCTTTGCCCGCACCGGGGGAAGGCTGTCGAGCCGGTTGTGTGGGGTGGCCGTAGAGCGCGTCAACCTCATCCACAGGGCCCGAGGGAGCGACGGGTGTCGGCTTAAACAGGTTTGGATTCGCCAGCGGGCGGGCAGGCTTCGGTGGAGGCGTCTCTGGACATCGAAGGTCAGCCAGTCTACCATTCAGATCGAAATGAGCAAATACTACCTTCGTTGTCGTTAAGCTCCAGTCTCGTGAAATCGTCATCTAGCACTCGGGGATCTGAATCGTATCTCTCCCTGTCCGCGCTTCTCCTCGCCGCCTCTGCGCTTTTGCGAATGCCATAGAGCTGATCCGATTTGGAAGGCCCGAAATCTTGGCGTTGCGGTCCAGCGCTAGATTCGCCAGGCGGTGGGTCATCTTCGTCTCCATCGAGTCGCTTCCTTATGTCAGAAATCCATCTGTTGAAAGTTCGCTGGGTGTCTTGAAAGCCCTTTTGGATGTTTTGCCGGATTACAGGAAGGTCATCTGCGAGCCTGTATCAGTACAGTACACTGATATTCAGAGTAGCTACTCACCGTCAAAAAAGCTATGCTCTTTACCCTCGTACAACTCATTCGGTTTCAAACTACCCTGTTTGTTCCTACGCGGAAGAGGGGGGTCTCCCCTCGTTCTTGATCCAAATCCATCATACGACGACTGATTGTAGTGTTCGGCCAATTGCCTTGCATACTGTTCATCAGATTCCAACTGGGTCATTGGCTGTCGGGTTTGGCGGGGTGGTCGAGGAGGTGGAGCGGCGTGGGACTCTTCAGGCTTGAAGTTGGGGTCGCTCATGCCCAACAAAGCATTGAAAGCAGGTTCGACATTGCCACCGCTAGCAACCAAGACGGCCTTGACAACCTTGGCGTCAATGGATGGGAACGCCTCGATGAGCGTTGCCTCTGCTTGCGCTTGTGGGCTTAACGGTCGTGGAGGCTTCGGTGGAGGAGTGTCTTCTTGAAAGCTGACCTGCTTAGGTGGAGAGGCCACCCGTTCGGGTTGAGGTTGAGACTCATGACCTTCATCTTCAAAATCTGGCTCCCGAGCTGTAGTAGGAGATTCAGGAGCTTCGGGATCCTTTGCGCCCTGCACGTGCGAGCTCCATGTTAGAACTACGACGCAGTACAGAACAGACTACGCACCTTTTCTGTTGTTATTTCGACCATTATGGAGACGATAAAGAATCAATGAAACAAATTTGAGCTGGAAAGCCGTATATGTCCCTAAAACAGAAGTGGGATGCAGATTGAATTTAAAGTTGTTGGCTGCCTTGTCGTGGTTTGATGCAGCTGACGAAGCCCCACCACGCAAGAGATGCTGTAGGGTGAAATAAACGTGCCACCACTCGCATCAGAGTTCCAATCGGGAAATTTTAGGGCACCGCCACTGATGGCAAAGAGCCGCTACATTGTGGAATTTTCTTGACGGCTGGCTGCTGATCATGAGCTATTCCTGATGACTTGCGTGGTGTCATGACGACGCAAAGCTGGGCACCATGGAAGCCGGAGGCGATTCTTCTGCTTTCATTCCGGCCTTGTACAAGCCGCCGTCGCTTCTTCCAATAGCTCGGCACCGAGAGAGTCTACTTTATACCGTCGAAACATTCCCCGTGACCATCGTAGTTGGCCAAACTGGCAGCGGAAAGACCACTCAGATCCCCCAGTATCTGGATCAAGCAGGATGGTGTGCCGACGGAAAATCCATCGCTGTCACGCAGGTATCTCTTTCACCGTAGGGCCCATCTCAAAAACATGTGCTGATGCCTTCTTAGCCCAGACGAGTTGCTGCCACAACTGTCGCTCAGCGCGTTGCAGAGGAGATGAGATGCGAGCTAGGTCAAGATGTTGGCTATAGCATTCGCTTTGAAAATCGCGTCTCGGAAACCACCAGAATCAAATTCTTAACCGACGGCTTGCTGCTTCGAGAAGCTTTGGTGGACCCTTTACTATCTCGCTATTCAGTGGTAATGGTCGATGAGGCTCACGAACGATCACTAAGTTCGGATATCTTGCTTGGCCTCTTGAAAAAGATTCGCAAGAAGAGGCCTGAACTACGGATCATTGTTTCCAGTGCGACGATTCAAGCCGAGGAGATTCTTCGCTTCTTCGCCAATGACGACATCCAAAATGAATCCGAAGGACAGGATTCGCTTGCCTCGATTGGTAAAATCATCAGTCTCGAAGGTAGGATGTATCCAGTGGATATTCTCTACCTAGAAGAGCCTTCAGAAAACTATTTGGAAACCGCCCTGAGAACCGTAGTCGATATCCACAAGAACGAAGCGGAAGGCGATATTCTACTATTCCTAACCGGGCGTGATGAGATCGAACGGGCCCTTGATATGATAGCCGAAGAGGCAGCCAACTTGGAAGGTAAACTACCGACGCTACAACCACTGCCACTATATGCAGGTCTTCCCACGGAACAGCAAATGTACGTCTTCGAGCCTGCTGCGGAAAATACTCGTAAAGTTATCTGCTCTACAAATATTGCCGAAGCATCGGTCACGGTGGATGGTATTGTTTACATAGTCGATTGCGGGTTCGTGAAACTTCGTGCCTACAATCCGCTCACTGGTATCGAAACGCTCACAGCGGTGCCTATCTCAAAAGCTTCAGCAACACAACGAGCGGGACGAGCGGGGCGAACGAGGTCAGGGAAATGCTTCCGACTTTATACTGAGGAGAGTTTTCAAGAGCTTGATGATAATCTGCCTCCCGAGATACAACGTTCGAATCTTGCACCACTCATCCTTCAGATGAAAGCGCTAGGTATCGATAATATTGCACGGTTTGACTTCCTCACGCCTCCACCAGCAGAGCTTATAGTCCGAGGCCTAGAACTTCTATATTCACTCGGCGCTCTAGACGACTACGCCAGACTTATGAAGCCACTGGGGATTCAAATGGCGGAACTTTCTGTCGAACCCATGATGGCGAAAGTACTCCTCTCAGCTTCCTCATTCGGGTGTTTGAGTGAGATTCTGTCTATAGCGGCGATGACAAGCCTGCAGAGCTCCGTTTGGTTCGATCATGACGACCAGAAGAAGGTTATGGAGACGGCCCGTCGCAAGTTCGCTGCTGAAGAAGGCGATCACCTCACTCTTTTAAATGCATATCAAGCGTTTGTGACCAAGGGCAAGAAGGAATCTAAGTGGTGTCGGCATCACTACTTGAACTACAAGTCTATGACGCGGGCCGTCTCCATACGAAATCAATTGCGGGCGTATCTCGAACGCTTTGGTGTCAATGTACAAGAGAGCTTGTCTGCTCCTGATATACGTCGCGCTGGTGGCATAGACATTGCAGAGAAGATTCTTCGATGTCTGACGACCGGATATTTTGCGCACGCGGCTCGCATGCAGGCCGATGGCAGCTTTAAAACGGTCAACGGCACGGTGTTGTGGGCGCATCCGAGTTCAATCATGTTTGTAAGTGACTTGATGCTCTCCTTTTGCCCTTAGGGCTTGAATTGACGCTTTCTAGAATCGAAAAGCTGACTGGGTTATTTTCCACGAGATCATGGAAACAGGAAAGAAGATATACATTCGAGATATCACAAAGGTCGAGAAGAATTGGTTATTGGAGTACGGCTCTGCTTTCTATAAGATTGAAAGCAAGACTTAAGCGAAGATTGGACTGACGATGAAATGCTGCCATTAGCTACAGGCATGGCTACTCAGCTAGCTAAGAGTGCACAGCTAATCGAGTGGTGGGAGGAGTTTATCTCAAAGCCATTTGATATATACAAATTGATCTTAGACTTCGGCCGCATGAGTTCATATGACCCTACTTAGCAGAATATGGCTTTCATTGCGTAAATTCATTCGAATTCAAAATCCAGCTCGTTTCTTCTTTCGAGGAGGCGCACCTGTTCGCCCTCGTGCCCCTGACGAGATTTGACTGGATGCGATAGTCGGCATCTGCGATGGCTGAGATTGACTGACAACCTGTTGACTGTTCATGAACGGCAAAGAGAAGTTTTGAGACTCTAATGCTGCCGAGGGGATACTAGCGATAGGTTCGCCCCTGGTAGAAGTAGGTATCACAGTGGGCTGGCTTGATAAATCTGCAACTCGTTCCTCGCGCTTCCTGTCTTCCTGTCTTTGTTTCTTAAGTAGGCGGTCTGCCCGTTTTCGCAACCTGCTCCTCTCCTTTGCCGTGAGACCACTCTCTTCAACCGCAGCCTCTTCTAAGTTCTCGATGGCACGTTGTGTTGCTGTCCAGCTATACGATGCCGGATCTACACCCACCGTCCAGTGTGCGAGTGGTCGCGCCGTTTGGGACCGTGGGATGGGCAGCGGCTTACTGAAAGTGACGTATCGTCTGAGATTTGTATAACTGGCTTGGATCGTTGAGGCTGAGATCGTCGTTGTATGGACCGACGAAGTTGCCGTGGACGATATATACCCCGAAACCGCGACCTGCGGGATCTGAGTCGGTACCCGCCAAGAACTTGTGGCAGACAGCTGACTGCTAATGGGAATGCTCTGCGAAGACAACAAGCTTCCATCTGAGCGTTGCGAGGAGAGACCAAGAGTTTCACCCGCATCCCCTTCACCGGTGTCTTCGTCCTGTTTTTGGAGCTCAACCCTCGTGCTGGCCAAACAAACATCAGCACTCATCATTCGAGCCTGCGCTTCTAAAGTTAAGCGAAACCGTCCAGGAATATTCGATGGCAATGGCGCAAGCATGTTCCGGATAATGCTTCGATAAATATTCAACAGGATAGCCTCCTGCGGTCGGGATGAAAAGCTCGCTGCGTTGGATATTCGTGTAACAACAAGAGGCATCTCGTCCGCAGCATCGGCGGGCACAACAAGCTGAAGTAATTGATGAAAAGCGTCCGAAGCTCCGTCCACGTCGCTTACACTTGCATATCTAGGGAGAAGTTCGATGAGACTTTGCATGGGCTCGCCACAGGACTCAGGCCGTTGTTCTAGATTTTCACAGAGTGCTCGCATTGCAGTTTCTACATCGCCCACTTGACTATCGGGATCCTCAGTCTGCGTGGATGATAATGATGAAGTGTGGAGAAGTTTGTAAACGGACCGCATGTCCAGAGCCGGCCTAAGCCTGTCAGGCTTTGTAGAAGGCGCTGTTTTGTGAGATTTCCTTCTCGAAGTGGCGACAGAACAAGTCTTCGTCCTCGGAAGGTCGGATACAACAAAGTTGTTCTGATTCGATTCTCCAGACTCAGAGTATGTCTTGGTATGAAGGGTAGGTCCCGCAAGTTCAAGGCCTTGGATCTCCAATATCGATAGAGGCTCTTCCGCACTCCATAAGAAATGATTGTAAAGTTTGAAATCCGAGCTCAGCATCTGAAGACTATGCATCTTAATACCATTATCCCTCAGTGAAGCTGCAAAACCGGGAGGTGCCATAACATCAGTACGGTCGACGTAACTCACTGAACGGAGACACAAATCTAGGGTCGGAACAATGTCAACCTTTGATTCGGAATTTTGGAGCTGCAGGACGAGAGACGTCGGGTGGCATAGCATTGAACGAACAACACCCGCGTCGTTAGAGTCACGTAGCCGGTAACTTGTTATCATATTGTTCATCCGTGAGGACAACAAAATGTCAACGCACTGCTCTGGAGAAGTGTATTCGAGATTGTCAGCGAATTCAGATCTATCTTTTGCACCGATGGATACAGTCAGCTTTAACGATAGATCTGATGGCCCTCGAAAGTGCCGGATAGCGGCAACGATGTTGGCTCCGTAGTAACTGTGGCTTTGGTATTCATCAAGACAAACGTGCAACCAGAAAATGTGCGTAGATGTCAGGATGAACACCTGATCAGGGTACAGTGGGTGGTTCCTGACATCCAGCATCCAGTCGGACGATGGTCCCAGTCCTAATTTCGGGAGTGGCATTTCCGGGTCAATGGTAGTCATACGTCTACAGTCGACGAAGTTGAACCCTACCCTTGTGCAAAGCATAACAGTAGTCGAGTTCGAAATCCACAACAACCGGACCCAATCTCGGTATAGACTCTTCTCTGACTCTGACTCATCTGGCTCAGAGTAAACATGATAAAAACGTAAGTTGGTGAGTCCATACTCTTGTCGCAATGCATTTGCCGCAGAATCTGGGTCGGTAATTTCGAATACTGCTATCTTGCCCCTAGCATCCGCTATAGCTAGCTCTCGGTCATTCCAAGGGTTGAAATTGACATCGTCCTGTCGCAGACCGCCTACCATTTCCCCACTAATCACGATCAATGGCTTGAGATTGATGTGAGGACTCAGGTTCCCTGAAAGGCTGCTGGGACCGTTGTGTAAAACTGGGCGGAAGACTACGATTTCTTTCCACAGCCGAACGGCAAGAAAACCTCCTGTGGCCTTATTCTGCAGTGGCCGTGCTCCGGAGAAAGTTATTTGTCGTATTGGCACGCCTGGTCCAATCCAGCTAGGTCCAGCATTTGCCGGCAAGGCTGTCAACAACTGTGTGAGCCCATCGTCCCAACCATACTCCACATGCTCATCAGTGCGATACAGTTTTAAGTGGTCTCCATTACTTCCAGCTGGAACAGCAAGAACTTGGATTGGACTGGTGCTTGAACTACCTGCTGATGAGATCAGCCCGTAAGCCATCAGGTCGCCTCTCAGAAGATCGAAAGTGTCGGCATTCGCTTGGACAATTTCCGATTCTTGTGCCAGCGGCACGAAGAATGACTGGGCCAATTGCAGCTCTGGATACTTCCTAGATAGGCCAAGGAATTCTTTAGCAAGCTGAACAGTCGATCGATAGGAGGTTTCTCCTGCAGGTTCTGAATCACTCTGCGCTTCGGTGGAATTTGATTCATTTGCGTCGAGAACGAGTTGTTGCCATATTCCGCATGGTTTTAGCTCCCTTCCAAGCTCAAACATTTGTCCGTATTGCCACTCTTTCTGTTCTTCGTTGTATATTGTTGGACCAACGTGACCATAACCCTGGTCGAGCGTATTGTCAGTCATTAGGGCTGTGATCTAGATGTGGTATTCTCAGGATTGCCCGAATAGACATGTCGATAGTGCTTAACGAAGAGCGATCAATCTACGACGTAACTGAGATGCTATTATGCTGAAAACAGGATGGTAATGCTGGAGAGCGAGCCTTTATCATGACATCGTGATCGCTCCACGCAAATCTTGAGACGGTGCTGCATCACGTGACAATGAGCTAGGCCAAAACAGGGACATTGTTTATCCTCTCTTGCTTCACATCTCCCGACATCGCGCATCGCTCTTATAGTTAAAATTCTTTGTCCTTCAACCTTGACCAGACGACCTACTCTCAGCTTACAGGATGGCGACTATGGCATTTGAGCCTTCACTTTCGGCCAGCGGATTGCGACCTCATTTCTCCGCAGATGCAATGTCCATTGCCGACAGTCTTCCAAGCGTAAACTTCGGCTTCGAAGATTTACGTGAGCGTATGGCTCGCTTTACAATGCGATTCGATGAATTCATCGAGAACGGGCGAAAGAGAGTGCTGGAAGAGCGCAATCAATTCCGGATGAACGTGACCGAGCTGCAAGGTAAACAAGGCCTCGATGACACTTTTGATCGCAACGCTGACCTGCCGCGACT
>Ga0335073_10005909_pt1 | contig 17196 bp, 17 predicted proteins | sample Lox_Sample_22_FD_207093 | JGI IMG/M metagenome (GOLD analysis project Ga0335073, IMG submission 207093) | Soil microbial communities from Loxahatchee National Wildlife Refuge, Florida, United States - Lox_Sample_2.2 | ecosystem: Environmental > Terrestrial > Soil > Wetlands | place: USA...
GTCGCCGTACAGGGCGATGCGAGCTTGCGCGAGCAGTTTGCGGAGGCCCCGAAGAGGGTTCGCCCGGTGACGCCCGAAGCCGAGCGAATGGAAATCGTCGCGGCCTTGGCCGTGGTGGATTGCGTCATTTCATTCGATGGCGCGTCGCCGCAGGGATTTCTGCTGGACCTCGCGCCCGATGTGTTCGTCGAGGGCGGCTCGGGAGCCGGGCGGGGATACGCGCTCAACCAGCGTGAACTCGAGCTGCTCGGCTGCAAAATCGTGAATGTTCCGCTGGAGCCCGGATATTCCACGGAACAATTGATCGAACGGATCTCTCATCTCCGTACATGATTCTCCCTCTGGTCTCCGAGCTCTTGGGTCGCATCGGCCGGCACGCGGCGGTCGATGAGGCGTGCGACCGGCTGCGCCGCGACAATGGCAAAGTCGATCTCGCGGGCTTCACCGATTCGGCAAAAGCGCTGCTTGTGCCGATCGTGTTCGCGAAGCTCGGGAGGCCCGCGATCGTGGTGGTCGAGTCGAATCCGCGCGCTGAAGCCCTGCTCGATCCGATGCGCTGGTTTTACGAAGCGATGACCGGCAAGCCCGGCCGACACGTGGCCTATCTCCCAGCGCACGATGTGCTGCCGTACGAGGGGAGGTCGCCACACGCGGAGATTTCCGAGGCGCGAGCCGTGACACTCTGGCGCCTGGCCACGGGCGAGGCGGACATCGTCATCGCTCCAGTGCAAGCCGTTCTCTGGCGGATGCGGGAATCGCAGTTCTACCGCGGGCTCGCGCGGACGATTGCCCGCGACGAAACGATCGCGCACGAAGACCTGCTCGACTTTCTCAATAACGCCGGCTACGACAAGCAGACCACCTGCGACATGCCCGGACACTATTCCGTGCGCGGAGGAATCATCGACGTGTTCTCGCCCGAGACGCCGCAGCCGGTCCGCATCGAACTCTTCGGCGATTCGATCGAGTCGATCCGCGCGTTCGACCCGAATACGCAGCGCTCGACCAACCCCGTCGAGCGCGCGACCCTTTTGCCGCTCACGGAAACGCTCCGGCACGTTCAGGTGCTTGAGCCGATGCGCGTCGCTTCCGAATCGGGAAGCGGCGACGCCGAGCTGCCCGAAGGCCTGTATCCGGGCTGGGAATTCCGCGAGATGCTCCGACAGGAACGCAACGGCGTCCTCTTCGATCTCGCTGCCGATCCGGTGGTTGTGCTCGATGAGCCCTCGCAGCTTAGGACCACGATCGAAAAATATCGCGCGCGGCTCGACCGGGCGTTTGAAGAGGCGGACGACCCTCTCGTCGAGCCCGCGAATCGTTACATCCTGAGCGAAGAGGAGTGGGCGCTTGCGTTCGAACTCTTTCCGCGTCTGCGGATCGAGCGCCTGGGCGTTGCAGTGGAAGGCGCTGCGCCACTCGCGCTGGAATCGCAACCGACCGCGAAATATCACGGCAACGTGGCCGCGTTTATGGGCGAAGTGCGCCGCCGGATCGGCGAAGGCGAGCATGTCATGGTGTCCGCGGCGAGCACCGGCGAACTCGAGCGATTTGCCGATATCTGCCACGAGTACGAGTTGCCGTACCGTCTCGGCGAGCTCGAAGAAAACGTGACGGTGACGCGGCTAGCTGAGGAAGGCAGCAGCGGCAACACCCCCGCGATGGTGATCGTGAAAGCGCCGCTCGCCGAAGGCGTCGCCTTTCCCGTGGCTCGGCTCGTCATCTACGGCACAGCCGATCTTTTCGAGACGATCGCGCCGCCCGAGCGCACACGCGCGCGCGCGAAGACGGCGAGCTTCTTCAGCGATTTCTCGGACCTGAAGCCGGGGGACTACATCGTGCACGTGGACCACGGCATCGGGCAATTCGACGGCCTCCGCCAAGTGGTGGTCGAGGGAGCCGCCGGCGAATTCATGCTGCTACACTTCGCGGACGACGCGAAGCTCTACGTCCCGCTAGCGCGGCTCGACCTCGTGCAGAAGTATCAGTCCCTGGGAGGCGAGGCGCCCACGCTCGACCGGTTGGGAACGACGGTATGGGAGACGCGCAAGTCGCGCGTCCGCAAGTCGGTCAACGACATGGCGGATCAGCTACTCACGCTGTACGCCGAGCGCAAAACCGCCGTGGGGCATGCCTTCCAGGCCGACTCGAATTTCCAGCGTGAGTTCGAGGACGCCTTCGAGTTCGAGGAAACTCCCGACCAGCTGCGCGCCATCGAAGATGTGAAGCGCGATATGGAGTCCACGCTGCCGATGGACCGGCTGCTTTGCGGCGACGTCGGCTACGGCAAGACGGAAGTGGCGATGCGTGCGGCGTTCAAGGCAATTGCAGACTCGAAGCAGGTGGCGGTTCTGGCGCCGACGACGGTGCTGGCGTTTCAGCATCACGAGACGTTTCGCCGGCGGTTTGCGGCCTTTCCGGTGCGGATCGAGATGCTGAGCCGATTTCGCAACGAAAAGGAACAGAAAAAGACGATCGAGGATCTCGAAGCCGGGAAGGTCGATATCGTCATCGGGACGCACCGGGTGCTCTCGAAGGATGTGAAGTTCCACGATCTGGGCTTGCTGGTGGTCGACGAAGAGCAACGATTCGGCGTGGCGCACAAGGAGCGCCTGAAGGAACTGCGCAAAAACGTGGACGTGCTGACGATGTCCGCGACTCCAATTCCGCGCACGCTGCACATGTCGCTCGTGGGACTACGCGATATGAGCGTGATCGAGACGCCGCCGAAGGACCGGCTAGCGATTCAGACCACGGTAGCGCCGTTCAGCGAAAGCCTGGTGCAAAAGGTGGTGCAGGCGGAGCTGGAGCGCGACGGCCAGGTGTTTCTCGTACACAACCGCGTCGAGTCAATTGCGTCGCTGGCGTCGCTCGTGAAGCGGCTCGTGCCGCGCGCGAAAGTCGTCGTCGGGCACGGCCAGATGCACGAGACGGAGCTCGAAAAGGTGATGATGAAGTTCGTACGAGGCGAGGCGGACGTTCTCGTCTCGACCACGATCATCGAAAATGGGCTCGATATCCCGCGCGCCAACACGATCATCATCAATCGCGCTGACCGCATGGGGCTCTCCGAGCTCTACCAATTGCGCGGGCGCGTTGGTCGATCGAATCAGCGCGCCTACGCCTACCTTCTCGTGCCGCCCGACGTGCCGCTGACGCCGATCGCACGCCAACGGCTCGCCGCGCTCAAGGAATTCAGCGATCTCGGCGCCGGATTCCGCATCGCGGCGCTCGACCTCGAACTGCGCGGAGCGGGGAACCTGCTCGGTCGCGAGCAACATGGACACATCGAGGCGGTCGGATTCGACATGTACGTGCAGATGATGGAGCGCGCCGTGGCTGATCGGAAAGGCGAAGCCGTGCCGCCCGAGCGGCGCTCCACGCTTAACCTCGGCCTGGACGTGCGCATTCCCTCCGAGTACATCGATAGTGAGAATTTGCGGCTGCGGATCTACAAGCGCATTGCCGGCGTGACCTCGGATGCCGGGCGTGAGGAAGTACGGAAGGAGCTGGAGGACCGTTTCGGCCCGCCGCCGCCGGCCGTCGCGAACCTGCTCGACTACGCCGTGCTGAAAGCGCTAGCGGAAAAGCTGCTGGTGGCGTCGATCGATCGGCGCGGCGACGAAGTTGCGATCAAGTTCTACGAGGATACGCCGCTCGGTCCGGAGCGGCTGGTCAAGCTCATTCGCAAGCACCGTGATATGCGCCTCGACCCGAGCGGCGTGTTGTGGCTGCACTGGAAGGGATTCAAGGGCGGCGTGATGGACGCGGTCAGAAACGTATTGCGGCAACTACAATCGTAGAGCTAGAATCCACGAGACACTCCCATGAAAAAACAAATTTCGTTCGCAATATCGCTGGTGGGTTTTGGCGTGCTCGCATTGACGGCCGGAGTCGGTGCGCAAACCCAGACTTCGCAATCGAAGGACGTCCTCGTCGAAGAGATCGTCGCGCGCGTGAACAATCAGATCATTACTCTCTCCGACTACCAGAAGCAGGCGCAGGGGCTGGCGGATGAAGTGCGCCAGGACTGCCAGAACTGTTCGCAGGATCATCTCGCCGCCGAGGTGAAGGACCGGCAGAAGAATCTCCTACGCGACATGATCGATCAGCAGCTTCTGATCGAGCGCGCCAAGGACATGGACATCAGCGTCGAAACGGACCTTGTGAAGCGCCTCGACGAAGTCCGCAAGGAAAACAACTTGGCCACGATGGACGATCTCGAGAAGGCTGTCGAGAAGCAGGGAATCGTTTGGGAAGATTACAAAAACCAAATGCGCAACGACCTGCTGACCCAAAAAGTGATCCAGCAGGAAGTCGGCGAGCGCATGGATATCGGCAGTGACGAGATCAAGAAATACTACGAAGCGCACAAGCAGGATTTCGTTCGGCCGGAGCAGGTTGACCTCTCCGAAATCTTTCTGAGCACCGACGGAAAGACGCCCGAGGAAATTGCGGCCATCAAGACGAAGGCCGACGACCTGCACAAGCGCATCGTCAACGGTGATGACTTCGCAACGATGGCGAAGCGCTACTCAGATGCGTCGACCGCGCAGCAAGGCGGCGAGCTGGGGCTTTTCGAGCGCGGTCAAATGGCCCAGCAGCTCGAGGACGTGGTCTTCAAGCTGGACCGCAACGGCGTGACCGACGTGATCCAGACGAAGACCGGATTCGAGATCCTGAGAGTGAACGAACATTACCAAGCAGGCTTGCAGCCACTCGATAAAGTCGAGGACCAGATTTCCAATATTCTCTACAAACAGAAGATGGACCCGGCCATGCGCGACTATCTCGCGCAGCTGCGCGAGGAAAGCTACGTGACCGTGCGGCCGGGATTCACGGACACCGCCGCCGTGCCCGGCGCAACCGTGATCCAGGAAGTAGCTCCGACCCCGGATGCGGCCGACAAAAAGAAGAACAAGCACAAGGTGCCGCTGCCGAAAGCCAGCGGCGGACTATGAAGTCTCATTTCGTCACCGACCTCGCCGACGGACAACTCGTCGCTTCTCTCTTCCTCGTTCGTGAGAAGGAAGTGCGCACGTCCCAGCGCACGGGAACTTCGTGGCTGCATCTGGAACTCGCCGATCGCACCGGCACGATCGCCGCGAAAATGTGGGAGAACTTCGCGACGCTGGCGGAAACGTTTGACTGCGACGACGTGGTGCAGGTTCGTGGGCGCGTGAAGCTCTACAATGGCCGCAAGGAATTGACCCTCGAGCAGATTATTCCCGCGCTCGAGCAGGATTACGAGCTCGGTGATTTCCTGCCGCACACGAAGTACGACGTTGAAAAGCTCTACGCGGAGATGCGCGGCGCCATCGGCGCGATGAAAAATCCGTGGCTGAAACGGCTGCTCGAATCGGTGGTCGGCGACCCCTCGATCGCGCCGCGCTTCAAGCGGGCGCCCGCGGCGATGACGATGCATCACGCCTACATCGGCGGATTGCTCGAGCACGTCGTGAGCCTGATCGGGCTGGCGAAGGACGTGGCCGCCCACTACCCGCAACTCGATGCGGACCTGCTGCTCGCCGGCGCCGTCCTGCATGATATCGGCAAACTCGACGAATTGCGGTACACTCGCGCGATCGATTATTCGACCGAAGGGCGGCTCCTCGGCCACATCACGATCGGCGTTGCGCTCGTCATGGAAAAACGCAAGGCCATTCCCGGATTTCCGGAACCCCTGGGCGTTCTCGTGGATCATTTGATTCTGAGCCATCACGGGTCGTACGAATTCGGCTCGCCGGCGCTGCCGCAGATTCCCGAGGCCCTGGCGCTGCACTTCATCGACGATCTCGATTCGAAGATGGCGGCGATGAACGCAACGTTCGAATCGGGTGGCGCGGAGATGTGGACCGAGCGCAATCCGGCCCTTCGCCGGTCTCTGCTGCGAACGAAGCTTTTCCTGAACGGGGAGGCCACCCCCGCAACGCCGGGAACCTTGCCTTTTGGCGCTGCAAAGGACGTGGAACGAAAATGAGCTTGCCGGCCGAAGTAACGATGGAAAAGGGCCCCCTTCAGGCGCGCATGTCGAAGCGATCGGTGCTCGATCTCGCCCCGCTCGAACTCGATTGCATGAATACGCTCTGGCCGATGGGTGAAGGCACGGTGCGAGAAATTCGCGACCGGCTGGCGGAGCGCCGCGCCCGCGCGTACACCACGATCATGACGATCATGGATCGGCTCGCGCGCAAAGGCGTCGTCGAGCGTCGCAAGACGGGCCGGGCGTACACCTACCGGCCCCGGCTCAGCGCCGAGGAAGCTCGGGCGCAGGCCGTAGGTCAGGTGATCGACGGATTTTTTGGCGGCTCCAAGGATGCGCTGGTGGCGCATCTGGCGAACGGCGCAGGCGCATGGCGCGCGATGAGCGCGGGCGCAGGCATCGGCGTCGCGGCGTCCGTCGCCGCAGCTCCTCTGGCCGCCGATGTTGAGGCGGGCGAACCCTTCGCTCGCGAACGCCTCGACAGGACACCGGTCTAGCGCGACTCTCTTCCTATGTTTCCGGCAGAACTCAAAATCCGGGATGTGGTGATTCGTCCCGCCACCGTCCTCGCGCCCATGGCCGGCGTCACGGACACCGTATTCCGCCGCGTGATCCGCTCGCTCGGCTCGTGCGGCCTGATCATGACGGAATTCACCAGCGCCGAGGGCCTCTCACGCAAAGCCGCGCGCACGTTGCGCTATCTCTATTTCGACGAGGACGAGCGCCCGATTGCGGCGCAGATTTTCGGCTCCGACCCGCGCGTGATGGCTTCGGCCGCGGCGCTCACCGAAGACCTCGGCTTTGATCACCTCGATATCAATCTCGGCTGCCCGGTGAAGAAAGTCGTGAAATGCGGCGGCTCGGGCCTGCTGCGCGATCTGCCGCTCGTCGAACGGCTGTTTCGCGCGGTGCACGCCGCCGTGCGCATCCCGGTGACGATCAAGGTTCGCTCCGGCTGGGACGAAAACAACATTGTCGCGATCGACGTCGCACGCATGGCCGAGCAGATCGGGATCGAAGCCGTGGCCGTGCATCCGAGGACGCGTATGCAGGGATATGCCGGCAGCGCCGACTGGAGCGTGATTCGCGCGGTGAAAGAAGCCGTGCGCATTCCCGTGATCGGCAATGGCGACATTCGCACGCCCGAGGACGCGGTCCGCATGGTCGAAGAGACCGGATGCGACGCGGTGATGATCGGCCGCGCGGCTTCGTCGAATCCGTGGATCTTCCGCCAGATCGGGGATTATCTGGCGACGGGGCGGTACGACGAGCCTACCGAGATGGATCGCTATCGCCTTCTTTCGGGCTATTTCCGCAGCCTGATGGATGCCGAGATGCCGGACGCGATCGGCAAGATGAAGCAGTTCGCCACGCTATTCACGCATAGCGTGCGCAACGGCGGCGAGCTGCGCCAGCAGGTACATCACTCGCAGACGGCCGAGGAAATTCTCGATCGCGTCGACGTGTTCTTCGCGCACGGCGCGGTCAAGTGCGACCGCACCGCATCGTAAACTCACTCCGGCTTGGCCGTGCTGTTCTAATCTCAACCTCGGTTAAAGTTTCTCGGATTGATGCATCAAATCATTGGCTGAGCACGTAGCATGCCGTTTTCGAAGCCTTCGTCGCGGGAATTGTCGCCGGATTCACACTCGACTTCGACTCTAGCCGGGAACGCTGCTGGTTCCCGTCTTCCACGACGCACGAAATGCTTTTCACGTCTCCGAAAACAACTGCGGAATAGTTCGTGCCATAGCTCGAAGCGTCGGCAAACCGGCTAGCGTAAACAAAATTGCTTTGAGCAGCCTTTGCAGATCGGGGATGGAGCAAGAGCACCACGGCTGCGCCCAACAGAAGCCCAAGAACAAACACGATCGTTTTTCGCATGTTTTCCTCCACGGTTGACTACTTAGGTTCCGGCTTGGCCGTTCCGTTCACGACGGCGTCGTCGAGCAGCTGCTGCATCTGCTCCGCGGCTTGGCGGCTCTTCTCCATCTGCTGGCGCGCCAGATCGCCGATCTGACGGCCAAGGTCTCCCATTTGTCGCCCCAGCTCGCCGGCCTGGCGGCCGAGCTCGTTGAATTGAGTCCCGCCTTCCCATTGACTCTGGCCGAGCGCGTGCTGCAGGTCGCCGACTTGCCGCTGCAGATCTCCGAGCTGCTGCATCGTGGCGCCGCTGGCGTTGAGGTTTTCCACTTCGTCTTGCAGCTTTTGCAGCTGCGCCGTGAGATCGGGGACTTTCACGCGAATCTCCTGCATTTTTTGCTGGACCTGCTCGCGCATCTGCTTGCTGAGATCTTCCTGCTTTTTCCGCAGCTCTTCCTGGTCCTTCGAGAAATCTTCGCGGGAAGGCCAGAGCTGCTTCGCGCGGGCGATCGTCGCTTCGTCGCGGATGACGTAGGACTTTCCGTCGTGCTCGAACCAGAGGAAATCGCCGGGGATCTTGCTGCGCAGCGATTCCGCGTATTCCGCGTCCTCCCCGGAGGCGGACATCACGGTCGGCCTCGAGCCCGGCGTTACGATCACGAAACGCGGGCCCCAGGGCCGATAAGAATTCCCTGGCCAGTTCCAGTTACCCCAATTTGCAGGAGCCGCGGGCGGCGCGGGCAGCGCTGGTGGCGTCGGCGGTGCCGCCTCTGCCGGCGGTGCGGGTGGCGCCACCTCCTGCTGTAGGGCCAGGGACGGCGGCGGAGGCACGATCACGGGACGAGGCGCCGGCATCGGTCCGGGTGCGATCGCCGGATCCATCGCTATGGGCGGAGGTGCGGGAGCTTGAGGCGCGGGTGGAGCCGAAATATCGTAGACCGTCGGATGCAACGACGCCGTCAGCGCCACAACCGGCGCCGCACAGACCGCGAGCCCGACCACGAGAGCCTTCGTCAGCTTGTTCGACATTGCATTCCTCCATGCCAGGATTCGCTCGACTCGTTTTTCCGCCTGCCCCGCTTTGGCCATCGCGACGCCGTGCCACCAAACGCGCGCGGGCGCCGCTTCGAGCTCCGCGAAGAAACCGAGCAGAGTTTCCGCGTAGCGCGTGCGGTCCGCGCCGCCGGCGAGCGCGGCTTCGTCGCTGGCCTGCTCGGAGAGATCAGCCAGATGGCGCTCGAGCCACCAGGCGAGCGGGCTGAACCAGAAGATCGCGCGATGAATCAGAGCCAGCCGTTGCACGAGCGCGTCGTGCCGCTTCACGTGCGAGAGTTCGTGCGCCAGCACCGCGGCGAATTCGTCCGCGTCCCATTGGCGCCACCCGGCGGGCAGCAGAATCGCCGGCTCGCGCACGCCGAGCATGAGCGGCACGGAAAGCATGTCCGATTCCGCAAGCCGGGGGATGGCGCGCAATCCTGCCGCGCGCGAAAGGGCCTCGACGGCATCGACATCGCCGATCGTCGTAGCCGAGTTCTGCAGCCGCTTTCCGAAGCGTATGCCGACAGCCATCCGCGCAAGCAACGCGAGAGCGACCGCCAGATACACGGCGAACGCGACAAGCGGCCACGAAGTCTCGCGGCGTCGTGCGGGCGCCGGCCGCGCTGCCGCGGGCGTCGCGATCGCGGCCTGTTGCGTCGACTCAGGCCGCACGACGTGGCGCGCCGGCCCGCCAAAATCCGCAGGCTTTGCCGCGCCTGGCGTCATCGCCATGGGCACGGCTGGTCTCGCTGCGGTCACGCTACTTTCCGGCGAGGTCGGCACCGGCACGGCAACGCCGATCGCCGGGCAAATCACGACCAGCAGCGGCATCGCGAGAGCTGCAACGAGCACCGCCCTCCAGGCGAGAATCCTCGTCCCGGCGCTCTTGACTCGAAACGCGCCAATGATCGCGGCCGCAGCGAAGCCGAGCAGCAGCGACCGCCCGGCGGCATCTCCGATAGCGACGAGAAGACTCGTGCTTGCTTCGATCGTGGTGGGCGGCATGGTTACCTTCCTTTCTTTGCGGAGCGGCCCCGCGCCCCGGTTGTGGGCTTGTCCTGTGTCTTGCTTTCCATCTTTTCCTCGGCGATCTTCCGCGCCAGCCGCTCGAGCTGCTCGCGATCGATCACGGCCTGATTCACCATGCCGAGGACGAGCTCCTCCGCCGAGCCGCCGCAGAAGCGGTCGATGATGCTTTTGACGGCGCGCACGGCGACGTTCTGCCGCGCCTCCGCCGCACGATAGATGTACGTCCGGCCTTCGACAGCGTGCGTCACGAATCCCTTCTGCTCGAGCCTGCTCAGGATGGTGCGCACGGTGGACTCCTTCATCGGGCGCGTGGCGGCGAGCGCTTCGCGGCAGGATTCAGCCGAGCACGGGCCGTGCGCCCAGACGTGGTCCATGATCATCTGTTCGACTTCGCCGAGGCCTTTTGGTCGCTTGCGGTGCGTGTTATTCATTGTAGCGCTACAGTATGTAGCAGTAGTGGCGGCACTTGTCAAGCGGGAATTCTTGCGGGGGAAACGGACTGCGCGGCGGTCTATTCGTCGCGCGTGACGAGGAGCTGCTTGTAGGCCTCGCGGCGCGTGATGCCGCGCTCGCGGGCCGCCTGCTTCAGGGCGGCTTTGCGATCGATGCCGCGGCTCGTCATGATTTCGCCGACACGCCGCGCGAGCGGGACCTTGGCCTCGGAGAGCGCATCCGCAGTGGCGGCGTGCGTGGCGTGACCGTCGGGCGGCCCGACCAGCAACGTGATCTCGCCGCGCGGAGCCTTCTTCTGCGCGCCAGCGAGCAAGTCCTCGAGATGGCCGCGCTGGAATTCCTCGAAGACTTTCGTGATTTCGCGGGCGATCACAGCGGGACGATTGCCGAGAATCTCGAGCGTGTCTTCGAGCGTGTCGAGCAATCGATGCGGCGCTTCGTAGAAGACAAGCGTGCGGGGCTCCTCCGCCAGCGCGCGCAGCGCCTTCCGCCGCGCCGTCGGCCGCGCGGGCAGGAATCCCGAAAAGACGAATTCGCTCACCGGCATTCCCGACGCTGCGAGCGCCGTAACAAACGCCGACGCCCCCGGGATCGGAACCACTTCGATTCCGTGCCGCAGGCATAGGCTCACGAGCCGGTAGCCCGGATCGGAGATCGCTGGCGTGCCAGCATCGCTGACGAGCGCGACTTTGGCGCCCTGCTCCAGCTCGATCACGATCTCCGGCGCGCGCGTGATTTCGTTGTGCTCGTGGTAGCTCACGAGGCGCTTCGAAATGTCGAAGTGCGAAAGCAGCTTCTGTGTCTCGCGTGTGTCCTCGCAGGCGATTGCGTCCGCTTCTTTCAGCACCCGGAGCGCGCGCAGCGAAATGTCCTCGAGATTCCCGATGGGCGTGGCTACCACGTAGAGGCGGCCGGGAACGGTCGCTTCGCCGGCGGCCTTCGAATTGTTCTTTCCCGCCATGGGTCTGGAGCCATCGAGCGTAAGCTGTGCGGGATTTTTTCGCAAGGCTCGTCGGGGGCCAACGGCAAATTGACTTCGCCCGGATCGTCGGATAATCTGGACGTTTCAAAGTCGACTACGAAGGAGCACTGAATGGCTCAGGGTACGCCCGTAAAGCACCGGAAGAAGACGAAGTCGGTCCTGAAGAACATCCGCCAGACCGAACGGCGCGCGGCTATCAACCGCATGAATCGCACCAGAGTTCGCACGGCGCTGCGCCGGATGCGCGCCGCCCTCGCGGCTGCCGATAAGGCGGAAGTGGAAAAGCTGGCTCCTGCCACCTACTCGGAATTGGACAAGGCGATTCGCAAAGGCACGCTCAAGGAAAACACCGCGAATCGGTACAAGTCGCGCCTCGCGCTGGCGTTGAATTCGCTCAAAGCGAAGTAAGCAACAGAGGCCGAGCGGAAAATCCGAAGCCGTCTTGAATTTCGGGGCGGCTTTTTTGTTTTCAGGAAAGCTTGTGAGTGTCAGCCTGCGCGGGACGCCAAAGCGGATGCCGGCGCGGTGAGGCGCGCGATCAGGAACTCCATCAGCGCGCGCGGGTCCGGATTCGATGATTTCAGCTGGCTGTCCGCGTCGGCGAGGGCGACAAGCCCGGCGAGCAGCTCGCTCTTCGGCACCCGGTGCGCCTGGCGGACGGCCGCCTCGGCGGCTTCGGGACGCATGCCGAGCCGCCGCGCCGCCTGGAAACCACCCGTATGCGCCGGCAGGTCGCGCGCTTCGATCAGCTTGCGATACGTCCAAGCGAGCGCGCCGACGATGCCGATCGGCTGCTCGCCTTCGCGCAGAAGATTATCGAGAAACGCGAGCGCATCGCGGCGCCGGCGGCTCGCGAGCATATCGGTAAATTGCCACACCGTGTTCTTACGCGCCGCGACGACAAGCGCCTCGACGTCTCGCGCAGTGATCGGGCCGTGCCCCAGCAGGTACGTGGCGAGCTTTTCGAGCTCGATCCGAATCCGGGCCGGCTCGCCGTCGACAATGTCCGCGAGGAGCTGCGCCGCGCTGCGATCGATTTCGACGCCAAGCCCCTTGGCCATCTCCGCGGCGAGCATCGCGGCCGATTCGCCTCCGATCGTCAATTCGACAACGAGGGACTTCTCGCCCAGCAGCTTGCGGAACTTCTGGCGGCCGTCGAGCTCGGAAGCCTCGAGCAGCAGCACCGTGAACGGCGCGGGCGAGCTCAGGTATTTTTCGAGAGCCCCGATGATTTCATCACGCGATTTCTCGCCGAGTTTTTCGACTGACTCCACGTCCTCGACGATGATCACCTGGCGCGGCGCGAGCATCGGCAGCGTCTCGGCGCGCTGCAGAATTTCGTCCCACCCGGCTTCGCGGGCAGAGAGCCGCGCGATTGCCCAGTCGCGCGCTCCTTCCGGCACGCACGCGTCGATCACCCGATTGCGGCACATTTCGCGAAGATAGTGGTCGGTGCCGAGAAGCACGACGGCGGCAACCGGCTTCCCGTGCGCGAGTTGCTCGAGCAAACGTTCCGGCGAGGCGGCGGGCACTAGAAGCCCTCCAGCACGTTGGCCACGATGTGCGAAGCCAGATCGCGCGACATACGCTCGAGCGCCGGGTCCTGCTCCTCGAAGAAGCTGTTTACGTCGGTCGAGATCTGGTATTCGTCGCGAAAGACCATGTCGTTGTCTTCATACACCGGCTTCTGCGTATGATTGTCGATCAGATCGACCTTCGTGTGCACGGTCACGAGCATCGTGGTCACTTCGCCCGTCGTCGCATTAAACAGTACGGGTGTGGTCTCGATCGAAAGAACCTCGCCGTGAAGAACGGCGTCGGCGGATGAGGTGTCCTGCACGACGTGATATTTGGTGCGCGTGATGAACTCGCGGATCGTCGCTTCCGTGAAGCGCTGCTCGATACGATAGCGCGTCGTATCGTTTTTGAAAGCGGGAACAGCGACGGTGGTCCACTCGCTGGGCAGATTCGCGGAGTGCCCCGACACATGATAGCCGCAGCCTTGCGCGAAAATCTCGGCCGCGAGCGCCACGACAAAGAATGCGAAACCGATCGTGCGGCGGGCTCGAAAAGGCGTGGCGCCCTCCGACGAAAGCTCACTGAACCGGTTTCGCAACAAGCTCCTCCGCAATGCGCACGGCATTCGTAGCGGCGAGGCGCAGATTATCCGCCAAGCCCCAGAGCCACACTCCCGACTCGACGCCGGGATCAGCCGTAAGCGGCGCAAGGTGAATCTCGCTCTCTCCGGCCACGCCGACGTTCGTTGGGGCGGGATCGTCCGCCGCCGCGATCTTCACGCCGAGACTCCTCAGCGCCACTTCGATCTCCGCGAACGATCCCGAAGCTCCGGACGCAAGGTCGGCGTAGGCGGCAAAAGCATACCCGTAAAATACGGGCGCTTGCACCAGTTGAATTGCGGGAACCGGCGCGCGCCCTGCGAGATATTGCGCGGCCTCGCGTGCGGCCGCGGCGCGAATATCCCCTAAGCTCGGTTTGGCGGCTTCGCCGTGGCGCGCGAGCAAATTGAAGGCGACCTGCTCGTCGAACACGGTCTTTTCGATTTCGCGAAACGAAAGCAGGGCTGCGGTCTGGCTCTCGAGCTCGTCGACGCCCGCCTGATCGCGGTCGGAAACGGGTGGGAACAGCAGCAGCACGATACGCTTCGGCTGAAATCTACCGAGGCCGGCCGCAAGCGTGCACGCGATGATCACCGGCGGTGCGGGCGACGAATACACCGGCGGCAAGGCGCTGTTGGCAGACGCTGCGTCGCGCAGCGGAAGCACCGGCGCGAGCGCTGGAATCCAGGCAACCGCATTCGCGCCAGACGCTCCTGACGTGGCCATTGCGCCGGTAAGGTCGATCACAGTGGCGCCTGCGCTCTGTGCCGCGCGCCAGTTCCTCTCCGCATCGCCCGGCGTGCCGGCAAAGAACACGAGCCGCGCGCCTTCGAAGCTGTCTTCTTCGAGCGCGCGGATGAAGGTCGCTTCGCCGCTGGCTTCCGTCAGCGTTCCGGCCATCACGCTTTCGTCAAGCAGGATGACGTCGCTGGCGGGAAACTTGCGGTCCTCGAGAACCAGCTTCAGTTCCTTGCCTAGAAGCGACGACGCGCCGACGATGGCGACGCGATGGAGAATTGCTTGCCCTGAGGGCATAGCTTAGGCGGGGCGCGAGGCGACGCGGCGGCGGACGGTCTTGACGCCCTGCAAAATCAAGCCATGGGCTGTATAGATGCCGGCGATTGCCAGTAGAGTGGGTCCGGAAAACTTGAAGATCGCGCCGATCAACAAAACGATCACAACGACAGCCAGGGATGGGCGGCGCCGCGCCCACTCGATATGTTTGAAGCTGTAGTGGCGAATTGTGCTGGACATGAGGGTCCCGAGCAGAACCAGCAGGAGCAACCAGAGCACGGAAAAGCGCGCATCGGAAATCGGAATCTGGAAGAAGTGCACGGTGGCGGCGATCATACCCGCTGCCGCAGGGCACGGCATCCCTACGAAAAACCGGTTGCTGCCTTCGGCCATACCCTGGATGTTGAATCGGGCGAGCCGCCAGGCCGTGCAGCCGAGATAGAAGAAACCGAGCAGCCAGCCCAGCTGCTTGAGGTGAAGCACGTCGGGCGCGGCCTCAGCAGCCTCGCGCACGCCCCAAGCGTACGCCAGGAAAGCAGGCGCGATGCCGAAGCTGATGATATCCGCCAGCGAATCGAACTGCTTGCCGAACTCGCTGTTGGTGCCCATGGCGCGGGCCACGCGACCGTCGAGAGAATCCAAGATGATCGCGAAACCGATGGCGCAGGCGGCGTTATTGAAATCGTCGACACGGCCGTCGAGCGTCGCGAGAATCGCGTAGTAGCCGCACAGAAGGTTCGCGACCGTGAAGGCGCTGGGCAGCAGGTAGACGCCTCGCCGCAGGCGTTGATTGCGAAACAGCCGGCGCGGTTCTTCCTCGTGCCCGATCGGATCTAGGCTGTTAAATTCCATTTGGCGATCACGCTCGACCCGCCCGCGATGTTTTGCCCGCACTTCACGAGGATTTCCGCTTCCGCAGGCAGCCAGACATCCACACGCGAGCCGAAGCGAATCAGACCCACGCGCTCTCCGATGGAAACGTCTTCACCGGGGTGTTTCCAGCATAGCACGCGGCGCGCGATGGCCCCGGCGATTTGTTTGAAAACCATGGTCCCTTGTGGCGAATGGATATAGATCACATTTTGTTCGTTTTGCGTGGACGCCGCCGCGCGAAACGCTCCCAAGAACTTGCCCGGCCGATAGACGACTCTCTCGATTCGCCCCGCCACCGGAGCCCGCTGTACGTGGACGTTCCAAATCGAAAGAAAAATACTGATGCGATGCCCCGGCGCGGAGTCCAAGGGCTCTTCAACGATCGCCACCACGCGCCCGTCGGCTGGCGAAACGACCACGCCGGGGCCGGTGGGAATCGTCCGCTGGGGGTCGCGAAAGAAGCAAAAGACGAAAAGCCCCAGAAAAATCAGAATCCCCGCCGGCCATTTCCACCCGACGAAAATGCAAATCACTCCGATCGCCAGCGGCGGAATCGCAAAGCGGTACGCGTCCTTAACCATGATTCAGTGAGCCCGATCTTATCCGGACGGAATCCGCCTCGCAAACGAATTCATTGGGGAGAAGGCCTTCGCTCCTGCGGGACAGAAACTCCCGTGAGGTGCGCCCGGCACTCCGAAACTAGAATACAAAAGTATTGTACGACAGAAGTGAGAGGCCGTCTGGCCGATCGTTTAGTGCGACAAGTTCCGATAGCGCGCCACGATCGATTCCATTTGATCCTTCAGGCGCAGCTTGATTTTCTTCAATTTCGCTTCCTGGAGGAGGTCTTCCGAGCTGAGATACGAGGAGCTGAGGATTTCTTCGAGGCGGTTTTCACAACGTGAATGCTCTTCCGCAAGACTGCGGAACTCCGGATCCTGCATAAACAGGGACTGCCGTATATCGTGAATCGAAGCCGGCATAGGTTCCCTCCGAGTTGAAGTGGCGTTCACATAGTTGTAACACTTACCACAAAGGCGAAGCGAAGCCAATAGTCCCCTGTGGAAAATCAAAGCGAATTCAGGAGCTCGACGGAGAGTAGGCGGGCTTTTTGTGCGAGATTCTGTGCGCGCACCCAATCGCCGGATTTGCCCGCGTCTCGCGACTGGGCCGAGAAGCTGGTGATTTTTGCGACGAGGTCCTGTTGAGCGGCGCTTAGCTGTTTCCCCGCTGTTTGGTCAAGATTCTTCTGGGCCACGGTGAGGTCGTCAGCCGTTTTGCGCTGGTAACTGGCTTGATCGCCGGGGTTGAGATAGGGCGTAATCTGCAGCGCGGGTTGCCGCGGGGCGGATTCAGACTCGCCCTCGCTCGATGGCTGGCTTCCCGTCGGGCGGCGCGGGACGGGCGCCGGTTGCCCTGGAATCGCCACGGACGCGGGCGATGTGGGCGGCGCCGGAATCGCCGGCGGGGGGCTCGCGGCGACATCTGTAGGAGGAGTTGCATCGGTATCGGGCGCCGTCGTCATGGGCCGATCGGCGCCGGCCGCTGCAGCCGACGGCTCCGTCGCGGGAACAGACGCGTGAACGGTCTTTCCTTCGCACCCGGCAATTGCAAACGGGACCACGCAAGCAAGTGCCACAAGAACGACTCGGTTGTCGAAACGGCAGGGCATCATCGCTTCTCGGTCGCCAACGGCGGGCTCAGCTCGCGCACCTTTCCCAGCGGGGAGTCCGCAATGCGCCCGAGCGGCAATTCTATGCGAAACGTGGTACCCCGGCCGGCCTGTGAATTGAATTCTATCCGCCCGTTGTGCAACTGCACAAATCGAAACGTATTGGCCAGTCCGA
>Ga0335073_10005910_pt1 | contig 17194 bp, 19 predicted proteins | sample Lox_Sample_22_FD_207093 | JGI IMG/M metagenome (GOLD analysis project Ga0335073, IMG submission 207093) | Soil microbial communities from Loxahatchee National Wildlife Refuge, Florida, United States - Lox_Sample_2.2 | ecosystem: Environmental > Terrestrial > Soil > Wetlands | place: USA...
GGTGCTTCACCGCCGAGTAGGCTTTAATTCGCATCGTACTGGTCGGCCCGGCACTTTTTCACGGGCGAATATATTCTTCCGTATGCCGCCGGACGTACCAGCACGGACGATCGCCGAAATGTGGGAACATTGCTTCTACGCACCCCACGTCCTTACTCCCCGCCGACGCATATTGCTCCTGCCCGTTCTTCAACGGGATTACATAGTATTGCGAAACCTGAACCGTCTGTATCTCGTCACCCCGCATCCGCGCGGCAATGTAGTCGCCTATGTAAACGATCACCAATGCCACTATTACCAATCCTGCTATCCGGCCCGTCACCGTCCATTACCTCCTCTCGCTCCTCTCAACGCCTGATCGTTCTGAATTACGAAACGCTCGACCCCGCCCTCTTGCCCCTTTCCCTCGTCAGCGATCAAACGGCGCAAGCCTTCGACGCCCTCCCGCCAATCACCCTTATTTCACTTGCAAGCATAACTCATAAGGTAGTACCACTTACGGATAAGTATTGACGGCTCGTATACAGTCCTTACCCATCACGGAGGGAACCGCTCTCATGGCTGACTACGATATTCAAATTAAAGGTGGCACCGTCGTCGACGGCACCCGCGTCCCGCGCTATCGCGCTGACCTTTGGATCAAGGACGGCAAGATTGCCCAAATCGGCGGACGCGCCCCCGGCTTCGCCAAACAAGTGATCGACGCCAATGGCCTCATCGTCGCTCCCGGCTTCGTCGATCTCCATACCCATTACGATGCTCAAATCCGGTGGGATCCCTGGTGCACCATCTCCGGATGGCACGGCGTGACCTCGCTCGTCCTCGGTAATTGCGGCTTCGGCTTCGCGCCCGTCAAGCCCGATTTCCGCGACCGCTCGATGCTCACCATGACCCGCACCGAGGCTATCCCGTACGAGTCCATGAAGGCGGGGATGAACTGGGACTGGGAGACTATTCCCGAATACCTCGACTCCCTCGACCGCTCCCCCAAGGGAATCAATTGCATCCAGTACATGCCGACCGCGTCCCTTATGACCTATGTGATGGGCCTCGACGCGGCGAAAACCCGCCCAGCCACCGACGCTGAGCGGGCCGAAATGGCCCGTCTGCTCAATCAGGGTATGGACGCCGGCCTTTGCGGCTTCTCGATTCAGCGCCTCGGCCGCAATTCCGGCCAGGCCGACTTCGATGGCTCCCCGATGGTCACCGACACGATGTGCGACGAGGACATTCTCAACCTCGCCCGCGTTCTTCGCGAACGCGACGAAGGCTTCATCGAAATCACCCAGGCCACCGGCCACATCAAGGACGACCTCGCTTTCGTTGAGAAACTCGCCGAGACCGCCCAGCGCCCGATTCTGTTCCAGGCCATCACGGCCAGCCGCAGCAACCCTGACATTCATCGCAAGTCCCTCCAATGGGTCGAGCGGATGCGCGCGAAGAACCTGCCCATCTTCGGACAGGGCGGCACGGTCCGCAGCGGCTTCGCCCTAACCCTCGAGCATTGGAACCTCTACGACGTCTCCACTCCGTGGCGCCAGATGCTCACCGGCACGAAGGAAGAGAAGATCGCCAAGATGAAGGATCCCGCGATTCGCGAGGCGATTAAGAGCGAACGTGCGATGCGCGCGCTCGACAAAAACGCCCCCGGCATCGGCGGCAAGCTCCCGCGCCTCATCGTCCAATGGGTCGAAAACAAGCCCGAACTGGAAAAGTATGTCGGCAAATCGCTTGGCCAAATCGCTGGCGAAGAGGGCAAGCATCCTGCCGACGTGATGGTCGAGCTTTCACTCGCCACCGATCTCAAGGCTGAGTTCCTCCAGCCCGAGCAGCAGTTCAACGCCGACTTCAACGCCGAGATCATCAACGACTCGCAGTTCACGTTCCCTGGCGTCTCCGACGGCGGCGCACACACCAAGTTTTTCACCGGTGGTGCGTTCACGACTGACTTCCTCCGCTGGATCGTCCGCGACGAGCAAAAGGTTACCCTCGAAGAGGCTCACTATCGCCTCTCCGCGTTGCCCGCTCATGCGGCCGGTTTCCGCGATCGCGGCTATCTGCGCGAAGGCGCCGCGGCCGACGTCGTCGTTTACGACCTCAAGGGACTCGATATCGAGCCTGAGTGGGTCGGCGAAGTCACACATGACCTGCCGGGCGGTGAATGGCGTCGTGTCCAACGTGCCAAAGGTTACCGTTCGATCATCGTCAACGGCGTCGAAACCTTCGCCGAAGATAAGTGCACCGGCGCGACCCCCGGCAAGCTCCTGCGCCACGGCCACGCCTAATCTGTCATTGGCTCTGACCTGACCTGATAAACAAGAGAGGAGCGGCACCACACCGCTCTTCTCTTTCCTTCGTCTGGGACAGTCTTGAACCTTTTCATTCCGTCGCTGCCGTAGTAACGAGCTTCACTACACGACCGACTATAGGAGGTGCATCCGATGCCTGACCAATCCTCGAAAACCTCCGCTCTCGACGGCGTCCGCATCATCGATCTGACTTGGCTTCAGGTCGGCCCGCAAGCCACCCGACTTCTCGCCAGCTTCGGCGCCGAGGTTATCCGTATCGAATGGCGCAAACGCGCCGCCGTCGATTTCCTGCGCTACATGGAGCCGTTCGCCCCCGATCACGCCACCCCCGATGGCGGACGTTCTCAAGGTGCCGCCCGCGGACGCGGCGTTCGCGGTGACTTCGATCGTGGCGCCTATTACAACAACACCAACCCGGGCAAATATGGCGTCACCCTCAACTTGAACCACCCCAAGGGCCGCGAATTGCTCAAGCGGATGGTCCGTGACGCCAATGCTATCTGCGAAAACTTCAGTCCGGGCCAGATGGAAAAATGGGGCCTCGGTCACGACGAATTGAGCAAGGTCAATCCGCGTATCATCTATCTGCGCACCACCGGCTTCGGCAAAGCCGGGACCTACAACAACTACGTCAGCTACGGACCAACCGCCCAGGCGTTCTCGGGCCTGACTTTCCTCTCCGGCCTGCCTGCGCCGCATCCGCCAGCCGGATGGGGTTACTCATACCTCGATCACTCTCCCGGCTATTTCGGCGCTATCCTCCTGATGACCGCGCTCCATCGCCAGCGCCAAACCGGCCTCGGTGCCTACATTGATATGACTCAGACCGAAACCGGCCTGATGCTCACCGGCACCTCTCTGCTCGAACATCAGATCACCGGCCAGCCGACCGCCCGTTACGGCAATCGGATGCCTTACCTCGACTGGGCGCCGCACGGTGCCTATCGCTGCCTCGGCGATGATAACTGGATCGCGATCTCCGTTCAGTCCGATGAGCAGTGGCACTCTCTCGTCGACGAAATCGGCTCCCCCGTTTGGGCTACCGACAGCCGCTATGCAACCGCCGCCGCCCGCAAAGCCGATCAGGACGAACTCGACCGCAACCTCACCGCCTTCACGGCCACCCAAGAGCGTTACGCCCTGATGGATCGTCTCCAGTCCCGCGGCATCCCTGCCGGCGTTGTCCAAAAGTCCTCCGATCGTTTCGACCGTGACCCGCAGCTCAAGGAGCGCGGCTATTTCGTCGATCTCCCGCATAGCACGATCGGCACATGGCCCGTCGAAGGCTTCCCCGCCAAGCTCTCCGCCTCACCCGCCGACGTCGGTGGACGTACCGGCCGCGCCGCCCCCAAACTTGGCGAGGACAACGACTTCGTCTATCGCGACATCTTCGGGCTCACTTCGGATGAGCTCGCGCAACTCCGTGAAGAGGACGTGATCTAGCTGTGGAAACCAACCTGCGTGACGCCCTTTCCGGCCTGACCGTCCTCGAAATCGGCGACCAGTCTGGCGATTACACTGCTCTCCTGCTCGCCGGTCTCGGCGCTGACGTGATCAAAATCGAGCCGTCCGACGGTTCACCTTCGCGACAGATCGGTCCTTACGCCTCCGGCCAACCCGATCCCGAACAGAGCCTCTTCTTCTGGCGGTACAATCTCAACAAGCGGAGCCTCGCTCTCGATCTCGATTCCCCGTCCGCGACGCCCGTCCTCGATCGCCTCGCCGCCAAAGCCGACATCGTTCTGCTGTCAGGCGAATTTTCGACCGTCGATCGTGGACTCGCGCGCGTCCGCCAACTCGCCGCCGCCAATCCCCGGCTGATCGTCTGCACGCTGACGCCCTTCGGCCTCACCGGCCCCCATCGCCACCTCAAGATGACCGACCTGACGCAAATGGCGATGGGCGGTATCATGGCCGTATGCGGCTACGACCCCGCCGCTGACGGTAAGTGGGACACTCCGCCTATCGCCCCCGCGATGTGGCACTCGTACCATATCGCCGGTGAGTATGCCTCCGTCGCCATCCTCGCCGCCATCAACTTCCGCGACCTGACCGGCACCGGCCAGTTCATCGACGTCTCAATTCACGAAGCCGTCAATACCTGCACCGAAATCGCAATTCCCACCTACATCTACAATGGCCTCGTGGTTAAGCGCCAAACCGCCCGCCACGCCGCGATTGACGTCACTCTGTTCCGTCTCTCCGTCAGCCAGGACGGCGCCGACGTTCTCGCCATTGTCAGCCCCTTCGAACGCGAGGAAATCGCCTTTAAGCAACTTGCCGATCAGTCCGGTATCCCCCACATACTCGGCACCCCCGAATATGCCCAACTCGAAAAGGACGACCGCCGCGCCGCTTTGACCTACCGCAACGATCTTATCGAGCAAGTCGTCGCCAGCATGCCCGCCGATGAAGTCTTTCATCGCGCTCAGCCGCTCGGCCTCGCCTGGTCTCCGATTCGGCGCCCCGAGGAGAATCTCGCTAACGAGCACTTCGCCGCCCGCGGCAGTTTCACGACGATCAATCATCCCGAAATCGGCCGCGACCTCTCGTATCCCCAGACCGTCGCCACCAACGGCCGTCAACCCCACATGCGCTACGCTCGCCGCGCCCCCCACCTCGGCGAGCACACCGCCGAAATCCTCACCTCCCTCGGCCTTGATTCCTCGATGCTCGCCGCGCCATCTGAGCGCTGACCTCAACCGGGTCGCTCACCGGCCCGGTCAGCATTTATCCTTTAGCTTGAGAGCGTGGCGCAGTACTTGCGCGAGGTAAGGCTATGGCTCGAAAGTCGAAACTATCGTGGGGCAACGTGATCGCGGCGATTGCGCTGGCCATATCCGCCGTCGCACTGACCTCATGTGATAACCGTCACGTCGTCGGCTCCGTCAAAACCGAATTCAATCTGATTGGCCCGGATCACAAGATCGTCATCGAGTCGTACGACGATCCGAAAATCGAAGGCATCACCGTCTTCATCAGCGAGTCGCAAACCGGTGGCGTCAAGGGCGCCCTCGGACTCGCCGAGGATACCTCCGACGTCTCTGTCGCCGTCCGGCAGACCGGCCCAATCAAGGTCAAAGAAACCTTCGCGAACGGCGAGGACGCGTTCACGGAAAGGCGCTCTCTCGTCTTCAAGCGCCTGCATATCACCCGTTTCTGGGACCCGTCGCATAAGAGCTTTGTCTATGTGGCGTGGACCGACAAGCTCATTAACGGCTCACCTCATAATTCGATTTCGGCAGTAGTTGCCGAGCCCTGGGACAACCAGCCACCCGACCTATCCCTGATGTCAGCGCCGCAATAGTTACGCACGCAGGATTGCCAGGTTTCAACTCCCAACAAAATCGCGCAGTTTACGGAAAAACCCCTTCGGACAATCCCGATGCACGCCATGACCAGCATTCGCGAAACGTTCGAACCTGACTATCTCCGGCCGCATCGCCCCCGCGATCTCCGCAATATCCTCGATCGGCGTGATCGGATCGTCCTCGCCTGCCACAATTAGTGTCGGACATCTGATTTGATCCAACTGTCGCATCAAATCCAGCCGCTTCAACTCCTTTTCAACAAACACCAGCCGCATCGCCGGATTCCGCACCGCCCGCTCGAAAAGGCCCACTGACTGCGGAACCCGCGTATAAAGCGGAATACACAACTCCTCGTATCGCGTGAGTGCTTCCTCATCCGGATTTGTCCAGAAAGCCATCGCCGCCGCCCGAGCACTCGGGCCACCTAAGCGCTCGAACGTGGCAAAAGAACGTTCTCCTACTGGCTGTATTGAAGTACTGCTGAGAATAAGCTTTGAAGCATGACCCGGGTAATGGATCGCATAGATCATCGCCACAATACCGCCCATCGAATGACCCAACACTATCGGCTCTTCGATCGACAGCGTTTCGCAGAATGAATAGATATCTTCAGCCCATTGTTCCAGCGACCATTTGTCCGACGGCCCCGCATCGCTGCGCCCATTACCGCGCAAGTCGAGATAGATTACCTGCGTCACCGCCGCCATCTCGCTGAAAGCCGGCTTGAAGCCCGAATGGTCGAAGCCCGGCCCGCCATGGATCAGCAACAGCGTTGGCACTTGCCGCATAACTCTACCGTCCGGCCTGAGCTTCGCTCCTTCTACGTCAAAAAAGAGCTTTACATCGCCTATTTGCACACGCATCAAAGCGTCTCGCTACACTACGGCGCATTCACTATACCAATGGGAGCAACATGATTGTCGACTGGATTTACAACAACCCCACCTGGCTTTGGGGCACTATCCTGGTGGCGCTTTTCATCGGGATCTCGTGCGCCGGTCTGGCAGTTTTTCACCGTTTGGTCCACGTCAAGCTTCGTCGCGCCCATAACGATCTCGCAGGATTTACCATTGCTATCATCAGCGTACTGTATGCGGTCTTATTGGCCTTCATCGCCATCGCTACTTGGGAATCTTTCAGCCGAGCCTCTGACATCGTCGAGAACGAGTCCGATTATGCCGGCGGGATGTACCTCGATACTGCCGGCCTGCCCGACGCCAAGGGCCTTGAGATCCGCCAAGCCCTGGAAAAGTACGTCAGTGTCGTAATCAACGTGGAATGGCCGATTCAGCGCCAAGGTATAACGCCATCCCAAGGATGGATTCCACTGCGCGACCTTGCAACCGCGATCGCCACGATCCACCCCCAAACTTCCGGAGAAGCCGTAATCGAAGCCGAGCTGCTTAAATCGTGGAATCTGCTTTACGACGCGCGCAGTTCCCGGCTCTCTGCTGTGCAGGGACATGTTCCCGGTGTGATCTGGTGTATTGTCTTTTTCGGCGCCGCTATCACCATCGCTTACACCTACCTCTTCGGCTTTGAAAACTTCACATTGCACATGGTGATGACCGCGATCATCGCAGCCACACTCGCCTTGGTGATCGTGATGATCATCGCTCTCGACTGGCCCTTCCGCGGCGAGGTCAGTGTCTCTCCCGATCCTTTCATTATCACTCAGCAGTCCTGGACCGACGCGCCGATCGCCAAGCCCTGATAGCTATCTTCTCCTGAACGATCTGCCCGGACTTGGCATTGCCGGAACGACAGTCTCAGCTCCCACCTGCTTCCGTTGGGCTTCGGACACTTCGCTCGTACCATCGACCGGTTAAACTTCCTGATACCGCCGAAAATCTATTTCGATTTCGGCGCTTGGCCCGAGCTTTCGCCCAGCAATATTTCCATCAATGACTATACCTTCCTGTCTTACACTAGCCGCCAACAAGCTCCATGGCGGCTAAATATCGTTTATCATTGGACTCGCCTTTCCCTGCTGACTAGATTTTCGATCGGCGGAAAATGCATGGTCCTGACTCGCCGTAAGTTCATCACTCAGCTGGCGGCAATATGCGGCCTTGGCGCCGCCTTCTTATCGATGCAGGCTCTCGGCCTCGCCTCCACTCTTTTCGCGCAAACCGCACCCGTTTTGCCCCCACGCCTGGGCCATGGCACGCGCGTCATCATCTTGGGCGCTGGCATCGCCGGACTCGTGATGACTTATCGCCTGGAGCGCGCCGGTTTTGCGGTGACGCTGGTCGAAGCCCGACACCGCACTGGAGGCCGCAACTGGACGCTCCGCTGCGGCGACAAGGTTGAGATGATTGGCGAAACTGAGCAAATTGTCGGCTTCTCCCAAGGTATGTATTTCAACGCCGGGCCGGCGCGTATTCCCAGTCACCATCAAGGTCTTCTTGGTTACTGCAAGCTTCTCGGCGTGCAACTCGAAGTCGAGGTCAACTTCACTAACAGTGCTTTGTTGCAATCCGATAGCGTATTCGGAGGTAAGCCGATCCAGGAACGCCAGGCGGTCAACGATTTTCGCGGCCACATCGCCGAATTACTATCCAAAGCGATAGATCGTCACGCACTCGATCAGGAATTAACCCCCGACGACCGCCAGCGCCTCATCGCCTTCCTCCGCGATTATGGCGATCTGTCGAAAGCCAATCTCTACCGCGGTTCTGAGCGCGCGGGCTATAAGAGTGCTCCTGGTCCCTATGATCAAGTTGGCGTGCCACGCGATCCTTTGAGCTTACGCGATCTGCTTCACGACCCTGATCTTTCCGACATCATATTCAACGACATGATCGATATGCAGGCCACGATGTTCGAACCGGTCGGCGGCATGGACCGCATCCCGGCAGCCTTTCATCGATCAATCAGGAGTCCGATTCTCTTGGGCGCGCAAGTTAGCGGCATCCATCAAACCCCGAACAAAGTCGAGGTCACTTACATTCATCGCACCGGCAGCCAAAGTCATAATCTCTCAGCCGAATACGTAGTATGCACCATTCCTCTGCCGGTCCTCGCGAACATCGATACTAACTTCAGCTTGCCGGTTAAGCAGGCGATCGCCAGCTCCAAATATGATCATGCCGCCAAAGTCGCATTCGAGTCGCCACGCTTTTGGGAGGCCCAACAGATTTACGGTGGACTATCATGGGCCGGGCCCGACACTGGTGCAGTATGGTACCCCAGCAGTCGCTACGAGTCGGCTCGAGGTATAATTCTGGGAGCCTACGTCGCGGGCAAGCCCGCCGAAACCTTTGAAGCTTTACCGATCGCTACGCAGATAGCGATGGCTCGCCATGCCGTCGACAAGCTGCATCCCGGCCACGGCTCAGACTTAAGCGCGCCAGTCGCAGTAGATTGGAGCAAGATTCCCTACAATCTCGGCCCCTGGATCCACTGGAAAGACTCTGGCACGGACGCCGCCGCGTTTCGCCTGCTCAACCAGCCTGAAGGGCGTGTCTATTTCAGCGGCGCCCATCTCAGCCAATTGCCGGCTTGGCAGGAAGGGGCAGTGCTCGCCGCTCACCGCACGATCGCAATGATCGCCGATCGCACCGCTGTCACCAATCCCGCACCACGCGGCCAATCATCTTGAAGCTATGTAATATTTTCGCCGTGGCCGCGAGGCTCACGTATTTCGCTAATAGCTCGCGTCACTACTTACTGACTGTTTAGTATCTGCCCGCCAGCCTATCGCTCACATCATCCATCGCCAGCCTTTCAGTTTTCCGACTCTCCTTTTTGAATTTCCAGCATTTCAACCGGTGATTCGCTCGCGGCACAGCCCTTGCGACTGCCTATTCTGGTCCTGTCGATGCACAGACCTAACGTCTTTCTCACTCAGCAAAGGAGTTTTCTTATGGAACAACGAGCACAGAAGATTGAACATTCCGACCGTTCGGTTCCGATGCGCCGCGTACTTGGAGCAACCTCCCTAACCAAAGATGCCATCCGCAACCGCAACGGTGACGATCTCGGCTCGCTCAAAGAAATCATGATTGACATTCCTGCCGGCCGCGTCGCCTACGCCGTCCTGTCTTTCGGCGGCTTCCTCGGCATCGGCAACAAGCTTTTCGCGATTCCGTGGGAGATGCTCACCGTCGACGAAGATCGTCAATGCCTCCTGCTCGATGTCGACAAAAAGACTCTCGAGAACGCCCCTGGTTTTGACAAGGACCATTGGCCCGATATGTCAGACCGTGCCTTTGGCACGCAGGTCTATACCTACTACGGCCGCAAGCCCTACTGGAACTAACTAAAATCGAGGTGCGGTTGTATAAGCCGCACCTCGATTTTCGAGGTAACTCGATATGAGTAATCGATTATCAAAATTGATGATCGCCAGCTTTGTCGGACTGACCCTTACCGCTTTCGCTCCGCTCCTCTATGCTCAAGGCACGGGCGGCGGAGCAGCCGGCAGCGCCGGGCCTGGTGCAGCCGGTGGACCCGCGATGGGCTCTTCTTCGGCTCCCGGTTCGATGGGCGGTAACGCGGCTCCGATGAGCCCACCAAATTCTATGGGCAATCCTTCGGCGCCGAATGCGATGGGGTCCAATCCCGTTCCGCCTGGTACGGCGAACCCATCTGATCCGGACTACAACACCAGTACCGCTCCCGGCGCTACTTCTGCCAATCCGTCGAGCAACGCTCCCGATTCGGCAACAATGAACAATAACAACACGCCTGGTTCAGCGCCGGGCGCCGCTTCCAATTCCGGTACTGGCTCCTCGAACACCGCTCCCTGAACACCTATAGCCGCGATAGCTTCGGTCATCGCGGCTATACCTCATTCGGCCAACTGCAAATCTAGCTAAGACTATGCGTCCATTTCCTTTTTTGCTCGTCCGCTCTCCGACCCGTTTCGCCGTTACACTAGCTGTGAGCCTTTGTGTTCTCATAGCACTCTCGACCGCGGCTCTTGCTCAACCTGCCAATCCACGCGCCAACCCATCACCCAATGCCCCTTTCCCCGCTTCTGATCACAAACCCGCATCGCCCAAGACGCTCCATGCCAAGGCCTCATGGTATGGTCCGGGCTTTCAAGGGCGCGAGACCAGCACCGGCCAGACCTTCAATCCGCACAAACTAACCGCTGCCTCGTCGAAGCTTCCGCTTGGTTCGACCGCCGAGGTAAAGAATCTCCAGAATGGCCGCAAAGTCAAAGTTAAAATCAATGATTGCGGTCCCAACGTCGCCGGCCGCAAGGTCGATCTTTCTAGTCGTGCCGCTAACCAATTAAAAATGAAGCATGCTGGCGTAGTTCCGGTAGAGGTTAAGGTTCTGCACGAACCCGCTGACGCCCATCCTTGCACCCAGTGATTATTCAGCGCATTGATCTAAGAGGCTGACCGTGCCACGTTTCAAGTCCACTTACCTGGTGGCCGCGCTCGCGATCCTTATCGCCGCGGCCCTTATAGTCTCCATCACATTAGATCCCTTCGTACGCACTCGCGTCGAGCAAACGATGAATCGTAGCCTCAAGGGCTACCATACCAGTCTCGGCCATGCCCACGTCAGTCTCCTTGGCGGCGCCTTAGCTTTGAGTGATCTGACTATTATCCAAAATGCTCATCCCGCGCCGCCAGTCGGCCACATCCCATATCTTCGCATCAGTATCGAATGGCATGCGCTGCTCACCTGGCATATCGTCGCCGATTGCTTGATTGAGCAGCCTGCTATTCACATCAATCTGATCCAGCTTAGCTCCCAGGCCGAGAGCAACGTATCTCTGCGCCAGCGCGGATGGCAGGACGCTCTCCAAAATATCTACCCCTTCAAAATCAATCGCTTTCGCGTCCGCGACGGTGCACTTACCTATATCGATACCGATCCTGATCGGCCCTTGCAGCTTGAGCATCTCAATCTGACCGCCGGCAACATCCGTAACATTGATTCGCCCAACAATCCCTATCCCTCGACTATCAGCGCCGACGCAATGGTCTTTAACACCGGCCACGCCTCAATCGATGGCCGTGCCAACTTTCTCTCTAAACCTGTCGCCAGCCTGCGCATCAGCTATCAACTTGATCAGGTTCCGCTCGCAGCTCTTGAGCCCGCTATCAGGCGCGTCAACTTGACACTCACCGGCGGCCGTTTTGCCAGCGACGGCACTGTCGAATATTCACCGACCGTCGAACGTGTCGAAATTCGTCACGCCACCGCCGATGGCGTCAATATCGAATATATTCATCAATCGGCCACAGCCGAAGCGGAGGCCCAGCGTGTTGAAGAAGTGCGACAAGCAGCGGCTCGCGCCAACAACGCTCCCAACCTGATCCTCAAAATCGATCAGTTGCAGTTGAATAATGGAAGAGTTGCTTACCGAGACGATGCTGGTAGTACCCCTTATCTGATCTATATCACCGACCTCGGGGTACGCGTCTCCGACCTCTCCAACCAAACTTCTGAGGGTGCTTCGGCCTTAAAGCTGGACGGTCTCTTCATGGGCAGCGGTAAAACTAATCTCACCGGCGACTTTCGCCCCCGCCCGCATAATCCCCCTGACTTTGCTATCAACCTCGTTGTCGATAACACTCAGTTGCCGTCACTGAACGATCTTCTGCGCCGCTATGGCCGGTTCGACGTTCAATCTGGCCTGATGTCCATCTATTCCCAGATAACAGTGCGCGACAATCAAATTACTGGCTACGTCAAACCTCTTTTCACTAATGTCCAGGTCTATAGTTACAACAAAGACAAGGGCAAACCGGTTCTCCATCAAGCCTATGAACTAATCGTCGGAGGCGCTGCGCAGCTGTTGCGCAATCACTCAAGTCAGGCCGTAGCTACTAAAGTTGATTTGTCTGGTAAATTCCAACAACCCAATGTCAGCACCTGGCAAGCTTTTATTGAGCTCGCGCACAATGCTTTCATCCAGGCTATCGTGCCTGGCTTCGATCATCAGGAGAAAATCGCCGCCGGCCAATCCTCATAATCTCTATAACTCGCTGTAGCACACAACAGTGGCCCCAAGTCGGGGCCACTGTTGTGGGGAATGCGCGCTTGCCTTTGAATGAGAGAGTCTTGACCACAGGCGCGCGTTCGCTCCACAAGCGGCTGCCATCGCGCTGTCTAGGCCGCCTTCGCACTGGAATTCGTTATCGCCACATGCCTGAACTGGCGTTCCCGTTGCTTCGCCACACGCCGGCCGCGTTTCAGGCTTTCACGCAGAGCATCCGCGTCGATACCGATCGCCCCGCAAACGTTCTCGAAACTAAACGGATTGTCGGGATACTTACCGTAGATCCATGTATACACTTCCGAGAATTCCAGTCGTTTGCGATGGTCTCGTGCGGCCTCGGTCTTGTAGAAAATACTCAGCGCGTCTAGCAGTACTGCGACCCTGAGCGCGCGCTCACCCCGGAAATCGGGCTGCCCGAGGCCCTCACTCCCGCTCATTTCCCCTATCAGCATTTCGTTCCAACCGGCTTTCACTAACCTAACCTCTTCGTGTGATATCTGAATCCATTCTTTCCGAAGTCAACTGCAGCATCCACTCGTATTTCCATTACCTCGGGCTGCTCCGACACATTGACTCAATGTTGCTGCCAGCAGGATTTGTGCCGGTATTTATTAAACCTCCAACACGTATCTTCGGCCAGATGAACGCAGATTAGCTAAGCTCTCTCGGCTCTCAGCGAACGGCAGCGTCGGCACGACAATCGCTAGATTTTACCTCAAGGCTCGCCGTACCAGGGGCCTGCGTATTTCCCACAGTGAATCGAAATCTAATCTGGTTTTCGCAAGGAGAGACGAATAATGAGCGAATTTGTTAGTGACCTAAAGAAAATCAAGGAGCGCGCCCGCGCTCATATGGAGCAGGGAGCGGTCACGGGAAACTATAAGGCTGATATCGGGGCGGTCTTGAAAGTCCTCAACGACGTTCTTGCGACCGAGATCGTATGCACTCTGCGCTACCGCCGCCACTATTATACAGCCGCAGGTCTCAACTCTGAGGGCGCCAAGGCCGAGTTCCTTCAGCACGCCAACGACGAACAGCAACACGTTGATTGGGTGGCTACGCGCATTACCCAACTCAACGGCGAACCCAACTTCAATCCCGAGGGCCTCAGCTCACGGGCTCATTCCGAGTATGCCGAAGGCAAAGACCTAATCTCGATGATTAGGGAAGACCTCTACGCCGAACGCATCGCCATCGAATCCTACTCCGCGATCGTCCGCTGGCTCGGCAACGACGATCCTACAAGCCGCAAACTCATCGAAGATATTCTCAAGGTCGAAGAGGATCACGCCGAGGACATGAAGACTCTACTCGAAAAAATGCACTGAACCTTCGGCGAGGCGTGGGCGCTTGGCTTCGTGAGAAGTCAGGCGCGCTTTCCTTTTTGAACCTGCTCTCGCCTCGTCGTGTTCTCTGAATGGATTGGCACGTCCAATGCTGCGTCTGAAGAAGACGGTATCTAGCGGAAAGACGCCATCGCATCCAATGCGCGGGCTTGAGATCCGCTCGAATTGTACCAGAATCCGTAAGGAGTTTACTCGATGCGTTCTTTATCAAAGACACTGCTTTTAGCAACAGCCCTCGCCGTTCCCGGCATCGTCAGTGGATGTTTCTACAGTCACACGGTCGACAAAACGCCTGCCGTAGTGACTACTACTCCTGATAGCTCCTCCACAACGACCACCACAACAACGGATGGCCCGCCGGTTGTCCAACGCCAATCAACCACGACTACGTACTCCAATCCATCTAGTTATTAGTCCAACTCAGCGCGGCGGCGAATTCGTCGCCGCGTAAGGATTCACTTGCTGCAGGAGTTTGATGAATGCCACGTAAAGCCGCTTCCTCCAAATCTAAGCCCGGCGCTCGCAAGTACGGTCCTAAGGCGTCTGCGAAAGTCGGTTCCGCTCTTCATAAGATGAAAGCCGGCAAATTAAAATCCGGTACTTCCGGTAAAGCTGTGAAAAGCCGCGCTCAAGCTGTAGCTATTGGTCTTTCCGAAGCGCGCAAGGCAGGTGCAAAGGTCCCGTCGCCCAAACCGAAGAGGTCAACACGCCCTAAGTCGAAGGCTTCGACTAAGTAATGCTCAACGCACACCGATTGAATTTTATGAAAGCGATATCGAGAGTCGGTGCGGGCCATTGGAGCCCGCGCCGTCTTTAACGTTATTTAACTTGTCGTTCTGAATTGTAATGAACCTGCTGCGACTGCCGTGGTGTTCTCCTTCCTCTCACTCCAGGAAGTCCAACGGCTAGCGCTTGACGAGGGCCTTACTGCCTCGACGTGGCGCACAACAATCCGCAGCGTGGCGTCCTCGTGCAAAGCCCGATCGGCGTATGCTTCTGCGGTAATTCTGTTGGCAAAACAATTCACCGATTCTATATTTGATTCTTCGCCGGCAAACATGCGGCGGCTGATCGTCACTTCCCAGAATGGCGGCTTCATTCCGTCAATCCTCGAGTCAACGAATCAGGCTTCTGCCCGCGATAAGGCTGATCAGGAACAGCACTATGAAAATTCCAAACAAGATTCTGGCAATTCCCACCGACGCTCCAGCGATTCCGCCAAAACCCAACACGCCCGCAACAATTGCGATTACTAGAAAGACGACTGCCCAATACAGCATCTGCTTTTACTCCTCCTTCGCCAGCTAAACGGCCGATCGCCGATGCCATAACCTAACGCAAATGACATGCCGCAAATCCCCGCCAGCACCTCATTTAATTTTCGCTTTGCCACCGCGTAAACTGGAATTGCCGTCGTGCCAACGTCCTCGGCGGCGGCCAGACGATCTTCATTACACCATCACGAGGTCCGCATGCGCCTGATGCTCCTGTCCTCCACGTTCGCCCTCTTCTTGCCTTTGATTTTCTGCGGATGCCTCCAGGTCCAGCCTCAGCCCGCCGTTCCCCCAACCTCAGTAACCTCATGGGGACCGCTCGGCGGCTTTGCTGTTTCTTCCGGCACGACTTGTTCTGGGCACCTATTGCTGAATGGGCGAACAGCCGTTTCCAGCGACCAATGCTTCACCGGGACCGCCGACGTCGTCCTATGCACCGATACCACGGCACCGAATCCCGTCATGTGCAGTCCAGCGAGCGGCTATCTCACGATCGCCGGCACCCCTGGCGATACCATCGCCTACGCCCGAATTCGCTGATAGTCCGTATGATCTGCCAGCGGTTCGCTTGAGTCTCTGCATAGCGCCTCGCGAGGATGAAGCCTTCGCGCTTCCATCGCGGGTACCTCGGTAATTTTTTCCTCCTTTTCGCTCTCAGTAGATGGGAAAATTGCCTTTACTCCCATCACTTGCATAATTTGGAATAGATGGCCTCCGACTCCAACCACAAGCAGCCTCCGCCGCCGCTCCCTGAGGCCTCGTCGGCTGTCTTGCGCCGGATGCTCCTCATCGGTGCTGTAGTGCCGATTCTCGCGATGCTCTTGATGACCGGCCTGCTCTGCCTGCAAATCCACGAGCGCTCGCTCGATGTCGATTGGACCGAGCATAGCGACGAAGTGTTGAGAACGGCTGGCGCAAGCTTGCTCTATCTCACCCAGATGGCGGCGATCGTGCGCGATTATGTAATTCGTGGCGATACTAGCTCGCTCACCAGCTATCGGCAGGCCAGCGACCGTGCGGCCCAATCACTATCCGATCTGGCCTCTCTGGTCCGCGATAATCGGTTCCAACTGGGACGCGTTAGCACGATTAGCCAACTCAAGGGCGAGGTCATTGGCCGCTATGACGAAATCGTCGAAGACCACGATCGTAATAACTGCGCGGATTGCGCTGCTAGGCTTGCAGGCACTCACGAGTTGATGATCCGCGTCCGTGACAATTTCGCCCAATTTGCTGACGCCGAGCGCGCTCTCAGGACCCAGCGCCAGGCAGGACAGGAGGCTGGGGAAGGCCGCATTGTCGCTGGTCTCGCCGCACTCGTGATCGTCGTCCTAACTGCCTCCGTTTATTCTATCTGGACCACGGCTAAACGGGTCGCCGGCATCTACAACCGAGCCCTCGTCGATGCGCGCGCCTCACGCGCCGACGCGGAGCGCGCCAACCGCGCCAAGGATGAGTTCTTGGGTATCGTTTCGCACGAGCTTCGCGGCCCGCTCTCGGCTATCTCGATGTGGACCCAGGTACTCCTCGGCAGCCGCACCGACGACCAGAAAATGCGCAAAGGCCTCGAGGCCATCAGCCGGGCGATTCAATCCGAAAGCCAGATGATCAACGACTTACTCGACGTTTCGCGAATCGAGGCCGGTAAAATGCGCCTCGACGTCCGTACTATCGATCTCCCTGCCATCATCGAGGCCGCAGCCGAAGTCATTCGTCCTTCCGCAGACGCCAAGGGCATCCGCGTCCATGTCATCCTTGACCCGAAAGCCGGTCCGGTCGCGGGTGATCCCGAACGCCTTCAGCAGGTCTTTTGGAATCTCTTGTCCAACGCCGTTAAGTTCACACCAAAACAGGGCCGCGTCGAAGTCAAACTCGAACGCATCAACTCCCACGTCGAACTAGCCGTCAGCGACAACGGTCGCGGCATCGACGCTAAAGTGCTCTCGCGCATTTTCGAGCCCTTCTGGCAGGCGGACGGCGGCCC
>Ga0335073_10005911_pt1 | contig 17193 bp, 11 predicted proteins | sample Lox_Sample_22_FD_207093 | JGI IMG/M metagenome (GOLD analysis project Ga0335073, IMG submission 207093) | Soil microbial communities from Loxahatchee National Wildlife Refuge, Florida, United States - Lox_Sample_2.2 | ecosystem: Environmental > Terrestrial > Soil > Wetlands | place: USA...
CCGCAGCGCCCTGGCTCGCAGCGCCGTCTTCCGCGACACCCTGGCTCGCGGCGCCGTCTTCCGCGACACCCTGGGCCCGCTGCCGTCTCCCGCGACACCCTGGGCCCGCTGCCGTCTCCCGCGACACCCTGGCCCGCGGCGCCGTCTTCCGCGACACCCTGGGCCCGCTGCCGTCTTCTGTGGCGCCCTGGCCCGCGGCGCCCCGATGCGCCGGCGCTTGACAAATCTACCATCTATGCGTAATATAGTGTGCAGAGACTGAGGAGGAGCCATGCGGAGCCACAACTTCGGCCAGGAAGTCCAGGCCGAGATCGTCAAGACCGTCCGGCGGGGCCAGGAGGTCGTTATCGAGGCAATCAAGACCTGGACCGGCCAGGTCCGCACGATCACGCCCCCCATGCGCGAGGTCAACCTGCCGTTCGCGGACAAGCTGCCCAAGCGGGAGGAAGTGCTGGGCAACCTGCCCAAGCCCGAGGAACTGCTGAACAACGCCTACGACCTCGCCGAGAAGCTGTTGGCCGGCCAGCGGAAGTTCGCCGAGGACGTGCTGCACGCGGCCGCGCCGCTGCTGCCTGGACGCGGCGAGACCGCGCCCGCTAAGAACGGGACCGCGGCGCACAAGACCGGCGAGACCACCGCCCGCAGGACCGGCGAGACGGCCACCCGCAAGACGGCCGGGACCACCGCCCGCAAGTCCGGGACCGGGGCCAAGAGCGGCACCGCCAGGAAGACCGGCGGGACCGCCAAGTAACAGCGGCACCGCCAGGAAGACCGGCGGGACCGCCACAGTTACAGCGGCACCGCCGGGGAAGACCGGCGGGACCGCCAAGTAACAGCGGCACCGCCAGGAAGACCGGCGGGACCGCCAAGTAACAGCGGCACCGCCAGGAAGACCGGCGGGACCGCCACAGTTACAGCGGCACCGCCGGGGAAGAAGGCGGGGACCGCCAGGAAAGCTGTTCGCGACGCGTCTCCCGCGGCGGGCCGATCCCGGTTCGCCGCGGGAGTGCTTACTATAGTGAGCAGCAGCTCGGAGGTCACAATGACCGATACCTGGAACGCGCAGATGGAGGCGCTCGGAGCCTTCATCCGCGAGCAGCGCAAGCGCGCCAACCTGTCCTTGCGCCAGCTGGCCGAGCTGACGACGCTTTCCAATCCCTACCTGAGCCAGATCGAGCGGGGGCTGCACCAGCCGTCGGTCCGGGTGCTCAAGCTGCTGTCCGGCGCGCTGAACGTCTCCGCGGAGACCTTGCTGGCCCAGGCGGGCCTGCTCGACGAGGCCGCGGGAACGATGGCCGGAACCGGTCATCCGGCGGCGCACGGCGAGAGGCGGCCGACATCGGTGGAGGCCGCGATCGGCGCCGATGCGCGCCTGGCCGACGAGCAGAAGGCCGCGCTGCTCGCCGTCTACCACAGCATGCTCCGCTCGTAACGGCGCGTCCTCAGGTTGATCATGGCGCCGCCCGGACGTGTAGCCTGACTGGAATGAGCACGGCGATCACAGGTGCCCGGGTTGTCCCGGTCACGGGCGGGCCCATCGACGGCGGGACGATCCTGATCGACGCGGGGAAGATCGTCGCGGTGGGGGGACCGGAGCTCGAGGTGCCGGCCGGCGCCGACGTCGTGGACGCGGCGGGCAAGTGGGTGCTGCCCGGCTTCATCGACGCCCATACGCACCTCGGCCTGCACGAGGAGGCCGAGGGCTGGGCCGGCAGCGACGTGAACGAGATGACCAGGCCGGTCACCGCGTACGTCCGCGCGCTGGACGGGATCAACCCGGCCGAACAGGGTTTCCGTGACGCCATCGGCGGCGGGGTGCTGGCGGTGAACATCAACCCGGGGTCCGGCAACCCGATCGGCGGCCAGACCGTCGCGGTCAAGTGCTGGGGCCGGGTGGTCGATCAGATGGTGCTGCGCGAGCCGGCCGGCCTGAAGTCGGCGCTCGGGGAGAACCCCAAGCGCGTGTACGGCGAGCGCAAGGAGACGCCTTCGACGCGGCTCGGCACCGCCGCGGTGATCCGGGAGGCCTTCGTACAGGCGGGCAACTACCTGGCCAAGCTGGCCGCGGCCGAGGACCAGCCGCCGTCGGAGCGCAAGCCGGTGGAGCGCGACCTGGGCCTGGAGGCGCTCGGCCTGGTGCTGCGCCGGGAGATCCCCTGGCGCCAGCACTGTCACCGCGCCGACGACATCGCGACCGCGGTGAGGATCTCGCGTGAGTTCGGCTACGACCTGGTCATCGACCACGGCACCGAGGCGCACCTGCTCGCCGACCTGCTCGCCGCGCAGTCCATCCCGGTCATCATCGGCCCGCTGTTCACCAGCCGCTCCAAGGTGGAGCTGCGCAACAGGTCCCTGGCCAACCCCGGGCGGCTGGCCGCGGCCGGGGTCACGATCGCGATCACGACCGATCACCCGGTGGTCCCGATCAACTTCCTGATCCATCAGGCCAGCCTCGCCGTGAAGGAGGGCCTGGACCGGGAGACCGCGCTGCGGGCCATCACGATCAACCCCGCGCGCATCATCGGCGTCGACGACCGGCTCGGCTCGCTCGAGCCGGGAAAGGACGCCGACCTGGCGATCTGGTCCGGGGACCCGCTCGACGTGACCAGCCGCGCCGAGCGCGCCTACCAGGACGGCCGGGAGATCTACGCCTACGACTACGACCGCGGCGAGGGCGTCTTCCGGGGACCCTGAGAGAGCGGCCTGCGCGGCCGGGGACCAGCGTCCCTCCCCGGCGCCAGCGCTAGTCGTTCTCGACCACGAAATCCCACTTGGCGACGATGTTGCGCCCGTCCGGAGCCCAGCGCATCAGGCCCTCTCCCACGGCCTCGACCGCGCGCAGCTCGAACCGCACCGTGGTACCGGGCCGGAGCACCCGCGGGGGCAGCTGCTGCCCGGGCACGAACGCCGGGAAGTAGGCGTGGTTCTCCTGGTCGATACTGCTGAAGTCGGAGGCCGAGACCGGGACCGGCCCGGTGGCCCGCGACATTGTCACGACCCAGGTGCAGGTGGTGGCCTGGGTCTGGTACGGCAGGCCCTCGCCGGGCACCTGGGGCCCGGTCACCACGATCAGCACCGACCAGCGCGACGTCTTCACCTCAACCCCGTCGCCTTCGGAGGTCAGGGCCGGCCGCTGGACGGTACCGGTCAGCACGGCGTCGTTCCGGTAGTGCAGCGTGCTCTTCGGCAGGAACGACGGATACCCGCCGAACTGGTTCGGGTTCTGGTTCTGGCGCTGGCTCGCCGCCGAGCAGCCGGCCGCGACGACGGCCGCCAGCGCGAGCGCCGCCGCGCACGCCGCCCGGCCCGGTCCCCCGCGGTGGCGGGGGCCGGGCCGGGCCGGGCGCGCTGCCCGATTCATGGGCGGGCTCACGGCATCGCGGACAGGCTCATGAGATCCCCGGCAGTGTCCCGCGCCGGCGGCGCAGGTACCAGACGTAGCCGCCGATGACCGCCAGGGCCAGCAGCGGCGTCCCGACCGCCAGGGTGAGCCGCGCCCAGGGCGTCCCCGGCATGCCGCGGCTGAGCACCGTGAACGCGTCCAGGCTGGCCTGGTGAGCCGCGCCGTAGCCACCCGGGTTGGAGAACACGTCGCGGCCGAACGGCCGCAGGCCCGGCTGGGCCGCGTAGCCCAGGTGACCAAGACCGTCGAGCCCGCCGGACACCGTGCCGGCCGCGAGTCTCGCGTAGTCGTGACCGCGCGCGACCTCGAAGATGTCCTCCATCGTGCGCAGCCAGCTGTAGTGGTTGTAGTAGACGTTCGAGACCGTGCCCGGCCTGATGAACGGGCTGATCAGAACGCTGCCGGTGTCCCCGCCGCCGGTCGTCGGCAAGGTCGCGTTGAACAGCGGGTCGGGGGTCTGTCCCGGTGCCAGGTCCGAGGGATCGCCCTCGGCGCTGAGCGTGATGCTGGTCACCGGGCCGGTCGGGTCGACCGGGCTGCCGTTCTGGCTGAGGAGCTGGAACGACCCCGTGTACGCCGCGCCCGTGTTGGTGGTCGGGAAGTCCGGCCCGGTGTCGCTCACCGCGCCGACGAAGGAGTTCGGCGGGATGTTGGTGCCGGTCACCTGGCGCCCGGTGTCGTCGGCCTGGATCGAGTTGTCGTCGATGACGTTCGACCCCGGGCCCGCGGTCACCGTGTCGGTGCGCGCGCCCGGCGGGCTGCCGGCGCCGCCCTCCACGATGCCGGGCACGCAGTCCGACGGCACCAGAGTCGGCGTCGTCTGGGTGCACACCGGCGGCCGGTCGACGAACGCGTTGTCGCCCGGGCCCGGATAGAGCTGGTCGCCCTGGGCGTTGGTGCCGAGCGTCGAGTTCGGCCCCGTCGGCTCGTAGTGGACGTTGCGGCCGTAGAGGTTCTCGCCCGCGGTGTCCGAGGCGATGCTGGCGGTGTAGTTCGGCTGGTCGGCCGATGTCGGACCGTAGTCGTTGGCGTTGTTGAAGCTGTTGCCCGTGTAGGTGAATGCCGGGAATCCCTCATCGAAGGTGACGTCGATCAGGCCGCCCTGCTTGAACGCCGGCGACTGCTCGATCAGCGGGATGTAGTACTCGAGGAACAGGTCGGAGGCGTACAGGCCGCCGGTGTAGTTCTTCGGCGTGGTCGACTCGGGGTCGTAGGGAATCGACGAGTTGTAGTCGGGGGCGCCGGCGGCGTTGAACGCCCCCGAGAGGTTGTTGCCCTTGCAGACGGCGTCGTGGGCGTCGCTGCAGTTGTCCGGGGTGATCCAGCTGAAGTCCGGGGTCGTGCTGACCTTCTGCAGGTCGTGGACGAGGCCGTCGGCCGGGTTGTCGAGGTTGGCGATGTGGTTCGCGTCGCAGTTGGTCCCGCCATTCGACGGCTCGTTGAGCGGCGGTGTGGTCGGGCCGCCGGCGTTGGCCTGGCCGGTCAGGGACGCAAACCAGGAGAACGGGAAGTGCTTGGCGACGAACTGGTCATTCGGCTGCGCGCCGGTGAAGCTCACGACGCCGGGCGGGTAGTTGCCCACCATGTTGACGGGGTCGGTGCTTGGGTTGTTGGCCGGCGAGCCCGGGCCGCCGCACGCCCCGTCGTCCCGGCCCGGCACGGTGTCCGCCTGGAACGTGGTGGACCCCGGGCTCTGCGCGCCGCCGAGATCCTGCGCATAACCCTTCCAGGTGACGCCCGCGGCGTTGAACTGGTTGAACAGCGTCGGCACGTCGGTCGGGTACGCGCAGCCGTTCTCACCAAGCGGCGCGTTGGCGCCACTCGGCTGGGAGGCGTTGGCCGGGGAGTTCATCTGGCCGTAGTTGCGGTTGGTGTACGGCGAGCCGGAATGAAGGATGTCGGAGTTGGGCCCGATCAGCTTGGCTGTGGTGCTGCAGTCCTCCTGGGTGTCCTGCTCCGGCGCCTGGCCGGACACGAGGGAGATGTAGTTGTCCATGCTGAAATGGCCGGTGCCGTAGTAGTTCTTGAGCAGGACGCCCTGCTCGGGCAGCGTCTTCCACAGATAGCTGTTCTGGTTCAGGCCGCTGAACGTGGCGTCGTATGACTTGTTCTCCAGAATGATCAGCCACACGTGCTTGATCGCCCCGGGACGCGGGCGGGTGCTCTTGATGGTGCGCCCGCTCGCTTGCGGGGGCGCCGCGGTGATGACCGTGGCGGGGACCGCGATGCCGGCCATGGTGAGCATCCCCACCCCGGCGGCCGCGGCCGCGCGCAGAACGCGATGACCCTTGCCGAAAAGTCGCATAAAGGATGTCCTAGTACCCACGCGGTACGGCGTGGGCGCTGATAGGTAACGCGCAGGCGGCGTTTTGGTAAACAGTGGATTTTTCCGTGAGATGGGTGGCATCGCCCTTACCCGGAAGGGCGGGAAAGGCCGGCGTCGACGTCATCAGCGGCGGGCCCGCACACCCTGATCTAAGGCGGCGGCCCGAACCGGACGTCGTGTCCGTCGGCCTCGGGGGCCGCGAACGCGAGCAGGCGCCGGCCCTCCTCGAGCACCGCGTCGCGGTCGGCCGCGGCCGCGGGCCCGAACAGCTCGACGGTCAGGACCGCGCTGGCGCCGACCCGGGTGATCTTCCATGAGCCGTGCACGAAGCCGTCGACGAGTACGGCTCCTGGCCAGGTGTTGGGCCGGGCGAACAGCTGCCTGCGGCGCGGCTCGCTGAGGACCCGGGCGCGGTCGGCGTGGGCCAGCAGCAGGTTGTCGAACTCGGCGACCAGCCGCACCGGGGCCGGGGTGTCCGGGTCGGGCAGCGGCGCGTCGGGCAGGTCGAGCAGTTCGCCCCCGTGCTCGTCGCGGAAGGTTCGCAGGCCGGGCCGGAGCCGGTCGGCGACCTCCCGCAGCCCGGTCAGGCCGGACCAGGCCTGGATGTCGCCGACCGTGGCCGGGCCGAACGCGGCCAGGTACCTGGTGACCAGCGGCTCGAGCGGCCGCGGGTCCGGCATCGGGCGGCCCAGCCAGGCCTCGGCCGACGTGTGCGCGGCCTGCCCGGCCGCGCCCCACACGGCGCGGGGCGGCACCTGGACGAGCGGCACGAGGGCGCGCACCCCCTGCGCCAGCGCGGCCGGGTCGTGCCCGGGCCACTGCCGGGCCAGCTCCCGGCCCAGGTCGCTGAACGTCCTGGGCTTCTCCTCGACCAGCGCGCGGCCCGCCGCTGCCAGCGCGGCCTGGTCAACGCCGGTGAGCCGGCGCCCGAACGTGGTCCGCAGCGCCCGGTCAAGGACCGGCTGCAGCACCGGGCGCAGCGTCAGGCAGTCGCGCGCCGACACCAGGTGTATGGTCCCGCGCATCAGCGCGATCCGCACCACCTGCCGGCCCGTGATCAGCTCGGCCAGGTCGCCGGGGCGGAACCCGTCCAGCCGCGAGCACAGGCCGTAGTAGGGCGGGAACGGCGCCTGGGCCTGCAGCCCGACCAGGTGCTCCACCGCGGCGATCACGCCGCCCGCGCGGTCGCCGGGCTCGGGCAGCGCGGGCCGGCGCAGCAGCAGCTGGCGCTCGAGCAGGGCGCGGTTCAGCGCCCGCAGGTTCAGCGGGGCGGACGTCACCCCGGCGTCATCCGGAGTGCTGCTGCAGGAAGGCCAGGGTCTGCCGGTTGAACTCCTCGACGTTCTCGTAAATGGGGGCGTGCGCGCAGTCCTCGAACACGATCAGCTCGGTGGCCGGTATCGCGGCCCTGATCGGGGCCGCGAACCGGGTGGAGGTCGCCTGGTCATGCCCACCGAAGGTGAGCAGCGTGGGCGCCTGGATCTCACCGAGCACGCCCCGCGCGTCGTGGGACAGCACCGCGCCCGACTGCCGGAGAAAGGCGTCGACCGGCGGCATCGGCCGGCTCCGGACGAAGTCCGCCAGCGAGTCGATGTACTCGGGCCGCGCGGCGTACAGCTCCGGCGTGAAGCACCAGGGAAAGATCCCCTTGATCACCATCTCGGTCACGCTGCCCAGGGCCTCGGCCATGACCCGCCAGCCCTCGACGACCACGCGCAGGAACGGGTCGGTGCGGTCCCAGGCGCTGTGCAGGGACAGCGTCTTGACCCGGGCCGGGTGCCGGGCGGCGAGCCACATGCCGACGGCCGCGCCCAGCGACAGCCCGAAGACGTGCGCGCGCTCGATGCCGGCCTCCTGCATGAACGCGGCGACGTCCTCGGCGAGCAGCTCGGTGGTGTAGCTGCCCTCCGGCTTGCTGGTCAGGCCGGCGCCGCGCAGGTCCACGCTGAAGCAGGTGAACCGCTTGGCGTACTCGGCCACCTGGAACGCGTAGCACGCCTGGTCGGCGGCGAGATAAGGGAGCAGGACGATCGGCTCGCCGTCGCCCTCGACCTCGTAGTTGATCTCTATACCGTTTGCCTGCACCGTCGGCATGCCCTGATCCCTCCCAGTTCTCGGCGGCCCGCACCGCCCTGCGCCACTGGGTCAATTCTGCCCGTTCCGGAACGCTCAGGGACCCGGCTTTTCCGGGCCACGCGCGGCCGGGCGTGGTGAGCGGCCCGGCCGACGCGCGGCGGTGTTCATCGCGGTCATCCCGTACCTGGGCGGCGTCGCCCCGGCCGCGGCCGCGATGGCGGCCGTGGGCGTGGCCAACGGCTTCGCCAACGTCGTGATGATCATGGCGTTCCAGCGCTGGGCACCGCGCGAGCTGCTCGGCCGGCTGGCCGACCTGATGACGCTGGCCAGCCTCGGCATCTTTCCGGTCTTGGTCGCGCTCGCGGCCCTCGTGGTGCACGACTTCGGGCCGGCCCCATTCTTCCCGCTCGCGTCGGCCGCGCTGGCCGCGGCGATCCTGGCCGGGCTCAGCCAGCGCGCCTGGCGGGGCTTCGGCATGGCCGAGCAGCCCGCCGCGGGCACCGGCCCGCGGCCTGCGGCGGCCGGCGCCCGCGGACGGCAGGCCGGCCCCGGCCGCCGCGCAGATCGCGGGTGAGCTATGAATCCCTGGCTCACCGGCGCGGGCGTGACCGGCGGCCGCTGAACCCGCGGCGGATCACTGCTCGGGCGGCGTGAAGAGCCTGGTCGGCGTGACAACCGGAGGCAGGACGCGCCGACGGTGACGGTGGCGGTGGCCACGCCCGGTCGCGGGCTCCGCACGCAGGTCCGGGTCGGCGCCGGTCGCGGCGGTCATGGTGTAGTCGTCGGTGGTCAGGCTGCCGGCCGCGGCCAGGCTCAGGCCGAAGCTCAGCGCGGTGGCGCCCGCGGGCAGGGCCGGGGTGGTCCATGCCGCCTGCGCCCAGCCGCCGGACGCGGCGAACGCCGGGCTCTGGGTCCAGTACGCCCACTTGCCGCTGGCGTTCTGGTAATAGGCCAGGATGTGCGTCGGCGCGCTGGACTGATACCACGCCCCCAGTGTGTACTGGCTGCCCGCGGTCACCCGCGGCGAGCACGCGCTGGCGTTCTGCGCGGTCACCAGCTGCGCCGACCCGCTGGTGTACGCCGAGATCGCCACGTTCTCGGCGTAGCTGCCGCTGTGCGCGTTGGTCGTGTACGTCCACGCCGCCGTGTTGGTGCCCGTGTCCCCCTCCTGCCAGCAATTCGGCGTCGACCCGCCGCCGGTGTTGACCTCCAGGCCCGCGTTCGCCAGCATGTTCCCGCCCCGGCTCGCCGCGTTCGAGACCGTGCCGGCCTGCCCGCCAGACGTGGTCGTGTTCCCGGCCACGTCGACGGCCTGCGCGGTGACTGTCACCGGGCCGTCGCCCACGGTCGTGGAGTCCCAGGCCGCGGTGTAGGGGGACGACGTGGCCGTCGCCACCACCACCCCGTCCACCAGGAAGTTCACCTTCGCGATCCCCACCGGCGACGACGCGCTCGCCGACAACGTCACTGTCCCCGACAACGTCGCGCCCGCCGCGGGCGCGGTCAGCGACACCGTCGGCGTGGTCGGCGGTCCGCCGGAGTCCATCAGCGAATAGTCGTCGGTGGTGAGCGTGCCGTTGGCCTCGATGTCCAGCCCGAAGCTGACCGCCGTGGCGCCCGCGGGCACAGCCGGCGTGGCCCAGTTCGCCTGGGTCCAGGAACTCGCCGCGGCGAACTGCGGGCTCTTCGTCCAGTAGTGCCAGCCCCCGTTGCTATCTCGGTACCAGAACTCGAAGCGCGTCGGTGTGGTGCTCTCGTACCAGGCCGAGACGAGGTAGGCGTCGCCCGCCACCACGCTCGGGGCGCACTGGCCGAGGTCCTGTTTGGTGATCAGCGCCGCGAAGCCGCCGGTGTAGGAGCTCATCGTTACGGTCTCGGCCACCGACCCGGTGTGCACGGCGCTCGTCTCGGCGAAGCTGGCCGAGTCCCCGGCGCTCTGGGTTGTCTGCCAGCAGTAAGGAATCCCGGAACTGTAGGGGTCGGCGGTCTCCAGCGACGGGTTGGTCACGCCGTTGGTGCCCGGCGGGGCCGGCGGCACCTGGGGTGCGCTAACTGGCGGCTGGACGGGCCCGCCCATCACCTGGGCAATGGTCTTGACCGACACGTTCTGGGTCTGCAGCCAGGTCAGGAAGGCGTTGAAGTTCTCCGGTGTGACCGAATAAGGGCCGCAGCCGCTCTCGCAGATGTGGTGGAAGACGATGACCTCCCAGCCGCCCCCGTTGTCCTCGGCCTGAGTAACCAGGCTCTCCATGTCAGCCACGGACCAATAGTCCTCGACCGATTCGGGGGCGCGGATCGCGTACGGGTCGGCCGGCGGGATCGTCTCGGCCAATGGGCACCCGCTCTGGCAGGCGTAGGGCGAGCGCAGATCGCCGTCCTGCCGGGCTGAGTTGTAGCCGCAGGACTTGGCGATCCCTTCCAGGGTCGAGTTGTACGCGGTGTACGGGTAGGCAAAGTCAGTCACCGGGAAGCCCCAGCTCAGCAGCGTGTTCCTGCTATCGCAGATCTCCCTGGTGGCCTCAGCGGTGCTCACCTGGGTGAGGAAAGGGTGCAAGACAGTATGGTCAGCGATCTCATTGCCTGCGTTGTAGAGGGCCCGCAGTTGCGGCACCGTCATGAAACCGCTGTCCACCCCGTTATACCCGGTAATCGTATAGAACGTCCCCGCCATCCCGTGCGACTCCAGCGCTGGTAGCGCGTTGGTGTAATTATCTTCATAGCCGTCATCGAAGGTGAGCGTGACGACTGTGTGCGCAGTGGCTGCGCGTACCGGGGCAGCCGGTCCCACGACGCCCAGCAAGAGGGCGATCAACGCGAGGGCGAGGGCAGGGAGAAAGGCCATCCGGTCGGGACGAATCAACATGGCAAACCTCTTCAAGAGGGCGCGCTGGCAAACCCCAGCCGCGTGTAAAATGGATTTTTCGGATAGGCAGGTTTCCATCGAAAGCGAGCCGTCAGCGGACGGAAGAAAGACTCCCGGCTCGCTCGCGTAGCCGGAGCATCTCATATTCCAGGGATCGCCGCGCTCAGTCTCGCGGATAAGCCGCGGCTTTCGGCCTGTGCCCCGCAACGCAATCGTGTCGCCCGGGATCGTTACCGGTGAATCTCGTACGTGTCCCATAGTGGTCTAGAGATTGAGCCGGGACTGAGCCCTCAGGGCTCCGTCCGGAATTCCGCGAGCAGGCCGCAACCGCAGGCCCGCATTGCTCGCGTGGTCGACCGGTTAGATGTATAGAAGTTTAGTCGACTGAATTGCTGTCTTAATTCTTCAATTCTCTTTGCTCGCAGCAGCGCGGCAGTAAGGTAAACGGCGCCGTCGCGCCAATTTCATCGCGGACGGCATGACCGGCATCCCTGGACGCATTAGAGCGTTGCTTCAGCCCTAATCACCAAAAAATATGGGACACCTCTATCCCGATTAGGAGGAATTAGGCGTGTCTATTGACCTGCTCGTTATCGGTCTCGGATATGTCGGGCTTCCGCTGGCCCGCGAGGCAACCTTATCGGGGCTCAGGGTGGTAGGTTATGACTTAAATACGGCGATCGTTGACGGGCTCAACTCCGGCCGCTCGCACGTGGATGACGTTCCGGATGCCGACATCGCCAGCATGCTCGCGAAAGGCTTCCTGGCCACGCCGCTGGAGGCAGAGACGGGCGACCCGGAGACCATCGTGATCTGCGTCCCGACGCCCCTTTCGGCCGACGGCACGCCCGACCTGACCTCGCTGTCGGTGGCCGCCGGAACCGTCGGCCGACTGCTCAGGCCGGGAATGCTCGTTCTGCTTGAATCCACCACCTATCCGGGAACGACCGACGAAATCGTACGGCCAATGCTCGAGGAAGCGTCCGGCCTCACCGCCGGGGCCGGCTTCTCGCTCGCGTTCTCCCCGGAGCGGATCGACCCCGGCAACCCGGACTTCGGCCTCCGCAACACCCCCAAGGTCGTGGGCGGACAGACCGAATCATGCGCCGATGCCGCCGTGCAGTTCTATGGCAAGCTCTGCGATCAGGTGGTGCGCGCCCGGTCCGCGCGCGAGGCCGAGATGGCCAAGTTGCTGGAGAACACCTACCGGCACGTGAACATCGCGCTGATCAACGAGATGGCGATCTTCTGCCACGAGCTCGGCATCGACCTGTGGGACTCCATCAGGTGCGCAGCCACCAAGCCGTTCGGCTTCCAGGCCTTCCACCCGGGCCCCGGCGTCGGCGGCCACTGCATCCCCATTGACCCGAACTACCTGGGCTACAAGGTCCGGACGCTCGGCTATCCGTTCCGGTTTGTCGAGCTCGCCCAGGAGATCAACGGCAGGATGCCCGCCTACGTGGTGGACCGCGCCGTTGAGTTGCTCAACCTCTCCGGAAAGCCGCTGAAGGGCTCGCGCGTGCTGCTGCTCGGCGTCACCTACAAGAAGAACGTGGCCGACCAACGCGAGTCGCCGGTCAGGGTGATCGGCGCCAAGCTGCGTTCTCGCGGCGCCGACCTGGCCTTCCACGATCCGTACGTGTCCTGGTGGTCGGTGTCCGGGGCGCCGGTCCGTCGCGCAGAGGACCTGGGCGTCGAGGCCGCCGAGGCCGACCTGGTCATCCTGCTCCAGGATCACGCGGCCTACGACCTGGACCAGATATCCCGTCAGGCACGGCTCGTCTTCGATACCCGGGGACGCATCGCGGGGCCGAACGTCGCCACCCTGTGAGGCCGGCGGCACAGGCGGCCGACGTCGGCCGGAAGCACTCGCGCCCGTCGATTCCGGCTCGGCGGGGGATGTAGCCGGTCCGCGCGCACCCTCCCTGAGCCACGACAACCTGGAGCGCTGGACCCGTAATGGAATCACGCACGTCGGCTCTTCGAAAGGCAGATGAGTCACGGCCCGTCCGGCGCCGGGGCGCGGTGTCGCGCTCGCGCCTTCGAGGCCTGCCGCTGGTGGCGGTGCTGGCCCTGGCGACCCTGCTGTTGCTGAAGCTCGAGTTCCGCAATCCCGATGCGAACACCGTGTTCTACGCTTATGGCATCACGGTCACCACGGTCATATTAGTCACGATGACGGTGTCATTCGCTTTCTACCGTGACCCGGCGCTACTGGCGATGGCGGCAAGGCCGCCAGAAGAGCGTGCCCGCCTGCGGGGGTCCGCCCAGCCGCTCGTCAGCTGCCTTGTAGCCGTGCATAACGAGGAAACGCTGGTGCGCCAGTGCATCGCGTCGATGGCCGCCCAGACATACCCGAACAAAGAAATAATAGTCGTCGACGATGCATCCACCGACAATACGCCGGCCGTTCTGCGGGAACTGGCCCGGAAGTACCTGTTCACCCTCATCGAACTTCCCGCCAACTGCGGCAAGAAACGCGCGCTGGCCACCGGGCTGCTGCGAGCGCGCGGCACTATCATCGCCTTCGCCGACAGCGACAGCGTATGGGCGAGCAACGCCGTCGAGCTGGCGGTGCCGATTTTCCTCAACGATGCGGATGTCGGTGCCGTAAGCGGTCATTGCAGGGCGCTCAACGGCGGCGCCAATATCCTCACGAGGATCCAGGACTCCTGGTACGAAGGCCAGTTCTCCGTTAGAAAGGCATTCGAGAGCGTCTTCGGCGCCGTCACGTGCGTGTCAGGGCCGCTGGCACTCTTCAGGCTATCAGCAATCTACAATTACATGCCGGCTTGGGGTGCCGACACATTTCTCGGGCAGGAATTCCTCTTTGCCACGGACCGGACGCTCACCGCCTACGTCCTGGGCGGAAGTTATCTCGGGCCGAGAGTACTTCCACAGCACGCCAGATCCCCGTTCGCCGACCCGCGGTACCCGATGCGCGACTGGAAGATCGTTTACTGCAAGTCGGCCAGGGCGTGGACCAACGTCCCGTCAACCTTCAAGGCAATGGTCAGGCAGCAGGTGCGCTGGAAGAAGAGCTTCGTCCGCAACATCTTCGTCACCGGCCGCTTCTACTGGCGTCGCCCCTTTCTTCCGGCGCTCTTCTACTACGTGCACGTCGGTTTTGTGGTCCTGGGACCGTTCATCGCCGCCAGGCACCTGATCTACCTGCCGCTGCGCGGCGATCCGATGTCGATGCTCTTGTACCTGGCTGGCATCGCGATCATCGGGCTGAGCTTCGGACTCGCATTCCGTCATGAGAACCCCGGATCACGACGATGGCTGTGCCGCCCCCTGATGAGCCTGATGTCCACCGTCATTTTTACCTGGCTTATCTTCTATTCTGTTGCAACCATCAAGAGGATGACATGGTCTCGCGGGTAAGGAAGGGCAGGCACAAGCAGGAAGTCAAGCCCGAGAAGGCGCGGAGGCGGGTAACGCGCGTCGTCTTCGAGATCGGGATCTCGCTGATAATCCTGGGAATTTTCTTACTGAAGATCGTCAACTACGTGGACCCGGAGGCCCTGGCCTCGGCCGTCGTTGGCCGTACGATAGCAAGGGGCGCAGACAACCTGATGAGCGCGGTGGACAATATCCCGTTCTTCAATCATTGCCCGGGCGAGCTGAAGATGATCGATGTTTCCGGTGGCTATGTGTGCGTGCCCGACCGTTCCGCGAATGACATCTACGACACGATTTACACTTCGTACCCGCTCGTGGGCGAGGGTCGGGAATCCATATACTCGAGCACCGATACGGGGTCGGTCTCGGCCGCGAAGGACTTGCTGCGCGGCCAGGTCGACCTGCCACGTTACCTGCCGGTGCAGTTCACGTCGCTCCCGACGTGGTCGGAGAATCCCTACCACGCCTATTACTGGCGGTTTGAGTTCTACTCACTACAGCCGAGCCTGAACCTTCTGTACGCATATCGCGCCACCGGCGAGACCGTGTACGCGCGGCAACTGCTGCGCCTTGACCTGGGCTTCGTCTACGCCGAGAGCCGCTCGCGCTGGGCGTGGGCCGACGCGCCCACGGTGGCCTTCCGGAGCTTGTCCCTCGTGGACACATGGTGGAAACTCCGGCAAGGCCACCAGCTGCCGGAGGCGGCGAGCACGGCGATCTTGGGTGAGCTCGAGAAGACGGGGCAGTTCCTGGCCGACCCCAATCACTATCAGCCCGGCGAGAGCAGCGCCATCGACGAGGCAGCCGCCCTCTATGAGCTGGCGGTCGCATTTCCCACCCTGCCGCACGCTCAGCAGTGGCTGGCAGTGGCGGACCAGAGGTTCCAGTGGCAGCTCGGCCAGGCCATCGACGCCAGCGGGCAGCTCATCGGTAACTCGCCCGATTCCGACTTCGACGCCCTCGCGAAATACTGGCAGGTCTACGAGTACTCGATCGCTCAGGGCTCCCCGATCAGCGGCAACTTCGCGGCCAGGATGACGTCCATGATCAACTTCGCGACGTACGTCCTGCAGCCCGACTCGCAGCTCCCGCTCATGGGCTCATCAGGTGAGGCCACCGTCAATGACCGCGGTGTTTTCTCCGAGATGGCGGCGAGCAACCCGGCATTCCGCTATGTCCTCACGCACGGGGCACAGGGATCCGCCCCGCCGAAGACGAGCGTCTATTTCCCCGCGTCGGCCCTGACGGTGATGCGCTCCGGCTGGGGAGGCGGCACCGCGTTTGCCGACAGCACCTACCTGACGTACTACGCCGGCAAGTACCGGACCGCGGACAGTGACCTCGACGCCCTTGACATCACGTTGTACGGCGACGGCGGCGACCTGCTGACCGGCCCGGGCCTGTACTCGTATGCGCCAGGTCCCTACCGCGACTACTTTCAGGGCACGCTGTCGCATAACACGGTCGTGGTGGACGGCAGGTCCCAGAACCCCGGCAGCGGCACCGCTGAGCCGCTGGCTACGCGGGACGGCCTGACCTACCAGTCGGCGGAGAGCTCGCTGTACGGAGGGGTCACGCATCGCCGCATGGTGATGATGATCGATCCAGATCACGTGCTCGTCGTCGACCGGCTCAGCTCAGCGAGAGTGCACACCTACCAGCAGATGTTCCACCTGTTCCCCGGTGCCAGGCTCTCGAAGAGCGGCCTGACGGTGTCGGGAACGGGGGGCACCCCGCGACGCGAGATCACGATCCGGCAGCTGCTCCCCGGCGGACTCTCCGAGAGGAACACGATCGACCGCAAGGGCCGCAGCCCCGACGGGCTCTGCTCGAAGACGCAGGGCCGGCTGCTGCCCTGTTATGCGGTCAGCTATTCGGCCAGGGGGGCGGATGCGACGTTCCTGACCTTGCTGACCATCGGGCCGCTGCGGCGGCCCGGGTTCGGGGTGACCGTGGACGACGGCGGCCGGAGTCTGCGGATCGTCGACGGCCGCCGAGATCTCACCGTCTCGCTGGGCGAGACCACGGCGGTGCCGCCCGCGAACGGGGCGGCCCACCACTCGCCTCCTCGCGTCACGACCACGCCGGTCACCTCCGGCCTGGCGTCGGGTGACTGGTCGGTCCGGGGCGCCGGGCTCCTGTCCGGCGGGACGCGCGACCCCGCGAGCGACGCCGCGGTCAGCCTGTCGGCCGGCGGCGGCGCCTCGGCCGTGATGCAGAACGACGCGATCCGGCTTGACCTCGAGCATAAGAACGCCCGCCTGCGGCTGCGGGTGACCGGGCTCACCGGGGTAGCCGAGCTGCGGCTGAGCCTTTCCAACGATCACTGGGCCAGCTCGGTCAGCACGAACCTGCTCAGCAGCTACACCAGCAGCGACGACGGGGAGTGGGTCGACCTCTTCCTCGGCCCCAGCCAGGAGTGGGGCCCCGGCGGCGGATGGCAGGCTTCGGCGCCGGGGTTCAACTGGGCGCAGATCGACGGCATGGACATCGAGATCGTCACCCGGAACGCGGCCGGGACCGCCCCGGCCGTGAGCATCGGCGGTCTCGACCTGATGCCGGCGCAGAAGCAGGGCACGCTGGTGTTCATGTTCGACGGCGGGTCCGCGTCGATCCTGCCCGCCGCCAGCTATCTCCATCAGAACGGGATGGCCGCCAGCGTGGCGGTCATCGGCAAGTACGCCGACTACCCGGCCGATGGCTATCTGAATGTGGCCCAACTCAGGCAGTTGCAGAACGGCTGGGGCTGGAACGTCGTCAACGAAACACAGCAGGGCGCCGACGCCGTGCGGCAGTATTACGCCCGGCGTGATCTCGCCGGGTATGCCGCGGACATCGTGCACCAGGCGGTCTGGCTTGAGGACAACCACCTCAACTCCGCGCCGGACTGGTTCGTCTACCCCGGCGGCGCCACGAACGCCGCGCTCGCGAGCGTTGTGGGACGCTTCTACAAGTTTGCCCAGGTGACCGCCGACGGCCCGGACGCGTATCCGTACGGGGACCCGCGCGAGATCACAGACCTTGATGTCGAGTACCCGGGCGACGGGGAAGGCGCGCACGCGCCAGCTACATCCCCCGCTGAGATTCTTGCCGCGGTCCGCCAGGCGGCCGCTTACCATA
>Ga0335073_10005912_pt1 | contig 17193 bp, 23 predicted proteins | sample Lox_Sample_22_FD_207093 | JGI IMG/M metagenome (GOLD analysis project Ga0335073, IMG submission 207093) | Soil microbial communities from Loxahatchee National Wildlife Refuge, Florida, United States - Lox_Sample_2.2 | ecosystem: Environmental > Terrestrial > Soil > Wetlands | place: USA...
TTGGAAGGGAGATGCACGTTCAACGTCTTGGTTTATGCGGATGCAGATGCAAGTGTACCGGACCAGGAATGGGCTGATAGCGATGCTAAAGAAGTTCAGAATGCGGAAAGTGTCAAGTTGAGAAGTTTTAGCACTATGAATCACAAGATTGATACTATGGTTAGTTACAGGTTGGACGCAGAAGAGTACTAGGATTGTGGCATATATTTATATCGCAGGGCGGAAATTTGATAATAACTATTCCTTTGTATACAAATTCTAGAACAATAACGCTATGCTGTAAGAACCAAATCATCAAGGTCATATTTAACCTTCCGGGCTATTTCAAACAATCATTTGAACAGTCTCTTTAACTTCGCACTTTCCGGTACACCTCCATTCCGACTACCCCGTTCCTTGTACAGTCTCCATGCTTCCCGAAGATGTTCCGGTGCCAAAGGGCCTTCATCGCCCTGTAGCATCTGCACCTCCTTTGCCATTTCCACAATTTCCCCGACGAAGACTTTGGTAAATCCAGAGAGAACGATGGCGATATTCTGAGGAATGGACTGTGATAGAATCTGATTTGAAAGCTAAATAATTAGATTCACAAATCAACGTCATTATGTGTTACCTTCTTGATACCTCCTTTATTCAGATTTGCCCTTCGAAAGACTTCGTATCGCTGCATTTGCTCAGGAGAAAAGGCTTCCAAAAGGACCCTGGGAATTAACCAGTCATGAATGAATGTGTGCTACTTTAATCGCTCTCTTTCCTCTTTAGTCTCTTCATCTCGATTCTCTCCGTTGTTTACTCCCAAATCGCCATAGTCGTCTTTCTCGTCTTCGTCCTCCTCTTCTTCTTTGGGGGGTTGAGGTGTGGTTGGCGCAGAATTCCGTAGATTCGGAGGTGGGCGATTCGGCGGCAGAGACGAGACTGATAAATTACGTTTTTGTGGTATTGTGGATGGAGGATTCGGCTGTGGTGCAGACGCTGTTCTGCTATGTTGGTTGAAGCTCATCCTCAAGGGCGAAGACGAAAGTTGAAGCCAGGGCTGCAGTGCAGCGTTAGCTGCCCACTGCGTCACTTTTGATAGGCCAGATCAGGTGACTCTGCCCAAAAATTCGAATCGCGATCGTGAACTCGCGATCAACTCTTTGCGTGTTCGAGCCATGACGAGAAATTTGTTAGCCGAAGCTGAACAGCTTGTGAAGCAGGCTATGGCTGAGTACGACAGTAGCCACGACTGGTATCATGTCGATAGAGTCCGAAACCAAGGTCTGGGTTCTGCCATATCCATTGACTGTTTAGCATTGCGGCTCGCCGAACTTCATCTCGACACATCATTTAACGATTGTTCGATCGATATGTTGGTTGTAGAGCTAAGTGCACTATTCCACGACCTATTCGATCGAAAATATAAAGCTATCGATGGTGGAAGAGTTACAGAGGATGACTTGCAGTCATGGCTTATTGAACGCAATGTTTCACAGGTTCAGAGCAATCTTATCTTGAGAATAATATCGAATGTCTCCTATTCTAAGGAAATGGAGCTTAAAAAGTCTGGAGGATGGACGGAATGGCACGCGCGTTGCGTTGAACTACATTGTGTCATGGACGCAGATAAATTAGATGCGCTAGGGGCATTTGGAATTTTCAGATGCGCTGCATTCTCCGGCAACAGGAACATCCCGCTGTATGTATCAGAGGATGATGAACTCTATCGAAATAGCGCTGTAGGCCACTTTGATGGCAAGTTATTTAAATTGGAGAATATGATGGTGACTAACGCCGGACAGAGGGTAGCAGCGGCACGTACTGCAGTCATGAGGAGTTTCATCGAACAGCTTCATGTCGAAGCGCAGCGATTAGATCTATAAATACTGAGCCTTTTTAGTACATCCACATCCTACCATCATTGAGTACGAGATAGTACTACACTCTACCTAATCGACGCCCAAATCCATAGTAATCTCATCTGCCCCACGATCAGACCCATATCCAAATTCCGCGTCTGCATCAAATTCCATTGCCTCCATTGTTTCAAATGCCTCATCTGCTTCTCCATTTTCTTCATCAATATCGGATTCAAGTGCAGCTTCTGGTTCCTGTTCCAGCTCTTGTGTCTGCACTACTTCTTCTTCATGTACTGGCTGAGGAACAGATTCAGGACTCTGCCGAACGGGCGGCGGTGCTTCAATGACAGGGGCCATAGTGGGCTTGACTGGACTAGGAGGAAGAGGCGTTGGTCCAGGTGGTAATGTTATACTCTTCCTAGCCGGCTGATATTCGACATGTTTCCCAATTGGCCTCACCTTCTTCAATGTCCTAATCCGTGCATTAGGAATTCCACTCTCCGCCAAAACTTGTTTGTTGATTTCCTCGACTTCCTTGGCTGTAGACGGTTGAGTAATAGCAAGCGAAATCGCAGATTCCGCATCTTTGGCAGCAGCAGCTACTCCATCCACTCTCCCTGCAAGGATGTCCTGAATAGGAGTTGCAGTCATTGTCAATTTCTTGGTCCCCTCTTTCCATACTTTACAAGAATTCTTGAACTTCAGAAGAGATTCCTCATGTCGTTGTTTTGATATTCGAATATCGTTTTCAAGTTCTTGTACTTGGCCTTTCAAAACTTCGACACGCATTCCGTCGCCTGGGCCAGGTGGAGGAAGGATATCATGTATATTGTAGCCACTGCTGAGAATCTCTTCCATCCATTCAGTCCATCTAACAAACCGTTGGGCAGCGACGTCTCTGGGTGCAAAAGACTCTTCTTCTTCGTCCTCTTCCACTTTTATCCGTTTGTTAGCTGGTACAGGCATCTGTTGTGGCGGCCGATATGGAGGAGGTTGCACTGGTGGCGGACGATTCAAGTAAGGTGGTTGGGGAGCATAATGTTGAGGAACAGGGGCCATATTTGCAGGCCAAAGCGTATTTTGACTTTTGAACGAGACAAGATGCCCCTGAGGGGATAACGTGAATTTGATGTCTGCAAGGGTGGGGAGGGGATACGGTCGATGAATGTAAGGTTGAACGGGAGCCTGACTCACTGGGAGTCGATCTATTACTAAGTTTGAGGACGAGACTGGATTTACCTTCTTCAGGAGCGCGGAGATAGTGTATTAGCCATAACTGAGGATTTCCACCTTGGACTAGATGCATCCTCCTGCGGACATAGCTGGTCATACTATCTGTTCTGGGATTGTATCCGTACTTGTGTTCATACACTTCCACGATCTATTGTAAATTTCGCAAGAAAGGGCTGCGTACTCTCTCATTTACAGGAAGATGCACCATATGCTCAGGATCAAGATATTGATATCCATCTGTGGGTGGCTGAGCGAAAGACTGAGGACTCATCCATACGAAGATCAGGCTTCCGGGTGCAGGACAGTCTAAAAAGTCCCATCGAAAAGGGGTGGCGGTTGCAATGTTCATTGCAGTGAACAAGAAATCTGCAATTGCCTGAACACCCAAATTGGGGAATGCAGGGTAATTATACAGAGATTTGGCCCAGACATGAGGTCGTAGATTCTCCGGTATCGGAGGATGGCCCAAAGACATGTTGTTCATGGCCTTCTGGCTTTCGGGTCTGCTTCTTCTGTGTTGATGGTCAGAAAAACAAAAAATTTACGAGGTGGACGCGATTGAAATACGCATCACCAGAACACGTTTCATTCACCCATGCAAGCACCATCTCATCGCATACAGATTCTGAGGGCTATTAAAGTCTCTCTGACTAACCCATGGGAAATATTATCTCTTGAAATCCACAAAACACTCCCATGTACCTGTTTTATCCCAATCTGTTATACACCGCCCGATATGCTCTCTAATTTGTTTTTCCGCTTCTTCAAACCCTGAGATGCGAATAGTCAACATGACTACTCCAAATCGAGGAGTCGCTTGAAATATCCTACACTCATCTACTCCCAAGATACCTCCACAGGATGATATCTACTATCAGACCCATAACCGAATGTGCAATACCTGTCTAATAAGGGGGATCTCATCTTTAGACGACATGCAAAGTAAGATTGAACCCCATGATTTTCCCATTGCTAAACCCAACCCAACCATACTAAATGCAATTGCAATTGCAATGCCACGATCAACGCTGTGCAATGGCGGAACGCCCAACAAAGGTATCATGAATATCACGAAACAAGACAACGGCGTCAGATAGTCTATTCTGACCTTTAACAATCTCGATGATTTTGCGTGAGGCGCAAGGCCCGCTAGTAATGCCACTGTCGCTAAAAACACGCATAACACAGAAACATCAATCCCACCAGGAGATAATCTAAGGTTAGAGAGAACATGGAAATATGTACCTTTGAGGATTTGCTTCAACGTAATGGTGATGATGAAGATGAGCTGCAGGACCAGCGCCAGCTTCTACAATGACATTTTCTGTGCCGAACGAAATGATAATATCTTCTATTGTTTCTTTGAGAATATATAAACCGTTGAAGGTACTCAGTACACCAACGCCGAAACTGGCCAGACTCTCGATTCGCTGTAATCCGAAAGGAAACTGCAATGTGCCCATTTGCCAAACGTCGAAGGAATGCATTGTACGCAGGAATAATTCAGCGACGGACGCGACCAGATCGTTGAGAGCAAGGAATGAGAGTGCTACGAGCGCGGATTCTCCTGTTGAAGTACGCAATAAATGTATTAGGAAGACAACGTGAATAACAATGAGTGTCGTATGTTTTGAACTGCTTTTAGCCTGCGAAAAGAATTCCGTTATAGTGGGAATAGGAAGATTTGACGGGAGAGGCAGTGGAGGTCGTTCCGGAGGTGGTAGAAATATTTGGTGTGATAATGAGTGTCTGTGCTTATGTCCTCGTCGATGGTTCTAGGTCAATTGCATTCATCTCGGCAACTTACAGGTCGTGGTTTACCCTCTGAGTTTGCAAGGATCATTTTTGAAGGTGACAGACTTCGCTTGGGAGGTGACACCGGTCGGTTGCCAGGCGACAATACGGGGGAATAATCCCTTCTCTTTGGCGTTGAGGTTGGATTGAACGGGGAATCGAATTGACTTGGAACAGCTAAAGTCGTTACATGATTCGAGTTGACTTGGACTGGTGTATCCACGTCCGAAGAAGACGACTCATCGTCTGTCAGTCCGCCGACAATTGGCGATGGAAGTGAACTTACTTCACCAGATCCATTGACAAGCATCAGCCGCGGCGCGTTCAGGGGTGGTGGATGATGAGGGGTGTGATATTCGGGGAGGTTAGAGGACTCTTGAGAACTAGTCGTGCGTGCAGACTGAGTTCGTCTCAGGGGCTCACTCTGCTTCATTGTAGAGTTTGGCGAAATCGAGAGCAAGAAGACAACCTTACAGAACGAGAATAGCGTTATGCCACAATAACATTTTCGAAAATAGCATTGTGTGTGGTTAGTCGATTCACAAGCCGGACTGAAGGCGCATTGAAGTTTCGCTGGAGGTTTGCAATACCGTGACTTAAATTTTCGATTGCAAACCAGGCCAGCGCTCCTTAGAGCGATTAATCAACTGGGCCACTTGTTTTGTTGTTCCGTGTCACGTCCAGAGCGTGCGTGATTCGAATTGGCGAAAAAGTCAAGATGCACCAACCAGCTGACAACAAACCAACAAAGATGGCCATCCAGAAGTCTGGCGATAAAAGTGGCCCATCGAGAGACGCCTCTCCGTCTAGTTTATGTGTGTGGGCAAAGGAATGTCAGAGAACGGGAAAGTATTCCGACGCAGAACAGTACTACAGTCGGGTACAATCCACCATCATTGCAATCTGATTTAAGGCAATTGCGAAGATGGAGTCATTATCTTCAATTCCATTAGAAGTGATGATGGAGGCGCTCAAAGGAAGGGCACAGGCAAGAGAACAACTAAATCTGTTGGATCAAGCACTCGAGGACGGTAATCGCATGCTGAAGCTTGACAAGACAAATCCGAGGGTATATATCTATGAATGATGACGCTAAGAGAAGGGGTATATTTGCTTAGGGAGCACATTGGAAGTTAAGAAAAAGCCCAAGTCTGCGTTGAAGTGTTATGCTTACGGACTTACGCAGTGCTCGAACTCACACAAGTCATTCGATGTAGTATCTTAATTATGATTGTAGCTGACGGTAGACTCTTCGCAAGAAGCAGGAAGCCCTTTTTAAATCTTTGGAAGAACTTGAACTGGTAACCCAGTCATTCCTGTATTCGACCTAATTATAGAATAAAAAGAAACGTGATCCGGCCTCTATTCTTCCGATCGAAGTCGTCATCCAGATCTTTTCCTATCTACAACTCCATCAGCTCCTCAGATGTCATCGTGTAAGCCGACTCTGGCGCGCAACTGCCACATCCGATCCTTCGCTTTATCGACATATCGATCTTCGCAATGGTCTCCCCGGTTACAAGGGAAACCGTGCAAGCGTTTCGAGCCAGAGCGTAAAGGCACTTGTTCAGTATGCTGCGAACGGAGTCAAAAGTCTGAAAATTGATGACACCCCTGGTGATACTTTCTCAGATAACTGTTATGCCTACAACACGACTATTCACTCGGTCCGAGGTTATAGAAATCATGGCGATATCATATTAGGGCCGCTAATGCAAAATCTGGAGGAATTTGAAGGCGCTCTTGGTTCCGAAACCAAGTTCCATCACCAGATCTTTCCACCTACCAGTATTCGCCGTCTCGTCGTAGGAGATACAATTTCGAAGGATCGTCTTCTCGCTATCTGTTCGAGCGCACCTAATCTAGAGTATATCGAATGCCGTCGTGTCGTCTCCAGGGATTCATTTCATGTCCCGCGAGGACCATTTCCATCAGTCAAAGTTTTGAGACTCGCGATCGAGGGGAGTTTAAACGACAATCTCACGTGCTTCCCAAATGTGGAAGAATTTTATCTACAAGTTCCCGCACAAAGTGTGTCCTTGATAGAGAGTCTCAAACTGCCTGACGAATGGCGAAATTTGAATCGTCTTGGAATTTGCAACACTCTCCGTCTCCACGAAATAATTCTCCCCTCCGACGTCACCTTATTAAGTCTCGAGCTTCGCAATCTACCCTCACTTCGGAGTTGGAGGGTTTCCTCGACTTTCAGTGCGGCCCTTGAGGTGCTCAATATCGAGTACGTCGGAGGCATCGATTCCCGTGACCTGCGCCTATTTAGAGGACCCAGACAGCACCTGACACGCCTCACTCTGAAGTCGCCTCAACTTCAAGTGACGGATCTCGTTGCATTCCTCGCCGGAGCCGCAGGTCTCGAGTATCTCAATATCAACTCGATGGCGAACGTCACAGATTCGACTCTTGAGCTGCTATACCCACTTAAATCCCTGTCGTACCTTGATGTAGGATTCTGTGGCGAAATTACCGGTCATGGCATTATCAACCTTATTCAAAATCTCGGCCCAAGGAAAGGAGGGAATTTAAGAGTTATCGAGATCCAGGGACTTGAACAAATCAGACGTCAGACAATTGACTGGGCACGCAGCGTCGGGGTCAGACTGTGCTACTAGTATGTAATTCAATCCATAATCAAGATCTGTCTATTCAAAACGCTCTGCTTGTTATTTGCAGGTCCCTGCCAGGGGTAACGATATGTTTATTACATAATTGGTGTGGAATGTTTGGACCAATAATGTTGTTGTGGTTATTACACGGGGTGGGAAATTCGAACTTTTGGCTGTGCAGGCGAGCAGCTGAGCATCCCATCCCCCTTGGACCGGAAGCAAATTAAGCAGCAGCAGCGCGCACAGGACGCTTTTCAACTGCCCAGCAGCTCTGACTGGGAGAGTTCATATGATCGATCAGGCAAATTGACAACGGATTCAGAGACAGCCGTTGCGACTCATCATCGGTCCATGGTCCAAAAGCTGCCCTTCTCTCCGTGAACTCGAGATCCTATTCGATCGATCAATCGGGCTATCTTTCCGTCTGATTGTTTTCAATTCCAGAATCATGATGGCGGAGTCAACTTCTTCGCCTCCTCATCAATTCAATGGCAATGGCACGCGGAAAACGCATTTAGGCAGATCGGACAGTCTCGTATCATTGGCCCGAGCCCCTTTCAGTGTTCAGCTTCACCGGCTCACCTCGCTATCCTTACCAAGTCCAGACAGTTTACATACGCGAATTCTCGATGCTGCAAGTCCTCAAGAAAGTCTTTCGCGCTTACGGAACATTGCCACTGATGTGCATAAATGGATAAGTACAGCTAGTACAGTTTTGGGTCAATTGGATGCAGACGATGATGTTGAGTGGGCGGCTAGGGGGAAAGATAGTTTGGCAAAGGTAGAGAACGCCTCCAGACGCTTTGGCGAAATTGTCGAGATATTTCTAGATGCGGCAACCATCTTGTCAGCTCGATCCGATGACAGTGTAAAAGGAGAAATAAAAGAACTAATCGATATTATGGATGATGTTACTCATGGTTGGGGCCACGTGCGAGAGTTATTGAAGGGGTTGAAGGAACAGGTGGCCTTGAGTACAGAATGGATGGAAATCCGAGAGATACTAGATGATATCTCAGATGAGTTGGATGCTTGTGCAAACATGGTGTTTGAATTGGAAGAACAACGGCATTTTAACCAGAAACAGCCTGCCACTCTGTCAGCGGATGGCGCCTCTCCATCTTCCGCATCTTCTCCCACAGAATTGGATCGATTGACAACCATTTTGGAACAACATTCCACTCCGGCTTCCAACTCTCATAAAGCATCGCTTCTGAGGCTTTCCGCACGAATACAGCCATTGCACGCTAGCCTAGACTTCTTACAACCACGGCTATCATCTTTCAGCGAACGCGCTGCAAAGACATTCCCTACCGCCTTAGACGAGGTACTTCAACGGAAGGAAGATTTGCAGACTCGTTGGAAGAAGGTTGAGAGCGATTGGAGAGGGTTGGGAAGAGAGCTTCAAGAAGATGAATGGATAGAAGTATTCAGAAAAGTTGGTCAGCAGGTACTGCATCTCTCATTCTGAACTAATGCAAGGCAACCGATATGATGGATTCAATTAGTCGGTCTATGATGGCTCTGAGCATATTTCTGCCAAATACCGCACCTTCAGCTGAATTTCTCGAGCATTACTTGGGAAAGAGGGCATATTATCCAACGGCTATCTCAAGAGTTCTTGATATATTGGACCGCGGCTATAAAAACAGGGTGACGGTCAATGGAGAGATTGGTAGAAACTACGATGATCTTCGCGACCGTTGGATGCAAGTCCAACGTCAAATGGCTGAAATCGATGAATATTTGAAGAAACTCGGATTGACAACACCAACTGACGATCTCTCAAATCAAGTGAAGGGGCTTAGTATCATAACGGAGGGAAGTCGACCACGGTCAGCTGGCAGCAATTCCACCACTACAACTTCTGCAACTTTGACACAAGGAGCTGTATCCCCCACGGGCGCGGCATCATCCAGAGCATCGTCAATTCGGTCAGGAAATCGAGTATCTTCTCTTCCTCCACCACCCTCCGCGAGAAGAGAAAGCATTGTCGGCCCGACAGGTCGCAACCGTTCCGTATCTTCAACTACCTCCTCGTCTCCCAGAACCAGTCGTTTGCATGTCCCGATTTTCACCCCTAGATCCAAAAGCAGTTCCGTCGGACGACTCAACCAAAGCCCAACTGGAACCGGAGGTCTTATCCCCATCGAAGCTCGGCCAAGGTGGAATGCTTCACCAATTGCCAATGTGTTAGGTTCCCCACATCCTAAGATTCCCTCTGTTGTCGTCACTCCAAGCCGCATACCCCGTAGCGGAAGGGCCAGTCCCACCAAAGTTCCTACAGCGACTCCCTCTCGACTTACTCGACCTACCACCCCATCCTCCAATAGCCCGAATAAACGGATTCCAGTGGCAATCGGCCGTGGAACACCACCCAGCAGCCTGTCTCGCATGGTCTCCAATCCAAGTCTTCCTCGAAACCCATCTCAAGAAACACCGTCTAAACTCCCCGATATCCGCGCTGGTCGAAGACAAACCGCCAATTTCTCTAATTTATCCGCTATCAACACCAAACCAACGGCAATTCCAAGGCCGTCTACGTCTTTAGGAATGAATGGAAGGAATGTATCTGGAAGTGCATCAAATACGCCTGTGCAGCCTCGATGGCGAGGTTAGAATAAAAATTTGTAATTACTCTTTAGGGATAATGGCGCTCTTTTGTGGCATGAGCATTCATTTGGCAGATGTAGTCTGTATCTCATAGCGAATTTAACATCAACTTCATAAGCTCTCTCAAATCGAACATGGTTAAACCGATCCCTGATTAACATTGGATATTAAAACCGAATGAGACGCGAATCTAAACTGCCTAAGGCCATGACAATGTTCGAGTCGAATTCAAATTCCTCCAAAAAGAGTGCTTCCCGAAGCCTTGTCGAGCTCCATTGCTTCCGACAAGCCTACAACCTCGAAAATGTCACGAGGAGCAAGTCCACTGCAAGCTTTTGCGTCGGAACCATCTTCAATGACTTGTCTATATGACTCACGAAGAGCATGAACAACTGGAGAAATTCCTGAAAAGGGAAAGATGGTAATCTTAAAGCCGAATTCCTTTGCTTGTGCGACCGTCCAATTGGGAGTGACTCCATTTGTTATCATATTTAGAAGCATCGGCATAGGGGCAACCTCTTTGATGATTCTTCTTGCATCTGCTTCGGTGCGAATACCTTCTGCAAAACCAACCTCCGCACCACATTGGTAGACTTCGCACAAACGAGCAATCGCCTCATCTACGCCGTGAGTCTGAATAGTATCAGTTCTACAATGAGACTTTTATTTCCATCTGATGCCTACCTAGCGATAATAACCGGACGTGAGGGTTTATTCGATCGTCCATTGGCAGCAGCACGGATACGCATGTTGAATTCATCCCGAGATACAACTGCCTTGCCAAGTAAATGTCCACAACGCTTTGTGATGACTACCGTCAGACCATCAATAAAGGACAGTACCTTGGTCTTCAATGTGCAACGCAGATATTCCAGCTTGTTCGTAACGTTTCATTGTGCGAGCTACGTTCAATGCACCGCCAAATCCCGTATCGGCATCTATGTTAGATGATCAAAAAGCTGTTTAGTACCACAAATGAGGGGAATGCTATTTGCAATTCCGGTCATCATAGTACCTACTTCAACAAAATCATTTTGCGTTGCAATTCCCAGGTCTGGCTGACCCAATTTGGAGGCTGTTGTACCCGCCCCTGTCATATACAGACATTTAGCACCAGCCGCAATGGCAATGCGAGTGCTCAAACCTTTCATCAGTTTCCTCAAGTCGAGGTCCTACAGTCATAGACACCCGGACAAACTTCAAATTAGCATCGCGTGATTGGAAGACTTACCAAGTATTTCGCCTTCAGTTGCAAGGCTCTTTCGAATGTATTCTGCCCCAGACATTTCCGTTGAATGAGAACTTTAGTGTCGTTTTGAGCGTCGCAATGACTTTTTTTATATTGCGTTGCGCGGGAACGTTGCCGACCACGTTCAGGAGACGGCTCCCTTTGACCAAGTTAGGAGATGGCCGTGAGATGCTGAATGACGATCTCAGGTTACACCGTTGCGCCGCATTCTTAATTGGGAGCCCGGAAATTGGGCCTTTTTCTCACGGGAAAGAAACTTTGCAAAATATCAGACGAGAAACTTCAGGCAATTGGTTTCGCAATTCTCTGTAGTGAGTCAGTCTAAAGATACTGCTCATGAGCTTTGAGCTTTGTTAGATGTGGAATGTAGAGTTTATCCCCCCAGGCATCGGCGATACAGAATGCCGGGCTGGATATTTCCGTTCGGAGGGCTGCCGATCGCCCCACCCCCACAAGCCCCGCACCGTGTCCGCCAGTTAGTAGTAGCTCTACTATACGCTTAAGCGGCGTACTGCGGAACCGCGAACTAGAAAGAGCGACAAGCAAAAGGAAGGTATTTTGCTCAAGTGTCATCAAAGAACAAGTGTGTCACTCTCAATTTGGGCATTCAATCTCCATTTCTAACTATGGCCGACTACAAGTTCACGGGAAACTTTGGATTCATTGGTAATCGGCTACTCTCTTCCCGATGCTGAATTGTAGGACTTGGATCCATGGGCTTCCCGATGGCAACCAACCTTCGCAAGAAAATACCTAAAGAATGCACTCTTTACGTTAATGACGTCGATAAGGCTGCAGTCGAACGTTTTGTCAAGGAGATAAGCCAGTATGGTCCGGTTGAAGTGTGCTCTACCGCCAAAGAGATCACTGAGAAATCAGTAGCCCCTTTCACGGCAATAACTAATTGAAGGATAATATCTTTTCTATTGTTCCCAAAGGCATTCACGTCCAGGCTGTGTACTTAGACAAAGAGACAGGAGTCATTGCCGCAAACCCTGGATCGGGAGATAAAGTATTTTTCGAAATGAGTACTATCGAGCCGAGTGTCACGCGCGAGGTTGGAAAGACCATTATCGATGCAGGATTCGGGACTTATTTAGATTCACCTATTTCTGTATTCGCCTCTTTGATTCTCTGTCTAACATACCTAGGGCGGTGTTCCCGGTGCTCGCGACGGAACTCTATCGTTTATGATCGGATATCCTCCTGATGGTCCGCTAAAATCGCGCATTACAGCTATTGCGGGCACCATGGGCCGACCGGGACGCATCTTTTTCTGTGGGAAAATAGGGAACGCACTTTGCGCCAAAGTTGCCAACAATTACATTGCTGTTATCAATTTGCTCGCCACTGCTGAGGCCATGAATATTGGCATCAGATCAGGAATCGACAAGAACACAATGTATAATATTATACACGAGTCGACGGGGCAGAACTTTATGGGTGATGTAGTATGTCCTGTTCCCGGTGTTGTCAAGAGTGCACCTGCTAGTAATGGATACCAACTTGGCTTTAGGACTGAGATGATGCCGAAAGACTTGGGACTGGCATTGGATCTGGCGAAAGAGGTTGGTGCGCCGCTGGTATTGGGTGAACCAACAATCGATCTCTACCGAACTGCGGGCGAAGATCCAAGATGTCACGTACATTCCTCCGAAGGATACATCTAATTGCAGGGACGAGACGGTTCTAGTATCTGGTTATATATGGATGGACCCGTTGACGAGGAATACAAGAAATCGGCATATGGAAATTAGGGAGAAACTCCATTGTAATTATTGACGCTGGACTCCCAACGTCAATTCTATCCCAAACTATCCCAGAAAAGCAATGCTAAGAATGCCTCCAAACGCCTTTTATCCATTATCCCAAATCAAGTTCTTATACAGGTCCAATTCAAAGACTGATATGCTCCACTTTGCCCAAGTCCATAATCTCAACTCTCAATTTCTTCGGTGGTGGTGGTGATGTCTGAGGATCTTTTTCTCCAAAGATCGGAGTGCTGGGTCTTGAATGAACTGAGGAAAACGATGTACTTCTAGTTTGTCGTTGTTCCAATTGATCCGAATCATCGGTAGAATGTGATCCGACGCTACTTGGCGGCGAGACTTGAATCCTTTCCAACTTTGATTTCACGAGTTCGAATTCAGCTTCAGAATCGGGAGGTGTAGGGACACCATTTTTCATCAGAGCACTAAATCGCTGCGGTGGGGCATCTCCAGTAGTCTCCGATATGGTCTCCGACTCAGAGTCATTATCCTCGATCGCAACTTCTAGAACATTGGACTTAGACCCATCCATATCCTCCACAGCGCCAGATTGTACAAGTTCGTACATCAACATAAACACACCTCTAGCTCCTTCCTTCAAGACCTCTTCAATTGTCGCAGGCCTACGATAAGCTAAATCACAAAAGGGACACTTACTCTACATCCTCATCACTGATTCTGAACCACTTTCCGTCAAACTGGCGATAAGCAACATAATGTCCTATATTGTGCAATCCGTAATGCACAATGACACTTCTCAACCGATAAATTGTGCGAACACCACCTTCTTTCCATACTGAAATCGGTTCTTCAGGGTCCATTGACAGTTCACTCGTCGTAACATAGTCACTCATGTCCAACATTATCGGAAACGAAACCGGCGCCTGATTCTTCAAAGCTCGTCCCGTATAATTCTGAAAACTAGATCGTTGAATGTGAAAAGCTTGTAATGAAGGCGGTCTAGCAATCATATGATGTTTTGTCTTTGGACTTCTTCGAATAAACTTTTTGAGGTCTCCACCAACTAACGTTCCATCCTCAATCTTGCCAGATTTAAGCGCAAGATCGATCTTTGCAAGTCGTGATTGAGCGATTTCGAGGGATGGAGAGGGTAATGTTTCGACGAGACGAAGGAGATTTGCGCGATAGGCTAGAAGAGTACATTTCTCACACTCAACGTCCTCGAGAATTTCCATTTCAAATTCTTTTTGGAGACATTCGTCGAGGGTTGTGGGTTGTTGCATAGTTAGCGGTAGGACCATTGGACCTAACTTTTCGTGACGGATGTTTTCTACGTATTTGCATTTTAAACAGCCCATACGGTTGGCGGAGAGACCTTCGAAGGGATTTGCTGTGGATGCCTCGTTTGTGGAGAGAGTAGAGAGTGATGGGGATCGAGGTATTGAAGAAGTATCGAGGGAGACGAGACTTTCCAGTCCTGCGGGTTTGTTGACCATGAGCCACTGTCGAGCAGATTCTGCTTCTAGAGTGTCGATAAGAAGACTGAAAAATTCTTGGGCATCTTGTTGTTCTCGTGTTGCTAGAAGTCGGTTTTTGTCGGATAACATGAGAGCGCGAGCGACTTGGTCGGGATGTAATGCAGTTGAGAAGGGATTGGGTGTGTTGAGGTGATGTAAAAGATCCACTAACGAGTTTGCAACAGGGGTATCATCTCCATCCCGTATTGAATCCAAGTAGCTTTGAAATTCAGGTAGCGATGCGAGAGCCTAATTGTTAACCAAGATCAAGGAGAGCACGATACCTGTAGCACCGAGTTCATAAAGCAGAAATTCCCTGTATTGACAAGACCAGGGATTTTGGGAGTCTGAGTTGGTTCCAGATTCCATTCTCTCTTTTTCAGACGGTCGCTGAGTGACAGCGGTTCAGGTCTCGGAGTATCAAGATCACTATTTCGATCCCATAAACTCGAGACTCTCGATTGTAGCAATCCTCTATCCACCCGAGTTAGCGTATTGTGCGGTGCAAAAGGTCGGAGGACTAACGGTGATTGCATCCCGATGCCTCTTCTGGCATAACCTCGAAAGGAATCCCGCAATATAAGAGGGAGGTCTGAGAAACTTCTAATCAAGATATTAGTAACATTCGAGAAGATGCTGGAAGACATACGGTAGTTCCATATATGCATCTACCAGGTCCATAACTATTTGTGGATATAATATGAGTATGACTAGGATGCCACAAAGGATGAGAAGCAAAGTTTGGGTGATGAGCGTTTGATTTTGAGATGGAAGTGCCGGTGCACGTTGTCGATGAGCAAGCCGAGGCGACGGGACAGTGGACCACGATTCAGCTGCTATTGTTGTAGGGTATAGAGACATTCTATGAAAAACCTGTCTCTAGACAAGCAAAAATAAGTCAACAACAGGACATAGTTGATGTCGCAGTCGTTGTGGACAGTCTTATAAACTGAGTGCGTCGGCTGAGGATGATGAGGCCAGGGGCCTTTTTTGAGGTGACCGCTTTGTTTCTCGATTGTTCTGGAGTCGACTACGCAAGTCTGCGCTGCCGTCTGGTTGCTATGGCAACACTGAAAATCCTTCGCTGTTTTATCTCATGCATATTGCAACGGTGATCACTTGGAGAAGCTCGTCAGTTGGACAAGTGGCATATTCATCTCACACGGTGGAGTCTGAGACAGGATGCATATGAAGAGTAGACTAAACTCCGTTTCTCTTATATAGCCCACATTAACCAACTGCATTTCTTCACTTGATCTCCCAACAGCTCCTTTATTCATTGCTCACTGATGGCGGCACTCTATACTGAATATCTTGGACTCAACTACTCCCCAAAATTTTGCAGGTTTTTATCTTCCCTCCGCCGACTTAGCTTGGAGCTACACAGACCTTTCACAAGCATCGATGCATTCCTTCGAAGGTTCTTTCCCTCTCATCACATTCAAGGACATCGTCACACCTTTCCAACTTCAAACTTTGGAGCATCTCACTCGCGCTTATTCATTAACCACCTCTACCCCAGGACTTTGTCTAGGTATTTCACTGAACTACCTTGGTCCTACAACAACTAGTGGAATTCCCCCTACAGCCGACTACAAAACCTACGATATCAAGAGCGTAATGAACGACAACCCGATCCCGGCAGTCCTCCCTTTTCTCAACGACAGCTTGTCGACGGTAATCCCTGAAGAGACCCTTGGAAAACAGGTCCAAGGCGCCATGCTCGATGTTATCTCTGCCATCAGATCCTCAACTTCGCTCATCACCGATCCCCACAATCCTTCCAACTTCCGCTTCCAGCCTCCAAACACCCAAGAAGTCCAGAACATGATGCAATTTCTCTGGCCCGAAAAGTATAAACCTGCTGCCGGGGAGGCTAAGGAATGGCGAAACACGGTTAACCAGTGTCTTACACATGGTCAAGGATGGAACTTTATTAGTTATGAGGATACGGATGGAGGAGGAAAACTGAAACGTCATATTTTGTTTGAAAGGGCTTATAATGGACTTTGTATTCTGGGACCGGGACAATGTAAAGCCTTGAATGATAAGCGCAAAGCCTCAAAGTCCTTGAGAGCGGCTTTATAAGCTCATTTGGGGATGTGTATGATAAAAGATACCCAACTGTTGACATTCTTTTCATAGGGACATAGGCAACTAAGGACGCTTTTACAAGACATCTGGCTATCTATTGATACGTATGGGAATTGGACTTGTACGTATGTGATATACATTGTAGATAGCTAAACACTAAAGAAAAAGGATAGAAAATATAATGTTTGGGTGAAATAGCCACTCCAAGAATTTGTCTCGCAAGTACTAATCTGTCTGAATTCCGACATCCCTCACCAAAACGCTCATCTCAAGATTGGTCGCCATTTTCTCAAGTGCAACAGAAGGGAGAACATCACTGACATCTTCATCATTCCTGAGCCAATCTACAATGTAGTCAGTTCTTTCTTGAACAAGTTTCATTTTTGCAACCATAAGACTTTCAGTAGTCTCAGTTCCCAAGCAATCATTCCAGATATCTGTACCTCCAATTCCTTTGTCCGCGCTCTCCAAAGAAGTATCATCTGACGAACTATCCGTACAACTCTT
>Ga0335073_10005913_pt1 | contig 17192 bp, 15 predicted proteins | sample Lox_Sample_22_FD_207093 | JGI IMG/M metagenome (GOLD analysis project Ga0335073, IMG submission 207093) | Soil microbial communities from Loxahatchee National Wildlife Refuge, Florida, United States - Lox_Sample_2.2 | ecosystem: Environmental > Terrestrial > Soil > Wetlands | place: USA...
ATGATCTATGGACTGATCCGCCGGATGCAGAGATAGATGCGATGAACGCCGCCTTCTCCGGAATTGGAATCCACGTAGGCCCGATCCATCTGGGGCCGGCCGCCACGGGGCTGTTCGTTCTCGCGATCCTGGTCCTGGTCTGGTCCGCCTTTCGCCTGTGGACGATCGGACAGGGCGAGGACCGCCAGGCCCGGATCGATGCCTTGCGCCGCGGGCTGTTGCGCCGCCCCGACCCGGAGCCGGCGAAGCAGAAGAAGAATCCCGGCCTTTACGACCGGCTCGGCGCGGTTGTCGCGGCAAGCGCCATCGTCGGCTCGACCGAGCGGGCGAAGATGGAGCGGAAGCTTTCGGCCGCCGGGTTCCGCGCCAAGACGCGGGTCGCGACCTTCGTCGCGTTCAAGGTGTCGTTGGGGATCGCCTTCCTGATCTTCGCCTATGTGATCGCGCAGGCGAAGCAGTTCGACACCGTGACCTATGCGGCGGTGCTTCTGGCAGGTCTGGTGTTCGGCTGGCGCCTTCCGGACATCGTGCTCTCCCGCATCAGCGCCCGCCGGCGCATCCGGATCGAGGCCGGCATGCCCGACGCGCTCGATCTCCTGGTCATCTGCGCCGAGGCCGGCCTCAATCTCGAACAGTCGATCGAGGAGATCAGCCGCGCGCTGCTGCCCGTCAACAAGGATGTCGGCGAGGAGCTGTCGCTGACGGCGGCCGAGATGCGGGTTCTGCCCGACCGTTCCGAGGCGCTGCAGAATCTGGGGCACCGGACCGGCATCGCGGCGCTCAACGCGCTGACCGCGACGCTCAATCAGTCGATCAAGTTCGGGACGCCGCTTGCCGATTCGCTGCGCGTGCTGGCGGCCGAGATGCGCAACACGCGGCTTTCGCGCTTCGAGGAACAGGCGGCGCGGCTGCCGGTGCTGCTGACCATGCCGCTCATGATGTTCATCATGCCGTCGGTCTTCATCGTGATCATGACGCCGTTGGGTCTCAGGATCTACGACTCGCTGGGACCGATCTTCTCCGGGGGGAGACTGTGATGCGGGGGATGGCGCTCGCGCTGCTTGGCCTTTGCCTTGCCGGCTGCGCGGCTTCGACCGACGAGGCGAAGAAATCCGTCGACGATCTGACGCCGGAGGCGATCGTGCGGCTTGCCACCGCGTCGGAGGAAAGCGGTGATTTCGGGTCCGCCGCGAATCTTTACGCGCGCGCGATCGCGGCACGTCCTAAGGATCCCGTGCTGCACATGATGGAGGGGCGTGACCTGATGCTTGCAGGGGCCACCGGCCCGGCGCAGGCGGCCTTGCGCGAGGCGATCGCGCTCGACCCGAAACAGACCGATGCACATTTCCTGCTGGGCCAAATCGCTCTTGGCCAGCACGACGCACAGGATGCGCTGCCGGAATTTGCCGCCGTGCTCGAGATCGATCCCAAGAGCCTTAGGGCGCTCAACGACAAGGGGATCGCGCTCGACTTCATGGGACGAGGCGCCGAGGCGCAAGCGGCCTATCGCGCCGCGCTCAAGATCCGGCCCGATGATCCGACGACGCGCAACAATCTCGGCCTGTCGCTCGCGCTCAGCGGCGACTATGCCGAAGCGACGGCGATTCTCCAGAAGCTCGTGATGGAGCCGGGTGCCACGGCGCGCATGCGGCAGAATCTGGCCCTGGCGCTCGGTCTTTCGGGCTCCAGGGACGCGGCAGAGAAGGTCGATCGCGCGGATCTCGATGACGCGTCGACCGACGCGAACATGCGATATTTTTCCGCGGTGCGGCAGCTCATGCAGGAGGCGACGCCCGATCAGACGGCGCCGGTTCCAGGCAAGTCCTGAGCCGGCCTCGCGTCGACGCGGGCCTCGTGGCGAGACGATGATGAGAGCGCGGTCACAGAACGTGGAAGCGAGCGCGAGAGGCTCACTCGGGTCCGCAGCATGAGGATCTTCACGCAATTCCTGCGGCACCGGCATGGCGTCGTTGCGGCCACCACCGCATTGCTGATGCCGGCTCTCATCCTGTTCATGGCGCTCGCGGTCGAGGTCGGCGAGTGGTACACGATCACGCGCCAGCTCCAATCCGTCGCCGACGCCGCGGCCGTCGCCGCCGCGTGGGACTTGGCCTATAGCGGGACCCTTGCCGGCGCCACGACCAAAGCGACCTATTCTGCCGCGCACGGCGGGTTCGGCGGCACGCCGTCGGTCACGTGCCTCGTCGCCTACAATCCCGATGTGACGGGACCTTGCGCGCCGGGCATGGCGACGGGTTATGTCAAGGCGACGGTAAGCGAGCAGCAGCCGACCGTCTTTGCCAGTATGTACGAGCGTGTGCTCACGCTGGGCGCGGGCGCGGTGGCAAGCTGGACCCAGCCATATCAATCCTGCGCCTTGGCGCTTGGCGCAGGCGGCACCGACATCACCACGACGGGATCGCCGACGATCACGCTCGGGACCGGGTGCGTGATGGCCTCGCAATCCGCGGCCGCGGATTCGCTCGACCTGTCCGGCGCGAGCTCCGTCACGGCGCAGACGCTGATCAGCGCCGGCGGCATCAACGGCACGTGCGGGGCCTGCACCGCGACCCCTGTCCTCGATGGCCCGATCATCCCAAACCCGTTGTCGTGCTCGCTTGCCGCCAACTCGGGATTCTGCTCCGCCGTCGCCGCGATCCCCTCCGGCTGCACGGCGATGCCCGCAACCATCCCGGCGCCGCCCTCGGGCGGCGTCTGCTACACGTCGATGGTGTTCAATGGCACGGTGACCCTGCCCGCCGGGACCTATTACACGACCGGCAATTTCGACGTGCAGGGCGGCACGGTGACCGGCACCGGCGTGACGATCATCGTGACCAATGCGGGCGCGTGCGAGGGCAACATCTCGTTCGAGGGGAACAGCACGACGGCGACTTTGACGGCGCCGAGTTCCGGAACGTTCGCGGGCATGTTGTTCATCCAGGTCGCGCCATCCGGAGTCGCTTGTGCATCGACCAATTCGATCGGGGCGGGACCGACGACGCCCGCGGTGACGCTTGCGGGCGGCATCTATTCCCCGGATGCGAGCTGGACCTTCGATGCGTCCCCATCGACGAGCTGCCTTTCGGGCGTCAGTCCTTGCGGGAACAAGTGCCTGACGGTCATCTCCAATACCATCGTCTTCGGCGGCACGGTTGACCTCGAGGATGCCGGCTGCGCCGCGCCTTCGGGCACCGACCTTTTCAACGTGGCAGCAATCTCGCTCGTGGAATGAGCCCATGAAGATCCTTTTCCATCGACCGTGGCTGAAACGCCGGGAGGACGGCACGGCCAGCATCGAATTCGCCATCCTCGCGCCGCTTCTGATGCTGATGGTTTTCGCCGGCGTCGATTACGGCATGTTCACGGTGACGGCGAGCTGGCTCAGCGCGGCAACGCGTGTGGCGTCCGAATATGCGCGGACACAGCCGACCTGCGTTCGGAACGGCGAGACACCCTGCGGACAGGCAACAAGCTTCGCCTACAACTACACGGGCGCCATTCCAGGCGCGACGCTCATCTTCCTCGGCGGAACCTTGTCCTGCACGTGCGCCGACAATTCGGCCGAGACCGCCTCATGCCCGCCCTCGGGCGCCGTATCCCCGTGCAGCGGCATCACCGTCAACGGCGTCAGCGATGCGCGCGTCTTCATCTATGACAGCGTGACAATGACCATCAAAGGCTACAAGCCGATGTTCGAGTTCGGCTATCTCAACAGTTCGCTCTTTGCTGCCACCAGCACCGTCCGGGTTCAGTGATAGGATGGCTATCATGACCATGATGCGCCGATTTTGCCGGGCCGATAGCGGCGTCGCTGCGATCGAGGGCGCGATCGTTCTCTTCTCGCTCATCTTCCTGCTGTTCACGATCATGGAGTTTCTCTACGTCCTGTTTGCTTATAACTCGGTCGTGAGGGGCGCCGAGAACGCGGCGCGCTATGCGATGGTGAACAGCCAAAACGGCTGCCCCTGGCTCGGCACCAACGTGAATAGCGGCGTGGCCAATGTGGGCGTCATTCCGGTGACGATCTCGGTTGTGAGCTGCACGCCGGGAACACCGGCCGTATGCAATCCGGCAAGTGCCACGGCACCGGCTGGGACGATCATTATTCATGCCGAATATGATTTCGACACGAGCGGCTTCTTCGTCGGTGTGTTGGCGTCTACTCTGCCGCTTGAAGCGACGGTTTGCGTGCCACTGATCTCGTGAATTCGATTAGCGACATTGCTACTTCCGCTTGGCCGATATTAGGGATAATATTTCGATTCTTAAGCGAACGCCGTCGGGAAACTTTACACTGTCTCGGCGCAGGGTCGCCAAGTGCTTGATTCTGCTTCAATGGCATGGAACTTGCTCCTTCAGGGCATGAAGACTCCAGGGTACAGGGTATGATGACGAGACATGTAATTTCGGGACGGTCCGGCCGGCACCTCGCGCTTGCTGTGGTCGGCGCCGCCGCGCTGCTCGCCGTGAGCGCTCCGGCTCGGGCCTTGGAGCTGCTGAGCAACGGCGATTTCGAGAGCTCGGCCTCGAGCGTGAGTCCCTGGGTGCTCAGTGGCCCGAATGATGGGCTCGTCGACTTGGCGACGGGACTGATGAACGGATACGTCGCGGAATCTGGATCGAATTTCATCGATTTCGGAAATTTTGGCGGCGAAGATACGCTGTCACAGACATTTACGGATACCGCTGGCGAAGTGTTCAATCTCACGGCCTATTTGGATACGCAGCTCGCGAATCCTGGGCCGGGGGCCAGCAATTGGAGCATATCCTTCAATGGAACAACGTGCGCCACAGCGCCCACGAATCTGGGTCAGTTGACGGAGAGCGCCGGCTACACACCCATCTCCTGCGACGGTCTGGTGACGACCGGGTCGGATACGGTCACGTTCACCTTTGAAGACACGGCGGGCAATAGCGCTTTCGACAACGTCACGGCCTTGACGACCACGGCGGTTCCCGAGCCGGCGAGCCTCATGCTCCTCGGCAGCGGCCTTTTGGGCTTTGGGTTCATGCGCCGGCGCCAGCGCAAGGCTTGAGCCGCGCCGACCATCGGCAATTCTTGGGAGTTTAACCGGCAAGCGGGTAGTCTCGCGGGGACTCAAGGTCGAGACCCGCGGGATGAAGTTCCGTCAACCGGCGCTCAATAAAACCGAAATCGTCGGCCTTCGCTCGATCGTCTGGACCGCGCTGACCGGGCCCTTTTACTTTTTCAAGAAGGGCGCGCTGATCGAGGGCTCGGTGATGCTCATGCTGGGATTGTGGATCGAGTTTGCCGATCCCGACGTGGTCAGGGTCAGCGCCGGTGTGCTCAGCGACATCGACTGGTCCGTGTGGGGCGCCTTCGTTCTCCTGTCGCCGCTCCTGTTGGCGTGGAGCTATCGCCGACGCGGCTGGACCGAAATACCGGAGGTCTGACGCAGATCTCAACCGGGCGCGTAGGATGGCCAGATACGCTTGCCGAAGATGGGACGGCCGTTGCTGGTCTGCTCGGGTTGAGGCGATGATCCGCGGCGATTGGAGGCGCTCGGCCGCGTCGCCTGCCCGAACGCCGCCTCGCTTGGTTCCGGCCAGCGATAGGAACGAAGGATGCAGGTCCGCGCCATGTTGATGTTGGCCATCAGGTCGGGCGTGTTGGCGTTGTGGTCCGGATGGTAGCGGCGCGCCAGCGCGAAATACGCGTTCGAGAATTCCTGCCGCGACAAGGTCTGTACGTCGACCCCGAGACGCCGGAAAAGCGTCAATGCATTGTCCAAAGTCATCGCGTGCCCCTCCGCCGTGGTTCAATGGCCACCTTTCTAGATGACTCATTAACGCCGGCCTAACACACATACGGACGAGGGGCGGTTCCGGATCACGCTCCGGTCTTGCGTGACGCCGCCTTGGTTAATTCTGGGGATCGACGTGGCCGCGGATGATCTGAACGCCGTCCGGGGTCCGCTCGATGGTGACGTCGCCCGAAGGGCCTTGCTCCACTTCGCCGGGCTGCAAGATACGGGTCCCATCCGATGCCGGCGCGACGCTATCGGGCGAGGTGCCGGTGCCCCGCGGCTTCGGCGCGGAGGCGGCATCCTGCGGCGCTTCGCCGCGGAAGATCTGCGGCAAGGCAGGAGACGCCGAAGGAAGCGGCGACGCGAAGACCGGCGTGCTCGGCGCGGCGGCGACCGGCGCTCCCGGCGTCGCCGGCGGCGTCTTGGGTTCGGCGATCGTTGGTGCCGCAAGTTTTTTCGCTGCCGTCTCGGCCGGCTTGCTTGCCGCCGGGTGACGCGGCTCGATCTTCGCGGTTGCCGCGCGCGCCGGGACGGGAGGCTTCTTCGCGGCCAGTCTGGCCGGTGCCGGTGGTTTGGCCTTCGCTGTGCTCGAGCGCGACGAGTCGCCGGGCTTCACGCCGGCTTCCGTGGCCGTTACGGCTGCGCGCGGTATCGCCTTGTCCGATTTCGCGGTCGCGGATTGAGCTGCCTGCGGCGGCTTTGAGACCGCGGCGGCCGTTTCCGCGTGCGGCGTCTTCGGCGCCAGCATCTTGGCCGCGGCGACCGGACGCGGCTCGTGGGTTTCCGAATGGGCGAGGACCGGCTTCCGCGCCGGTTTGGGTGTCGTCGCGACAGTGGCGACGGATGCCGCATGCGGCTCATGTTTTTCGATTTGGGCGATCGCCGGTTTTTGCACGGGCTTCGGGGCGATTGCGGCTGCGGCGGCGGCCGGATGTGCGTCGCGTTTCTCGGCCTGGGCGACGGCCGGCTTCCGCGCGGGCTTCGAGGCGGCCGCGGTGGCGGCGATTGCTGGATGCGGCGCGGCGTTAGCCGCTTTGGCCGCGACCGGCGGCTTGGTGACGACCGGCGGCAGTGGCAGCGCGAGCTGCTCTGGCGCGCGCTTTTCCGCCTTGCTCGCGACCGCCGCTTTCGCGGCCGGTGCGGCGTGCGTCACGGGCCGCGCGGCTTGCAACGCGAGCGAGCGGGCCGCGTGATGCGGATGTGGCGGCGCCACCGTGGCCTGGCGCTCGGCATGCGACGGAGCCTGAACCACGCGCGCGGGCGTCGGGTGCGAAGGCGCGATCGTGGCGATAGCGGCAGCCGGACGCGGATTGGCGGGGGCTGCCGCGGTCGCGGGCCTCGTTAGGGGGGCGGGCTTGGCCGCCGCGACAGGATGTCCGCTGGGCGCCGGCAGTCCGGCAAGGCAATCCCGTAAATCCCGCGATTCCCACGCATAGTCATAGCAGCTGAAGACGTGGTGATAGGGCGCCGGCTCGGTTTCCTTCCGCGCCACGCGAACCGGTATCGTCTTGCTCGGCGACGGCCGGGGCTTCGCCGCGTCCGCAAGGCGCGCAAGGCAGTTCTTCAAGTCTTGCGACTGCCAAGCGAAGTCGTAGCAGCTGAATTGATGGTGATAGGAATGGACCGCGGCGTTTGCGTGGCCGCCGAAATAGGCGACCGAGATCGCGACCGCGGCTACGGTTGCGCGCAGAAAATCTTTCGATTCCATGCTGTTTCCCCCGCATGCTCCAGGCGCACTTAAGTATTAACAGTATTGGCCTGGTCAATCTACCGTTTTTATCGTTAAGGCGTGGTGGAGGAGGGGTACGGTCAGTCCATGAACATGCGGATGATGGCTTCGGGTTCGTGCATTGCGCGCGCCGCCATTAGGTCGACGTGGGTTCGAAACGCCTCGCGCTGCTGCTCGTCAAGGAGAAGGTCGATCACCGCATGAACCGCCAGAACCATGCCGGCAATGATCTTTGCCTGCTTCTCGGTCAGGGCGACCAATTCGTCGAGGGCCTGCTGCTGTGCGGCAAGGGCCTCGCCCATGAGATCGAGCCGTTTGGAGTCCGACAAATTTCCGGCTTTCCAGTGTTTCCCCGTTTCCTTTCATCTAATTAGCGTCGCGGGATCGCGTCTCGCAAAACTTCGGCGGTTAACGCACCGGTAATCAAAGGGAGTTTGTCGGAAAACTTTACAGTGTGTTTTTTAACGGCTTCTAAGTGCCTGTTAAAAAACACCTAACCCCGGTGGTCCAAAAATTGCAGTCAAACGTATATGGATTGTAACAGACGGTAACAGGACCGCAGATGGGTAACGAGAGCGTTGAGGTGACGACACCTGCCGAAAGCACCGCCGCGGAATTTGCGCGGCTCGTGGAGCAGGAAATCCCGTTCCTGCGGCGCTTGGTTCGCCGCTGGCGCTCAACCGCGGCCGAAGCAGACGATTTGGTCCAAGATACGCTGGTGCGCGCGTTGGCGAGCGGGCACCTCTTCGAGCCGGGGACCAATCTTCGGGCCTGGCTTCTCGTCATCATGCGCAACCAATTCCTGAGCGGTCTCGCGCGCTCGAAGCGTCATGACAGCGCGCTCACCGCCTATGCGCAGGCGACCCCGGGTGCTGCGAGCCATGGCAGCGAGGCTCGGCTCATGTTGCGGGATGTCGCGGGCGCTTTGAGCCACCTCCCCGAGAAGCAGCGTGCGGCCCTCTTGATGGTTGGGGTCGACGGTCATTCCTACGAGGAAGTCGCGCAATCGATCGGCCGGTCCGTCGCCGCCATCCGGTGCGATCTCGCCCGTGCACGCGACCGGCTGCGCCAAGCCGTCAGCGTCACCGAGACAAGGACGCCGTGGGCCCATGGGCTGAAGCCATCGGGTACCGTGGCGCCGAAGCGGCCTCTCGGCAATGATGCGCCCACGGCAAGAGCGCGCCGTCCGGCCGCCTATCAATTGGCGCTGTCATCTTAGTCTAGTCACTTCAGCCCGGTCGGGACCGACGCAATCCCGCGCGTGTCGTCGCGCGCGGTGCCGACCTCCACACCATGGATGGTCCAGCCCAGCGCATCCTGAACCAGCACGGGACCGCCGCTGGTGCCGCGCTTGGCGGTGCAATCGTGGATCAGCAGGACGCGGCCATTGGCGTCGGTCGTACGCCCGATGATGCGGCAGTGCGAATCGGCTGTGATCACATAAAGAAAATCGCGGCTGTAGCCGCCGACGGTCACGGCGCTGCCGATCCGTGGCGGATCTTCGCTGACCGGGAGCACACGGTCTGGCGTTCCGAGCGCAGCGTCGATCTTGAGGACCGCCCAGTCGCTGCCGCGCGTCTTGGCGGCGTCGTCGGGATCGTAACCGGGACCGATCTTGACCGACACGCCGGTCGCCGTGCCCGCGGACTTTCCCCGGTCATAGTCCAAGAGGAAGTGGAACAAGGTGGCCGGCAGGAATTCCCGTTCCCGGTCATCCCAGAAGCAATGGGCCGCCGTCAGCACGGTCGAAGGCCCGATGAGCGCGCCGGTGCAGGACATGATCAAGCCGCCGCGCGCCGCTTGCAGCTTTCCGACCGCGCGCCATGGCGGGTCATCGACATTCACCCGGTCGCGCGGATCGGGTCCCATGCCATAAAGCACGACCGCGCCTTCGTCCGAACGCGCGATCGCGCTTGCGGCCGCCGTCAACGCAACGACGCACAGAAGGTGGAGCCAGAGGCGCGCGCCGCCGGAGAAGGACGTCACTTGCGGTACTGCACGACCACGTTCTCGTCGGAATAAAGCCGCGTCCAGCCCGGCATCGCGTCGATGAACTTCACCGCCTCGGTGTCGGGCGGGAAGATCGTCCACGTCACGTCATATTCCTTCAGCAGCTTCGCGAGTTCGTCCGGCGAACGGTCGCGCGCGATCTTGAAGCGCATCATGAAATCGTCGCCATACATGTCGGCGCGCCCGTCGATGAAGGGTGGCACGCCCTCGAAGATCAGGAAGCCGCCCAGCACCTCGGAATTCAGCACGTGTCCCGTGATGCCGGCGTTTCGGACGGCCGCGAGAGCCGCTTCGGGTGCGACCCGGCCGTTCGGATGGAAGCCGCCAAGATCGAAGGCGAATGCGGTTCCGAAATATCCGAGGACGATCGCCAGCGTCGTCACGGCGGCGGCGCGGCGCGGCATCGAGGGAAGCGTCCCGTCGAGCCCCAAAGCGCGCGCCTTCCCGCCCAGTGCGCGAAGGTGGAGCGCAAGCGGCTTCGCGATGAGCAGCGGCGACAAGAAGCCCAGCAACTCGGTATTGCGCTCGTGCGACAGCGCCATGTGGAGAAGGAGCAGGATCATGAGGATCCGGCTCACCGGCAGCTTGAGGCCGATGAATGTTGCGCCGAAGAGAGCGATGAAAAGCCATCCCTCGAGCGGCGGGAACGAGCTGAAATCCGTGCTGTGCCATTCCGTAAGCCAAGCCATCGCGAATTTCATGGTCATGAGCTTCAACGGCAGCAGATAGCTCTCGATGCCGTTGGGCGAAATGAGCGCGGCAAGCGCCGCCAGCAGCGCGTAGAGGCCCCATTCACGCGCGACCCGGATGCGGTCCGCCGGCGCTGCCTCCCATACGGCTTCAAGCCCCAGCAGGACGGCGAACCCGACCCCGACGAGGAAGCTGCCATGGATGTTGGCCCAGACCACCATAAGCGGCAGCAGCGCGAAGGACGGCGCCCGCGACCGGTCGCGCGCATCGATCAGGCACGAGACATAGAGAACCATCAACGGCGCGGCGAGGAGATGCGGGCGCGCGAGCAGATGCGCCTCGAACATGATGAGGGCGAGCGTCGCCGCCAAGGCCGGAAGCGCCGGCGCCAGCCACCGCGACAGCGCGCGCGCCATCAAGGCAAAGGCCGTGAAGATCGCGAGGCCCGTCGTCGCGATCACGCCGCCCCATCCCAAGAGGGCGTAGGACGTGGCATAGATCACCTCCGACAGCCATTCATGCGGGACCCACGGCTTGCCGCGGAAGGTGTAGGAGAAGGGGTCGGCCGACGGCACGGAAAGATGGGCGATCATCCATCGTCCGGCGGCGATATGAAGATGCGTGTCGCCGTCGCGAATGAGGCGCGACGCAAAGGCCATCGCAATCGCGAACGCGCCAAATCCGACGAGCAGCGTCCATTGCCAGGGTGCAAGAGCCTCGCGCGATGCCGTCGCGGCCGTCGCTCCGCCGGCCGGCGGCGGCGTTTGTTCGAGAGCGGCGGACTCGGGATTGGAGCTCACCTCATGCCTCGACCGAACGGGACGGGCGGAGACCCGGCGAAGCGACATCCCGGTGGAGTCCGTCCAGAAACGACCCGATGCTTCGGGCGAGGGTCACCATGGAGACGGTGTCATTCTTTACCGGTGATGCACCACGCGGCCGAACTGGCGGCCGATCACGCCGTAGCCGATCACGGTGGCGACCGGCGAGACATAAGGATAGAGCGTCGCCACGATCGTATCCCATCGGCCCCATGCGAACAGAATGGTGGACGCGCTCCAGCATGCGAGCACGACCAGCCAGATCGAGATGAGGCGAAAGGAATTGGCGCAGATCGAGAGCACGATCAGGCAGCAGATGCCGTCCGCAGTCGCCTGGAACGAGAGCAGCTCGGCGGAATATTGCTCAACCGAGGAAACGCCCACCGGCACATAGACGGCGATGGCGTAGACGATGGCATAGCGCGCCGCGAGCTGGATCGCGACGAGGCAGACCATGGCAACGCCCGCCTGTGCGATGCCCAGGTCCGCGTAAAGCACCAGGTGGAGGCCGAGGATGATGGCAATCGCAACCGTCAGCAACGGCTCGACCCGGTAAGGGACCCCGGGCACCAGCTCGACGACGAAATCATAGCTGCCGAAGATTTGCGTCGTCGCCCAAATCGCAAGCTGTGCCAGGACGATCAGGGCGGGGACGATGATGGCCGGCACCAACGCGACCCCGCGCACATGGTCCGGCAGCGCCATCAGGAAGCGAGTATAGGGCGCCCAGAAGTTCTTGGGGAGGAGACGCCGCCGAGGCCCCGACGGCAGCACGGGCGGCGGTTCGAATATCCGGTCGTCCGGCCGCGGACCAGGCGGTGCCAAACGCGACACGCCACCGCCCGAGGGGGCCTCGGACCCATCATCCGGATCGGCCGTTCGACTGGTCGCCAAAGGAGTTCCCAGCCCCTTTTTGAGTAAATTGCGAGCGGAGAGGGTAACGGAGCGGCCTGTCCTGGTCCACTATGAATAGTCGATTCGCCATTTGCCTTGGCGGCGCGCTCGGCGGCCAGGAAATGCTCTAATCCACGCCGAGCGCGTCAAGAAGCGGCTGCAACAGCTCCCGCGGCGGACGGGGACGTCCGACCGAGCTGCGATAGATCGGCTGGCGCACCTGGGCGTGGCTCGGGGTGCGGACCGGACGGTCATTCTTGTGGAACGAAAGACACGCCTCGTCCCATTCGAGCCCGCAATGCGCGACGATGCGGCGCGCTTGGCCTTCGAGATCGTCGACCACGTCCTCGTACCTTACATCGATCATGACGCCCGGCGGCAAGACGTTGCGCCAATGCGCCATCATCGCCTCGTAGGCGCGATAGTAGCGGCCCAGCTCGCCAAGGTCGTAAGAATAAGGCTGCATATCGTTCGCGAAGAGAATCGAAAAAATGGAGAGGCAAGTGTCGAGCGGGTCGCGGCAGGCGTGAATGATGCGTGCGTTGGGCAAAGCCGCGTGGATAAGGCCGGCATAGAGGTAGTTGCCGGGCGCTTTGTCGACGATTCGGGACTTGGGCGTGGACGCTTCGTGCCGGCTGGCCTCGAGATAGGCTGCGCTCAGCCGGCGCAAATCTTGACTCGTCCACCGTGCCACCTTCCGGGCTAACGTGGGCCCGCTGATCGAGGACCCGCACAGTCGCACGATGGCTTCGTCCAGCGAGCGGCTCTCGCCCAGCGCTCGCACCTCGGGGTGGCTGGCGAGGATTTGTTCAAGGAGCGTCGTGCCCGAGCGGGGCATGCCGACGATAAACACCGGCTGGCGCGTAGGATCGCCGGCGCCTTCGTGCTGCTTCATCCAAGCAGGATCGATTGCGCGGCACAGCTCTTCCATCTCCAGCAGCGTCGTCGACTCCGCATACTTAAGACGCTTGCGCCACGCGGCCGCGCCCTCCAACTGATGATTGAACGAGCGCTCGATGTCGCCGCAATCGGAGTGGGCCTTCGCGATGGCGTAATGAACATGTGCGCTCTCGTCCGGCGATGCCGATCCCAACCGTCTGACCAGAGTTGCCAGGGCGGCGAGGCGTGGATCGTCAGCGGTCCAACGCGTGATCTGGCCCCAGACGTAATAATAATGTGGCCAATCCGGCGCGAGCTCTATCGCCCGAGCTTGCGCGCTGAGCGCTTCGTCGTACCGTCCCAGATCTGCGAGCACTCGTGCCGAGACGGCGTGCGCTTCGGCCAGCTTGGCGTCGAGAGCGATCGCGCGGGCCGCGCGGTCCAATGCTTCCTTGTAGTGACCGAGGGCATGGAGCGCGGCCGCGAGCATCGTGAGCACGGGCGGCGCGTTCGGTTGCTGATTGAGTGTCTTGCGCAGAAGGCGCACCGCCTCCTCGTAGCGTCCGGTCTTCAAAAGGATCAACGATAGATCCCGAAGCGCAAATAGCCGTTTGGGATCCTGACTCAGGATGGCGCGGAGGGCCTTCTCGGCGTCAACATGGTTGTCATATATCGGCTGTGTCACGGCTTGCTCTAATGACGATCCCCTCGGCCGATACCGTCAACGCGCTCCTTCGTCCACGCCACATTGCCTCCCGGGTGCAAAGACAGGCCTTCACGGATCGGGGATCACAGCGAACGACGCGGGCGGCTCGCCGCGCAGGTGACGTTCCCACATCGTCCGATAGGCACTCTCGATGTGTCGGCGAAAGCGATCGGTGTCGAAGAGCGGATAGGTCTCGCGGTTGCGCGCCAGCTTTGCCTTGATCGCCGCGAGCCTATCGCCATCCCGGGCCAGCTCGAACGCCAGCGCTTCGTAAGCCTCGAGGTCGAAGGTGACAAGCTCGGGAAGCCCCACAGCATTCAGCAAGCTTCCTGCCACCCGCCCGGAAAATGCAGAACCGAGACACGTGACGATCGGCAGCCCCGCCCACAGCGCGTCGCTCGCCGTCGCGTGTGCGTTGTAGGGAAGCGTATCCAGAAACAAATCCGCAAGGCGGTAGCGCGCAAGGTGCATCGCCGGCTTTTCCGTTCGCTCGGCAAACACCAGTCGTTCTCCGGCGACGCCCCGCGCTTCCGCCTCCCGCCGCAGATTGGCCACAGCGACGGGCTTATCCGCTCGCAGCCATAGCAAGCTGCCTTCAACTCGGCGAAGAAGGCGCATCCACACATCGAAGACGGGGGGATTGATCTTGTGATTGCCGTTGAATGAGCAGAATACGAACCCTGTCTCAGGCAGTCCGGCCTCTGCCCGACGCGGCGTCAGCTCGGCGATGCGTCGCCGCGAATCATTGGGTTGGAACGAATCAGGCAGATAGACGACCTTCTCGGTATAGAAGGAATGCTGGTGCTCGGGGATGACGAAGCGGTCGGCGAAAATATAGTCGATGTAGTTGGTGCCCATCGTTCCGGGATATCCGAGAAAATTGACCTGGATCGGGACGGGACGGGCTGCGAATATCTCGGTTCGCGCGCCGAGCGTATGTCCCATCAGATCGACCGCAATATCGATCTCTAGCTCTTTCAGCAGAAGCCCGGTGTCGGCGTCGCTCGTCTGTTGCACGTCGATGAAGCGGTCGAAGGCGCATTCCAGGCGTTGCCTCATGGGGTCCTTGACGGCGGGACCGAGCGATATGGCGGTCGTCTCGAATCGCGCCTTGTCGTGCGCTTCGAACAATCCTGCCGTCAGGTCGGCGACGGGATGGTCACGGTAATCGGCCGACACGTACGCGACGCGGATCTTGTCGGAGCGGCGCCGCGCGCGGTGCTGTGGCGGACGCCATGGCGAACCGCCAGTCGTGCAATAGATCTTGGCGCATTTCAATTGTTCGTCCGCCGCGTCCGATACTGATAGGAATATCAGCGGATAGGCCGAGCGTTTGCCAAGCGCCACGTCACGCGCGACCAAGCCTACGCTTCGATCGTAATCCCGCCAATCGCAGCAAAGCAGCTTCAAACCAAGGATCTTGCCTCTCACATAGTCGAAATCGGGTCTCACTTTGAGCAGCTGCTCATAGGTTCGGATCGCTTCCTCATCCTCCTTGAGCATGTGCAGTGCGGCGCCGCGATGATTCAGGGATTCAATATTCGCGGGACTGATCGCAAGCGCCAGATCATAGGACGCAAGCGCATCTTGCGGGCGCTGGAGGTCGAGCAGGACATTGCCGCGGTTGTTGAGCGCTGGAACAAATTTCGGGTCAATGACCAGTGCGCGGTCGTAGCTGGCAAGCGCCTCTTCGAGGCGCCGCAAATCGCGCAACGCGTTCCCGCGATTGTTAAGTGCCTGCACGTAGTCGGGCCGGATCGCCAGCGCGCGGTCATAGCTGGCGAGCGCCTCTGCTTGATGCCGCAGCAGGCACAATGCGTTGCCGCGGTTGTTCAGTGCCTCGGCATAGTTGGGCCGAAGCGCCAGGGCACGCTCGTAGCCCGCGACAGCCTCTTCAAGACGCTTCAAGGCTCGCAATGCATTGGCACGTCGGAAATGGGTATCGGCAAGGTCGGGCTTGAGGGCGAGTACCCGGTCGTAGCTTGCCAGCGCCTCCCCGGGCTGCCCCAGTCCGAAGAGCGCGTTGGCGACGTGCTCATGTACCGACGCATCGGTTGGATCGAGCGCGAGCGCCGCGCGAAAGTGTGAAATCGCGGTCGCGAATTGCCCGCGTCGACTTGCAATCGACCCCAGGCAGCACAACGCCTGGCGATGGCCGGGCGATTCCCTGAGAACGGCCCGGCACAAAGACTCGGCCAGCCCATCTTGTGAACGTTGATGGAGCGCTTGCGCCCGTTGAAACAGACTCTCTATGTCGGACGTCTGCGGCAATCTGGTCTGGGCCTGGGTTCGAGAAACCGGTACGGGACTGCATTATTCGAGCCCTCGCAGTCCGAGTCCAGCAAGTTAAACCGTTTATTAACCAAACTGGCCTCCGCCGCGGACCGAATGTGCGCGGCGAAAGCCAACTTGCTGGCCAGGGAAGAAGCCGTCATTCTCGTAAACCCCGGTCACAGGAGATTTGGGCCTTGGAATTCTATTCGCAGTCGGGGCAAGACCGTTTCATCCTGGACACCTTCTTCCGTGGCAAGCGCAACGGCATCTATGTCGACATCGGCGCCTACGATGGCGAGATGTTCAGCAATACCCTGTGCTTCGAGAAATTCATGGGCTGGCGTGGCATGTGTCTCGAGCCGACGCCGGAGGCTTTCGCAAAGCTCCAGGCCAAGCGCATGGCGACGTGCGAGCAGGTTTGCGCCGCGGATTTCGACGGCGATGCCGAATTCATCGAATGCTCCGGGGACGACGAGGCAAGGATGCAAAGCGGCCTTGCGAAAAACCACGATCCGTGCCGCGCTTTGCAAAGGGAGGTGGCGTTGTCGCTGGAGCCGCGCATGGCGAAGGTGCGGAGACTATCGTCGCTCCTTGCCGAGCATCGGATGTTCCATGTCGATTATTGCTCGATCGACGCGTGCGGCGCCGAGTACGGTATTCTTTCGGAGCTCGATACGACCCGGTTTCACGTTGCGGTCGTCAGCGTCGCGGACCGGAATGGTGGCGACCGAATCCCGCGGCTTATGGCGGAAAAGGGATATGACCTTGTCGAGCGCATTGGCGACGATCTCATCTTCAAGCACCGCGACGTCAGGCGCCTCCCTGCGACTTCCGTCATCTGTGCCGTCTGGCACAACGATGCGGCGCGCCATGAGCTTCTGCGCGCTCACGCGGCCAATCTGCGACGTCAGACCGTGCCGGTCGACGCCATCTATGTTTTCGACGGCGGTGACCCGGTGCCCGATTGGCTTGAGGCGCGCGCGGTCTCCGTACGCGAGGATCTGACGATCTACCAGGCGTGGAACGTAGGGTTGTCCCTGGTTAATACGCGGCTCGTCATGAATTTGAATCTCGACGACCGGCTCGCGCCCGACGCGGTGCAGTCTCTCGAAGCCTTCCTGCAAAAGGAAGACGCTTGGGCCGTCGGTGGCGACTGGAAGATCTGCTATACGCAGGGCGACACGGATGCGGTTGCGCCGTGCTCTCCGGTCCGCGGCGTGCCGATCTATTCGGTATGGCCGCCGGCGACGGGTACCGTGGCGCGTATGGGCAGCGGCACGGGCGAGTCGGGTACATTGGGCCCCGCGGTTATGTGGCGCGTGGGCGCGCACATCAGCGCACCGCGCTATCCCTGGCGGTTCGCCGACGGCACCCTCATCCGTAAATTCGGCGATGTCGCGTGGTGGATGCTGCTCGAT
>Ga0335073_10005914_pt1 | contig 17190 bp, 17 predicted proteins | sample Lox_Sample_22_FD_207093 | JGI IMG/M metagenome (GOLD analysis project Ga0335073, IMG submission 207093) | Soil microbial communities from Loxahatchee National Wildlife Refuge, Florida, United States - Lox_Sample_2.2 | ecosystem: Environmental > Terrestrial > Soil > Wetlands | place: USA...
ACGAATGGATGCAATCTACAATTGCTCTACGATTACAATTGCTGCCGCATCTGGCCGACATGCCAATTCGGGAATACCTGGCATAAGCAGGCCACGCCGCTTGCAATACTCAGAATCAGTCAAAGGGGTACCGCTTGCAACAATGGCACCTTCATTTACCAACCTAGAGAACTCTCCATCTCAGATCTGGAATACACGAGGCTGGACGTTTCAAGAGAAGGTTCTGGCCAAGAGACTTCTACTCTTTACTGACTTTCAGGTGTACTTCCGATGCTCAGAAGCCGTATGGACCGAAGAGATTGTCATGGAGACTGGCAGGCTATCGAGAAGTGTTCAATCACGTCCAGGCAAATATCGCTGGGATGCCAATCGACCAGTTCCCGCAGATACTCCAAAAGCGAAGTTGCTCAACTTTGTCATTCCTGAGTTCAACATGAACGACCAGTGGAACTACTTGGGAAAGTTCCCTGACTACGTTGCAGCCGTCCGAGAGTATACGTCTCGTACTTTATCGGATCCAGATGACACGCTCCTTGCAATTGATGGTATATTACGCACTCTAAGATCGGACACTGGCCATTTCATCTTCGGTTTACCAGAAAGGTACTTTTTGCCGTCTCTACTCTGGTATCCAGAACCCGGGTCGATTCACAGAAGATCGTTCGAGACTATGCCATCATGGGCGTGGGCAGGATGGTCCAGTAGTAAAGGTGTTTCATACGACATTCTCGACGTTCGACATCTTCGCACGGTGGTCATCGAACTTAGAAACCTATTCACACGCTTGGGCAACACCTTGAACGATGTCGTCTCAAATATTGTCCACTCGAATTCGCTTTCTGGCTCTGACTATGGTTCTACGTCAGAAACTTCGTCGACCTCACCGGCTTCCACTACATCATCCCAATTGACGCCTTACTCCCAGTCACACCCTGTCAAGAAGCGAAACTGGAGCGCGCTCAGTACCAAGGGCAAAGCGACCGCCAACGTAGCGAGCTGCTTCGGCTGGCCTCTCCTGACGCAGGACCACACCATCCAAGACGTCTACCTGTGCGCCAACGGCGCGGTCTCCAAACTCGACAGCAGAGCAGCCTCGGCACTCTCAGCGCTGCTCGAGGAAGACGCAACCGCGCCCGACCCATCAACGCCGCACCACAGCAGCCCCAAAGGAGAAAGCCATCACCCTTCCAATCAAGCCTTGAAGTACAAACACCCCGTCCTGAGCCTGAAGACCCCCGTAGTGCAGTTCGTCATCGGGCGCTGCCTCCGCGCGCGGCCTCCCAGCGACCCGTCCGAAGCCAGCATCTACGAGGTGGTCGACCCACGCGGCCGCTGCGTGGGCGAAGTATGGACGACGCGGGCGCACGCGCAGCGCGGCTACACGCAGCCGCTGGACTTCGCGACGGTGTCGTGGGGGCTGGGGCTCAGCGCGGCGGGCGTCGCGGCGGAGTGGGTGCCGCGCTGGACGGTCGACGCGGCGCGGCTGGCGGGCGCGCGCGCGCTCGGCGACGCCGTGCCGCTGGTCAGGAATGCGTTTCACGCACCGCCGGCTAAGACGCTCGCTGGGAGGTATGGCGTGCGGCGCGGGGGGTTGCGTGCGCCGGCGGTGGTGGATTGTGTGGCGGCGCTGCTGGCGGCGGAGAAGGGCGCGCCGAGGCCGAGGGCCTTGTGGCCGACTGTGAATTTGATTCTTGTTGAGTGGGATGGCCCGGTGGCGCGGCGGATAGGTGTCGGGAGGGTCGTCTTCGATGCTTGGGTTGTATCTCGGGGTCCGGCGGAGGAAATTATCCTGGCGTAAGGCAGTGGTATCATCGGTATATCGGGCTCAGACTGTTCACGAGACTTCAATTTTGTAGGCACAGTGTTAGCGATCATAGCAATGTCATTTTAAGTGTCGTCCTATCAACACCATGCTATGCTGCCATGCCTATGAAAGTTTGAGAACCAGAGTCGCAGCCGTGGGTATAATTAAAAGAAAGACGAAGTAAACTCATGTCTTGATCCATGCCCATAAAAGCCAGTAAGCCGTCTCAAGACGAACAGGTCCAGTGATGCCGGCGCCAGTGAAATGCCGTCGATATCGTAACGGCACCATGAAAAATCCATCGAGAGCGTCCGAACTCTTGCAGATCCCTAGCAAACGCCTCGCCACGGGATAACAACCCGCAGCTCTTTTGCCGATGTTCGGAAAGCCCAAACCATCCGACCTTTTTTCCGTATTCCAAAGCAAACGCGCCGCAAGCCACCATTAAAAGAAAATGCGCTCCGCGTACCCAGATTCGCCTCCCATCCCGCCTGCACACCGGTGACCATGGCGAGCCCCCAAACAAAAGCAAATCAATGATCGAACGCCACAAAATCCTCCATGAGCGTGTCCTCCCACCCAGGCACATCCCTGGTCTTAAGGAATTTCAGCCGCTCGATCTCCTCCGCGCGCTTCGCCGCGCGCTCGCGCTCCTCCTCCTCCCACTTCTTCAGGGCAGCGGGATCCTTCGCCCTCGTTTCGCGCTCGCGCGCCTCGCGCGCTTCCTTCTCGGCGCGCTCGGCGTCGCGGCGCGCGCGCTGCGCCTCGCTCAGCGGCACCACGTCGTCGGGGTGGCCGGTCGGCCCCACGAACAGCTCCGCGCGCACCCAGTCGACGTCCCACAGCGCGAGGTCGGGGCACGCGGGCTCGGGCTCGGCTTTGCCGCTGCCCGAGCACTCCTCCGGCTCGAAGTACACGCTCTCGTCGTCCCACTGCTTGGCCGGGTCCATGGGCCACGCCCAGTCGTCGGCGACCCAGGACGGCAGGTCGAGCGAGGGCGCGTCGGCGGCGGCGGGCGCCGCGCCGCCGGCTACTGTCGACGCGTCTTTGCTGGCTGGCGAAGGCGTCGTGTTCGGGTCGGAGAGGTCCGGCACGTCGTCCGGTGAAGGTGTGGGTGGCCGGTCGGCTGAGATGATGCCGGCAGTGATCAGCTCGTCGCGCGTCGGGTTGAAGTTCAGGAACGCTGGGTTGATCAGCGTGTCGACTGGGTGGAAGATCTCAGCGATCTCGGCCGGCTTCAACAGTGAGTTTGCCCATGGGTCGTCGATGTCGGCGGCCTTGTCGATTTCGTCGGCTAGCTTGTCGGTGGCTGAGCTGGATTTGGTGTCGGCCGGCGCAGAAGTTGGGCCTTTGCCGGCTTGAGCGGCTCTTGTTGATGGTGAATCATTCTTGCCGCTGCCAGACGTCTTTGCGGAAGCTTTCTGAGACTCTCCATCCTTTGCAGTGTCTGACGTCTTCGTGGAACCGTCCTTGTTGAGGCCAATGGCCTCGGCAAGATTTTCGAGCTCGTACGCAATGAAATCTTTAATGACCACATGAGCTTCTTTCTTGTGCGCATCCAGGTCGGCCTGGGTGGCGAAAGAGTTGTTACAATTGTTCTCAACGCACTTGAATGGCATGACTGGCATGGTTGGAATGACTGGCTTCGGGGCCTCGACCTTAACGTCTGGTGCTTTGCGCGGGATTTCAGGTGAGGGCGTCTTGACGACCTGTGGAGATGGTTGAGCTGCAGGAGTTGGCTGAGTGCTAGTGGAGCTTGGAGTTGCTGTCTGTCCAACTTTCTGCTTCTTCTTCGCCGGAATTTTGAGGTCTGATGTTGTAAAGCGCTGAGGACCTGCATAAGTAGGTTCCCGGACAGGCGAGGCGTCAAACGGAGGGAATTGTCCTCTCTCGGTGGTGGGCGCAGCTGGCGGTTTGATGTTTGGTTGTTTCCGTTGGTGAGCTTTCGTGTGTTGTTGAAGATTCACAGCATTGAGTTGGGCAGGTGAATTTGACATTTGCTGCTGCGCGGTGATTGCCTCATTCTGTGGACCTGACAGCAACTGCTGTTGGTTAGGAGTAGCGACCACGCCGGTAGCATCTTGCAGGGTAGACGATTGTCCTCGCACTTTGGCTGGTTTGAATTTCATGGTAATTTGCGTCACAAACTTCTTAATTTGCTCGATCGTGATCTCAACGGTTCTCGGATTTTGGGTGAGATTTTGGGCCAAGCTGAAGTCCTTGAAATCGACATTCTCTCGCAAGACCTGTCGTGCCTTGAAGTATTGCTTCGTTTGCTTTTCGTCTGCGGTGTTCATGAAGAAGAGTCTAATGCAGTTGTCGAGTTCCGGAATAAAGCGAGCCGTTTCTTTGAGCAAGGCAATTAGACGCTGTCGAGCCTCAGGCAGTATAGGGCCTGGAGGTCGTTTGGGCACGTAGTTAGGATCTTCAGACTGCTTCAAGAGCAATTGATATCTACGCTCCAGCTCTTCTTGAGGAATGCTAGGTTTTGGTGGGAAAGGAGCGTTGACGCTAGCTCTGTTTTGCTGACCTAGTTGCACGTGTTGACTGACACCGGATGGAGGTTGTTGTTGTGACATGGTTGACTGCATTGGTACAGCAGATGCAACCGGTTGCGAAGTTTCCATGAGATCGTCGGTAGCCTGTCGTTTGACACCTTGTTGAACCGAAGCGGCAACTGATGGCTGGCGCGGCCCTGGCATCTGAGAAGTCGATATGGCCATGTTTGCACTGGGAGGTATTCCTTGCCTCTGAGAAGGTGGTTGCGATGGCTGACGTTGCAGAGGCTGTTGAGGCATCTGAGACATCGGTCGCTGAGGTTGAGCGGGTTGTGGTGGTATCTGGATCTGTTGCATATTGTTTTGTTGAGCAAACGATTGCTGCTGCTGCTGCTGCTGCTGTTGTTGTTGAGCCTGTTGCGCTGCTGCTTGTTGCTGATGCTGCTGCTGTTGAAGCCTGGTCTTTTGCAACCTCTCGAACTTATGCCTTTGAATAATGATCCGAAGCTGGTCCTCGGGTGAGGTCTGAGCTTGAGGATGCTTTTGCCGAAACATCATTATCTCCTCGGGACTGACCGGTATAACTTGCCAAGTCTGAGGGAGATTGGTAGGAGGAATTTGTTGCTGAGGTTGCATGTTCGGCATGGTCTGCATAGCCGGGCCAGGCATTGATGCCGCAATAGGAAGGCCAGATTGAGGCATAACACCTCCATTTTGTCCTTGATTCGTCCGGCCTTGAGCAACATGCTGCTGTTGCAACAGACGTAGCTGTAGCTGTAGAACTTTAACCACAGTAAATGTCTGTGGCACCGAGTTCCGATTTTGCAACACCCAGAGCTTCAGTTGACTCCACGTCCTCACATGCTCCGGAACACTGAAGTTGTTGGCATGTACCAGTGACGGTGGGAATGGTTTCTGATCAAGCTGTTGCAAGATATTCGGCGGCAAATTTGATTGTTGCAACATTTGATGTTGTAACCTTTGCAAGTGAGCTTGCTCGTTTAAGGCCGTGTTAGGCATATGGCCCTGATTAGCCATAGGCCCAGGCTGTTGATTGCCAGTAACGATGCCAGGAGGTTGAATTTGACCTAAACCCTGAGGTTGCGGTGTGGGAACCTGTCCACGCTGTAGACCTTGCATCTGGCCACCAGGGAAGCCACCTGGAGCGTTCATTCTCTGAGCCTGAAGACGTTGTATGGCCAATTGGTAAGCTTCGTCGTTCATGGTGGCAAGTGAAACCTTGACCTGGTCCGGGAGGCTTTGGACGAAGGTTGGTAGTTGTCGACGTATGCCAGCTTGGAATGGCTGGTTGGGAGCACCGAGCGCATTGGCTCGATCCTGAGCCTGCTGGAGAGCCTGCAATGCTCTTGGATCAGGTTGATTGGGCCCTTGTTGAAGTTGAGGCATCGTAGACTGCGGACGTTGCGGTGTGGCTCCACCGGGTTGATTGGGTTGCGAAACCGGTTGCGTCAGCAGCGCCATGGGACTTGGTTGCGGAGTCTGAGAGCCCATGCCTGCCATCTGAGCGTTCATTCCCATGTGCTGATTTTGTTGACGCTGGAGGTTCTGCTGTGCCTGTGCCTGTGCCTGTGCTTGAGCATGTGCCATACGCAATCGCAATTGCTGAGCGTGTTGAGCCTGTTGCGGATTCAGGAAGTTCTGTTGCAGTTGAAGGCCAGTTGGCATCTGTCCAGTGACGCCCATTCCTTGTTGGTTGAACGTGCCGCCCTGGTTAAGACCCATGGGCATACCGGAAACTTGCTGGTTTAGGTTCATGTTGTTGTTGCTGGCGGGAACGACCAATTGGCCTGCATCTTGGGAGCGTAGGGCATCCGCTTGCTGACCGGCGATCTGAGAGATATCGAAATCTTGTCCACTCATGGCACCGGAGACGTTCTGGGAAGCGGAGGCCTGTTGTGGATTTCGAAGGAGGAGAGGATTCTGACCCATGGCAGGATTCACAGCGGCACCGTTGACACGTTGGTTGCCCATCTGCACCTGGAGTTGTTGACGGTTTCTTTGGGCCATCAACAGCTTTTGTGCCTCCTGACGAAAGTGAAGCAAGACCGGATTGCCGTATTTCTGACGCACCATGTCTTGTTGCTCTTGACTCAGGTTTAGGAATTTGATCTTAATCTGTTCGACACGTTCTTTCGGTGCGCCCTGCATCAACTTGGTGGCGAGAGCATTGATTTGTGCATTGTCGGCCGGCGACAGGGTTGGTTGTTGCTGCTGTGGCGCGCCAGAAACGCCCTGCTGCGGCTGCTGGTTCGGCTGCTGTGGTGTTTGAGCATTGCCCATGTTGGAAGCGTTCATCGACATTAAGTTCTGGGAGTTCATGTTAAGAGGCGAGGCCTGCATTTGATGTTGAAGCTGAGGCGGAAACGGTTGACTCTGTGCATTCGCTTGGCCTGCTTGCAACCTTTTCTGGTTTATCATGGCGGGAGATTGCTGCATCGAGTGCATCTGCTGCATGGAGTTCATGCTCTGCGCCGCGCCGCGAGATCGTGCTTCGGTCAGGTTTTGCAAGTACTTTCGAACATTGCCGACATACGAGTTCTGAGATAATTCAGTCAGCCAAAGGTTATGGAATGAGAAGTAAAAGCACGTACCTTGTCCGTGGCGTTTGTAAGGGCTGAAATTTCCAACTTGGCGGAGTGGTGAACAGAACTTTGCGGCGTCAATTCTGGTTTGGCCAACATTAGGCTGGTATTTCTATTGTTCTCGTATCAGTGAATCTTCGGCATTCTTGAGGTGGTGAGTCACTTACAATTCCATTACGTGGCCAGCACGCTCCTTGGGAGAGACGGAACGGCGCCATTCACCCATGGGTAGCTGTTGCTGTTGGATGTTGAAGTTACGGATCAGCTCGGCTTGCATCTGCGCCGTCTGGTTGTTCTGTGGCTGGCCTCCAGGTTGCTGTTGTGGCATGCCCATTGGGCCTCCGCCCATCATGTTCGGAAAGCTGTTGAGATTCATGATGACGGTCAAAGGTGTTGCTGATTGCAAGTGGTTGAACGGTTCAGCGACCGTGGCACGCAAGAAGTACCAAGCTCATTCAGCGCAATGGCGAGCAAGGTATTGTGTGCTGTGGCGACAATAGCATGTGGCTATCGCAAAAGTCTATTATTGTGTGTTGTCGGTCCAGTAGAATGGTGTATCCAGGGCTGCTGTGACAGCTGCGGGCTGTGTTGGATGAGTCCAGGCGCTGAGGCGCAACGGAGGACGCACCTGCGTGTCTTCCCACCCGAAATCAGTGTGCTCCGGGTGGAAAATGCGAGGATGTGCGCTTGAAGGCTCTGAGAGGTTCGACGTTTGGCTTTGGATTTGGGGTTGGTGAAGAGGGTGTTGGGTCTGGTGGGTCGGGCGACCGCAAGGGAAAAACGGCGGCGGCGGCGCGACGGCACACGCGCTTCAGGCGTGGAGGGAGGGAAAAGACCGAGAATGGAGTGGGAGCGGCAGCAGACTTGGTAGTGAGAGGATGGCAGGTAAAAGCGAGAAATCAGAGATGGTAGGTCGGAGTGGGAGAGTGATCAGCGAAGTGTACGGTGATGGTTGGCAGCGGTCCGTGTGCAGCAAAAGCGAAGCGGACGCCGCAAACCCAGATTTTCGCAGCGCAGATCCGATCGTCTCCAGCGGAATGAACAGTTGGGAGGCAAGGGCGTTTGGAGGAAGAAGCAAAAGACGGGGCTTGGAAGAGGAGGATTGCGTGTGTGAATGCGTTGTTCGCGGAGGAAAAAGAGAACGACAGACAGTACGGTAGGTCATTAGCGGTAGGGAAGGGTAGGGCGTGGGTGTGGGTGTGGAGGCAAAGCAGACCAAAGCAGACACACCAAGGCCGACCTACGTTCCCTTCCCGTCCACGCTGGATGATGTCCGGTCTGCTCTTTTTCCTCTTGCTCCAGCACTCACCGAATCGGAGCACCTGCTACCAAGCTTCGCCGCTCTGACGAGATCACGCTCTGCCGAGTTTGCTCACACCGTTTGTCGCCCTGCCAACGTTGCTTCACTCTCCCACTCTCACTTCTACACGCTGCGCTGGCGCCTCCGTGGCCTCACTCTTTTCATCTTTTCGTCCACCACTTCCATCCATGGCGCATCCTTGTTGGATGAGCGTAGGGAAGGGAGGCGGCCGTGCCTGGCCTGGCGCTGCCGTCTTGGCGCCGTCCAATTGCGCTGCCGCATTGTGACAGCCGACCGGGGTAGTCCGTCAAACAGGGTTTTGCATCGAGTACCATAGAGTTTTGCATTGTCTGACGGCCGAGTTGAAACCCAGATACACGCTCCTTGCTCTCCTTTCCCCCCGTCTTCCGTTCCCAAAGAAAGGCCTTTGCCTTGGCCTTTGCCGCATCTTCGTGCCGGTCGTTTTTATTGGCATCTGAGGCTCGTCGACCCTTCTGCGGATAAGGCTAAACGCCATCCCAGGTCGCTCGAGCCAACTGCCGCTCATGACTGGCGTGAAAAGGACCGTTAATTGACCAGAACAGACTCTCCAATTTTCAGATTCATTTCGTCAATCCTACGCTTTGCCGCGATGCATCACAGCGACGTTGGATCACGTCAACCCCCTGTCAATCCCGCCAAGCACCATGCCCGAATCTTCAACCATTGGACGTCGGCAGCTCAGCTCCAGCCTTCAGCCATCATGCGTCCCGCACAAAATGCCCATTTATATTGAATTCTCTGTTTGGTCCGCTGCTGTCGCTTCCGAACTACCCTACTAGTCACGTTATAAATATCGAAAGATTGTCTGCTGCCGAGGGCATAAGATTGCTTGGCCCTTGTTAACGTACTTCATTTCCAAAAGGTACCATGTAAAGTGAAACACCACCACCTCGTCGTAGCTTTTTTTATCCTCCTGGCCATTGATTTAAGCATCGCTGCCTCTCTTACGTGATGGTGTTGTGAAGTACCTCAACTCGTTCCAACTCTGCCTTGCAAATGCTTCGACCGAACCAATTGAACCTGTGGTACCATGGCCGATCACGAGTCCGGAACTAAATCGAAATACGGGAGCATATATGACATGAAGTGCGTATGCTATGGAGAGACGTACGTTATAGAGACGGACTCATCACGCGTACCATGGGTACATGTTCCCGTTGCTTGTCGTGCGATTCGATTCACAGCAACGACGATGCGATATCCACATGTCTTCTCGCGGGTGTGGTTGCTGCTGCGCTCAAAATCCGAAAATGTAGCCCTTTTGATGATTGTGCTTTGATTCCTTCTCTTCAAAAATGACGCGCTGAAGCTCTTTTAGTACTGTAAAGATTGCTACTCGTTGAGTGCGGAACCATTGCTATCCATCGTTGCTGGTAGTTCGGTCTATACCCAAATTGGCAATATTGATTTGAGCGTGTGACGCGATGACTCTCACTTCACTTCACTGGTATATCTTAATTACTTTTTTGAATTTTTCCAGAACAACTAGCCTTACGGCGCTGTTGGTATGGCGTAGTGGACCTGAAGGGGGCTTGACTCTGGACTGTGTTGCCTATGCCTCTATACCTCCAAGACCGTTGGTTCGACAAAAGACCGTGGGTTCGAATCCCGGCGTGAACCTAAAGTTGTTTGGCACAAAAAAGAATGTTGGAGTTCTTTCTCCTCTGCCTTACTTACTGTACTAAACCGACCCTTCCAGGGAAGGGCGTAGCAGTAAGTGAGGCAAGAGTTTTGCCCACGTCACACTTTTTGTCCTTGAAGTCATATTCTATGTTATTGCTCTACGGTGGGAGGTGTGCCAGAAGATATGCTAGAACTTAGGTTTTTTTGGTTTCTTGGCCAAGGCATAGGACTCGTCACAGGCGAATCGAGCTGTGAGCACGGGAATGCGCAAGACAAATACAATGCTTTACAACGAATCGTTTGGCGAATATCTACTATCTTGGTGTTAGTTTGTATGTACATGCGATATATGGCGCCCAAACAAAGTGATGTGTCGAAAAGTGTATCGACTTCATGATGCCCCTAGAAGCGGTGATTTCCCATCCAGACTCCTGCAAATGCTAACAAAAATGCTTTAGCAACGCCGCGCTGCATGCCAAATCAATAAACACCAGCAATTTAAAATACAACCGAGTACAAGTGACGCGAACTGTCATCACTTGTTCTTCTCCAAGAAGTCTTTTGCCTCGTTGACTTTTGCCGCTATGTATGGGCTTCCTCCTCGATCGGGATGGTTCAGTAGCATCAATTCCCGGTGCTTCTTCCGTATGAGTTCACTTGTGATTCTTCGTTCTCTACATCATTGATTAGCAATGCGATACGGCCAGCGGTTCGAGGATTGACATACGGCAGGCCGAGTATTAACGATGCCTCGCGCTTGTTCATCCTTGACTCAAAGCCACCCTTGTAGTATGCTTGTCCAAGTGCGCCTGCCCTTCCTGAGTATCTTCGCAGAGCAACGAGGCCTGCGCGTCCCTATGAAAGATGAAGTTAGCTTTGTGATTCCTTCCACCGACCGGGTAGGCGAGTGTCGCAAACATGAGCGACGAGAGGAGACATACCAGGAAGGCGGCAGCAGCTATACCGAGACCTATAGCAAGCGTTGATGCCATGCTATCGAATGGATTTGATCAGCTCCAAAAGGTTTCGCTCGCTTGATTGATGGCGGATTGGAAGCGCGAAGTCGAAGGAAAACGTCGGATACAGGCGGTGAGCGTCGGCAGATCCCCATCCCTGGAAATTTCTTTCCCACGTTCGCCGACGAAAAATCCCCGCAACAAAAATAGCGACCGTATCAATCAGTGCTCCCAACCCACCGCAGAGCCGCAAACCAAAATCCACCATGCGCATCGAGACTTGCTCCTTCTGCTCGCGGCCGGTGTACCCGAGCAAAGGCATCCAATTCGTACGCAACGACGCGCGGGTGTTCCGGTTCTGCGCGTCCAAGTGCCACAAGAACTTCAAGGCGAAGCGCAACGCGCGGAAGCTGGGGTGGACGAAGGCGTTCCGGGCGGCCCACGGCAAAGAGATGGTGGTGGACACGACGCTGGCGTTCGCGGCGCGCCGCAACGTGCCCGTTCGCTACGACCGCGACCTCATGGCCCGCACCATCGCTGCCATGCGCCGTGTCGAGGATATTCGCCGCCGCAGGGAGCGCGCCTTCTACAGGGAGCGCATGCGCGGCAATAAGAGGAGGGCGCTGGAGGCGGATCGCAAGCTCGTTGCCGAGAATCAGCACCTTCTGCCGCCGGAAGAGAGAGATGTGCCGCCGCTTGGACTGCAGATTAGGAGGGAGAGGGAGATGGAAGGCGTGCAAGAACAGGAAGAAGTTGAGGAGTTGAGCATGGAAGAGGATCTCGAAGAGGAGATGGATATGCCGATGGCAATTAAAACGAGGAAGGCTAAGGTCAAGCAAGCGAAGAAATTGAAGCTGGTCAGAGGCGGTGGTGTTGAGGGAATGGATGTGGATGATTGATGAGACTTGAAATTACATACGCGAAATGAATCGGCGTCTCTGAGTAGAGCGATGGTGATGGCAGCGGAGCTTCTCCTGCAACAGTTCAACGCAGATGATGGCAACGAAAGCGCGGAGAGCAATACAAGCACAAGCCAGAACCTCGAGGATTTGTGAAATAGGTATCGGGTTGGAATGGCTGAGCTTAGGCTCTCAGAGCAGGTTATCCACGTTGATTGGAATTGAATTGGCTCAGAGTCACGTGTTGTAGCGATGACAACGTAGACGGGACTTCGAGATGAACTAGTTGATGCGAGTAGATTGTAGCTAGTGGTTATCTCAGATATGGCCATGATTCTCGGCCGCAAAATGCACGCACACCAACGTCACAACCCTCCAAACCCTCCCAACCCCATCACGACCTCGCCCAGCTCTCCATCCCCCTCCTCCTCTTCCCATTGACATCCCTGCCCTCCTCAATACGCAACAAAGCCTCCCTCTTCGCAACACCCACATCCCTCAGCGTCGTGCCTCTGACAACCCTCCCCTCCAAACTCACACCCTCTTCGTACCACGCCTCCATCTTCCTTCCCACCCTACTTTCAATCGCCGTCACCAGCTCCACATCGCGCTGCCCAACCAGCGTAACCGCCTCGCCCACCCTCCCCGCGCGCGCCGCCCGCCCCACCCGGTGCACAAAGTCGTCCGGGTCGCGCGGCACATCGAAGTTGACGACGAGGTCGACAGCGGGGATGTCCAGGCCGCGCGACGCCAGGTCGGTGGCGACGAGGAGGCGGGCGGCGCCGGCGCGGAAGCGCGCGAGGTTGGCGGAGCGCTCGGGCTGACGCAGACCGGAATGGAGCGCGGTCGCGCGGTGGCCCAGGCCCCGCAGCGTGTGCTCCAGCGCGGTGGCGGTGGCGCCGCGGTTCGCGAAGATGAGCGTGGTGCGGGGCGCGTTGGCGGGCGTGGAGAGCAGCGCGTGCAGGAAGGGGAGGCGCTGCGTTGCCGGCACCGTGATGTAGCGCAGGGAGAGAGTGGCGGGCACGGCGGGCGCGGTGGAGGACACGGTGATGGTGAAGGGGGGTGGTTTGGATGCGTTGCGTGGCATGGCTTTCAGGGCGCGGACCTCCGGCGTGACGGTCGCGGTGAAGAGGAGTGTTTGGCGCGACTGGGCTGGTGGGAGAACGCTGAGGCATGTCTCCACGTCTGGGAGTTGGCTGCCCGGCCCGGAGGCGAGCAGGCGGTCTGCCTCGTCGAGGACCACGAACCGTGCGCGTCGCAGCCCGCAGATGGTGTCCTCGCCGGACGATGCAATGTGATCGGCCAGGCGGCCAGGCGTGGCAATGACAATATGTGGGCGCTGGGCAATTGCGATGGCCTGCGCACGCATGTCGGCACCACCGGTGACGAGAACGGCTTTGAGCGACTGTGGTGACGAGATGGCAGCTACCTGCTCGAATATCTGCAGCGCCAGTTCTCTACGTAGCATTAGCACTTACACTCTCTCCAGCTAGAGTATTCAACTCCTAACGTACCGTGTCGGCGTCAGAATCACAGCAAATATTCCCACAGGGTCCTCTGCCCACTTCTGTAGCACCGGTACGGCGAACGCAATTGTTTTGCCGGATCCGGTCCTGCTCCCGCCGATGCAGTCACGCCCTTTAAGGATCTCCGGGATGCAAGCCTTCTGGATGGGTGTAGGTTTGGTGATTGCAAGTGCAGCTAGCGACGACACGAGCCATGGATGCACGCCCAGTTCGGTGAAGGTCGACTTCTCGCTCCGGGACTCCGCCTGACCTGCCGACTCTGCGATGGGCGTTTTCGAGGCTGACAAAGAGTTGCTCTGCTTCGGTTTGATACGTGAGGCAGATACTTGATCACTTTGTCCTTCCTTGCTCTTTTCTGCCGCGCGAGGCGGTGGTGACAGTTTTCGACGTTTGCGAGGGCTTTCATCCCATGCGTCAATATCTTGGTCCGATGTGATACTTGAGTTATCTGAGCCTGAGAAGTTTTCTTCGGCGCTTGGTGACGCCGACGATGACATGTTGTGAGTTATTGTAACCTCTAGCGTTTCTGCAGAAATGGAAGTTGGTGGTCATAAAGGCTAGACAGATATTCGAAGTCACTTGAAATTTTTGGTGATGCGACGGCGGCTTTCGGAGTTACTTCCTCGACATCACTTAGGCCAATCAGGTGAACTGTACTACGGCATCATCATACAGGTTTAAAGTTCGAGTGCATCTTATCAATGTTCGATTAGACGAGATAGAGCATTAAAATGCAAGGCAAAGATCAAGTTAATGATAAAGTTTTCTTGGGTATACACTGATTATAGCGCTATACTCGTCTCCCAAGAAGACAGCCTCTGAAGAACAAACTTCTCTTTCTCAGCCTTTCCTTCCTTTCGTTCCGACCCGATGGTCCATCTCAAGTCTCAAAGCGTACGAACAGAAAAAGGGAGATAGAACAGAAGTGATCGAAGAATGAGAGAACGCCCTCGAATGCTCGCTCTACAATGCGAGAAAGCATATCTGTGCCGCGCCGCGGGTAAAAAAGGGAATAGTAAAACAGAACAAAACTAATGAGAGTCGCTCCTTGTACGCCGAGGAGGCCTCGCAAGCATGCAGTCGTCATCGGATGCATGTCGACGAGCCATGAGTAACCATTGTCCAGCAACCCAGCTCGTTTCACTCACGTCCAAAAACTCAGAAATCTCCCAATTCCATATGCGTTTCTGTGATAGACGGCTCGTCTATTGCGAACCGAAGGTTTAAATCCAACGTGCATCGCTCTCTTCACCGAGTTCGACTGATTCACATTCTCGTCCAGTAGTGTCACCTGACCTGAGGTCTCACAAGCGGTATCGATGGACTTAATCCTTCCAGTCCCAAACCTGCTTGAGGAAGTGTTCCATGTTGACTTTCTTTGCCTTCATATCCACCATCCATGGATGTTCAAGCATACGCCACGGCGTCGCTCGGCGGTTGTTGTCCTTCTCGAGGCTGTGTAACAAACTGGTCAGTACATGTTTGTGCTCGTGTTCATCCAGAAAATCAAAAACTTACCAGCATTCGATGAAGTACTTGAAGTTCTCGCTCCAGCGTATACCCGCCTCTTGCTCGTCGCGCAGCTTTGGAATAGGCTGACGCACGATGTAGGTCAGTAAATCGATGAGACCAGCCTTGGGTTGTATCTCGGTGCCATCAGCAGGGAACGGGAAGCGATGCTGAGCTACTTCCAGCAACGTGACGCCAAGGCTCCAGACGTCGGAGGTGATGGTGTAGCTCTGGCCGGTGATACGTTCGGGTGCCATGTAGTACGAGGTGCCGATGAAAGTGTTTGCGTCGCCTTTCGTACCGAATTCGCCGCTGACTCCGAAGTCACAGAGTTTGACTTGTCCATTGCGGCACAACAGAATGTTTGAAGGTTTGATGTCTCTGTGGATGATCCGATGTTGGTGTAGATAGGTCAGACCATTTAGCACGCCTTCGGCTACCTTGCCGAGAACTTTCTCGCCTGTCCGACCGCCCAGTTTCTGTACTTCACGGTATACAGAGTCCAGTGATCCACCTTCGCAGAACTCCATGGCAATGCTGATGGTCCCGGTGGAATCATCGAGGAAGGCGCCGAAGTACCTGCAAATGTGGTCGGACCTACAGCTCTTGTTGAACTGCAGTTCGCGTACAATTTGCTTCTTGACATCAGGGTCCGGGTTAGTAGTGATGACCTGGTCAATGTTAGTCGAATGATTCTAACCCAATTGCAGCCGATTGTCATATCAGCGGCAGACTTAGTTCTCTAACATACCTTCAACGCAAACACGGTCTTGCCATCCTTCAAAATGCACCTCGTCACGGCACCACCAGCACCCTCTCCCAAGCTCCCAAGCTCAATAATCTTATCCTCCCTGGACGCCGCCTTCCACCCAGCATCATCGAGATCCTCCACATCCAGCGGCCTGCCCTTCTCCAAGCTCAGCTTCTCCAAGTCGGGCAGGAGGCCGAGGCTATTCTCGCGCTCCATGGACACGCCGCCGGGACTGCCGCCGCAGCCAGCGGAGCCGGAGATGGCGGACAGCGGGTCGCGCGCGGACACGAAGTTGAGGGCGGAGATGGACGACGTGGCGGAGGTGGGCTGGTTGGACAGCGGGTCGCGGTCGCCGAAAGAGCCGGAGCGCGACCGGTCGCTCGTCTCCGACGACCCGGACGTTGCCGACCCGGAGATCTGCAGCGGTGGGAGGCGTGGCTGTGTCGGTCGGCCGCCCTCCGCCGGCGTCGCTGTCGTGCCCATCGGGGTCTTGAGCTTTAGCGCCGGGGGCAGCGGCCGCGCGTCTTGCGGTGCGATGTCCGTTGCGCCGTTTATGACTGGCCGTACGCTTGGTGATGGAGGTATGGAGAGGCCAAGGCGTGGTGGTCTTGAGGCTGAGTTTGACCTCGAGCCTGGAATGGGTGGTCGAAGGAGAGGAGCGGGAGAGGACATGGCGGGGGGAGGAGGGGTGGAATAGCGAGGAGGGTCGTTGGAAGCCACGGTGGGCAGCTTTTTGTATGTAGTCCTCCTCTGAAGGTTTTCTTGTTCCGAAGTAATCGACGTATGAGGTCAGGAAGAGTGGTGGAGATGCTTCAGCCGTGAGGTTGTTCTGCAGCTATCCGCGGCTGGCGGCAGACCGACCCGGAAAAGATTGGGAGTCGGAAGGATGGTCGCAGGCAGGGCGGCGAGAAAGAAAAAAATCGAATGGGTGATTAGCTTGGGAGGATGCTGCAGATGACAAAACAAACGGTGATCTCAGGCTCTGGAAGTGTCTGGATGTAGCGGCGTTGAGGTTGCAAAGCTACACTATAGGCGGCGGGCCAACCAGACGTTGAGCATGGTTCGAAAGGATGCCGTCAGACGGAGCCACGAGAAGCGTCGCAGGTAGGTAGGACTGAGAAGAGCGATGGAGATTTGTGCTGCTTGGATTTGAGTTTGAGTAAGCGTTTGAATGCGAGAAAGAGGCTGTGTGAGTGGTGGAATGGATGGAAGTCTGGAGACTGTGAGAAATGCGAGTGCGTGAGAGAAGTGTGGTTGGCGGGCGGCGGCTACAGCTGGTGTGCTGGTACGATAGTGGTCTTGCTGGTGCTGCCTCCTCCTGCTGCTGCTGCTGCTGCTGCTGCTGCTGCTGCTGCTTCGTCTTTGCGCTGGGTCTGGCACGCCGCACGAGGGGCTTGGAAGGACCAAATGGCAGTGAATCAGCCACTCACATCTGCCGTTGAGCATGCGGAACCACGAAAACTTAAGCGCCCACCGTCTCTTCTTCCGATGCAAAACGTCCAAACGTCCAGGTCGGCTCCGCACAGACTCGTAGCTCACCGAGCCTGAGTCCGTGGAAAAGAGCGGTAGACGCTGCGGCCTGGTGTTTGTAGCCCTTTAATTTTTGCCCTTGCGCTGCACTCTGCGGGTGGAAGGAGCAATGAATTGGGCCCGTTTGCATGTCCCATGCACCTGCGATC
>Ga0335073_10005915_pt1 | contig 17187 bp, 16 predicted proteins | sample Lox_Sample_22_FD_207093 | JGI IMG/M metagenome (GOLD analysis project Ga0335073, IMG submission 207093) | Soil microbial communities from Loxahatchee National Wildlife Refuge, Florida, United States - Lox_Sample_2.2 | ecosystem: Environmental > Terrestrial > Soil > Wetlands | place: USA...
CTCGCGGCCAGGCGATGCGAGCCGCCCGGCTCAGCCGGACGCGCATGATCCGCCGGCGCATCATCAGCGGGGCGGTGGCGCTGTTCGTCGCCTCGTGGCTCTTGATCACGATCGTGCTCGTGTCCGGCCATGACCCGGCGCTGGCCAAGCGCTCGTCGGCGACCACGGTGGCGTCGACGCCGGCCACGACCACGAGCTCGGGGTCTGACTCGGGCACGTCGTCGACCGCGAGCTCGCAGACGTCGAGTTCGAATTCGAGTTCGGGTTCGGGTTCGAGTTCGAGCGACAACTCGAGCAGCGGCACCGTCAGCAGCGTCACCACGAGCCAGTCATGAGCGCGACGCTCGAGCTGCCGGTCGAACAACGTGACGAGTTCGCGTGCTTCGGCTCGCGCTGCACGGTGATCGTGGCCGACGCCCGCGTGGCCGAGGCGCGCGCGGCGGTGGCGCAGGCGCAGGCGCGGCTGCTCGAATGGCATGAGCAGTTCTCGCGGTTCGAGACGAGCAGCGAGCTGACCCGGCTGAACCAGGCCACGGCGGAGACCGTGACGGTGTCGCCGATGATGCGCCGTGTCGTCGACGCCGCGGTGCGGGCCGCCGACGCCACCGGCGGGCTCGTCGACCCGACGCTCGTGTCCGAGATCGAGCGCGCCGGCTATGACGGCCATTTCGAGGGCGACGGCATGCCTCTCGGGGTCACGCTCGCGCTGGCGCCCGAGCGCTCGCCCGGCGGGCCGGCGCCCGCCGCGAGCTGGCGGCTCGTGCGGACCGACCGCCGCACGGGCACGGTGACGCGCCCGGTGGGGGTGCGGATCGATCCCGGCGGGATCGCCAAGGGCGTGTTCGCCGACGAACTCGGCTCGCTGCTGAGCGGCTACGAGGCGTTCGTCGTCGACTGCGGCGGCGACATGCGGCTCGGCGGAAGGCTCGGGCTGGCGCGCGACGTGCACGTGGCGAGCCCGTTCGACGACGCGACGCTGCACACGTTCGCGATCCGGCGTGGCGCGGTGGCGACGAGCGGCATCGGCCGCCGCAGCTGGCTCGATGCGGACGGGATGCCGGCCCACCATCTGCTCGACCCCGCCACCGGCCGGCCCGCGTTCACCGGCATCGTCCAGGTGACCGCGCTGGCCCCGACGGCCACCGAGGCGGAGTCGCTGTCGAAGGCCGCCCTCCTGAGCGGCCCCGCGCGCGCCGGGCAGATCCTCGTGCACGGCGGCGCGATCGTCCTCGAGGACGGGAACTTCGTCGTGCTCGAGCGCGGGGAGGAGGCCTGGCCGGCCTAGCCGGGCAGGCTCGATTCGGGCGCCTCGGCCCAGGGGACGACCACGGCGTCCTCGAGCGGGGAGTCGCGCGCGACGACGTACTCGGCCGGCTCGGTGTCCGACACGTTCTCGAGGATGTGCGTCTCGCGCGGCGGGACGTACAGGAGGTCCCTGGGCTCGAGCACGATCTCGTGCTCGAGGCGGTCGCCCCACTTCACCCGCATCGAGCCCGACAGCATGTAGCACGTGCTTTCGCAGTTCTCGTGGTAGTGGGGCCGGGACTGCGCGCCCGGCGGCACGCGGAACACGGCCATGTAGATGTTGTGCGCGCCCGTGGTCGCCTGCGAGATCTCCGATCCGCCGACCACGCCGCGCGGCACCTCATGGTCCACGCCGGGCTTGACGACCTTCATCTGACCGGGCCTGGTTGGAGCACCAACATGCAGCGCGAGTCTACCGCCGCTCGCGTGCGGGTCCCGGCTGCGCCGCGACCTCGATCTGAAGCGGCCCCATCTCGTGGTCGACCTGGAGCGTCGTGTGGTGGATGTGGAACCGCTCGTCGAGCAGTTCGTGCAGAGAGCGCCGCACCTCGTGGCAGTCGTCGCCGGCGCGGACGACGACGTGCGCCGACAGCGCGGCGAACCCGGAGGTGACCTCCCACACGTGGAGGTCGTGAACCTCGACCACCCCGGGGTGCGCCGCGAGCGCGCGCCCGATCTCGTCGGGATCGAGGCCGGCCGGCGCCGCCTCCATGAACACTCGCCCCGAGGCCTTCAGGAGGCTGTAGGCCGCCTGCAGCATCAGCGCCGCGATCAGCAGCGAGGCGATCGCATCCGCTCGATCGAAGCCGGTCGCGATGATCACCACGGCGGCGATCGCGGTCGCGACGAAGCCGTACAAATCGGTGAGGATGTGCCGGTAGGAGCCCTCGACGTTGAGGCTCCGTTCGTGGCCGTCGCCGCCCCCGGCCAGAACGCGCGCCGCCACGAGGTTGACGAGGATGCCGGCGAGCGCCACCGCAAGCACGGCGCCGCCGTGGACCTGGGGCGGGGAGACCAGCCGCGAGATCGCTCCGTAGATGATCAGCCCGGAGAGCACGAGCAGAGTCAGGCCGTTGGCCTGGGCGCTCAGGATCTCGGCCCGCCCGAGGCCATAGGTCATCGACCCGTGCGCGCCGCGCGCGGCCAGCCGCGCCGCGGTGAGCGACAGCGCGAGCGCGGCGGCGTCGGTCAGCATGTGGCCGGCGTCGGACAGGAGCGCGAGCGAGGACGCCAGCACCCCGGCGACGATCTCGACCACCATGAACGACAGGATCAGCGCGAGCGCGATCTTCAGAGCGCGCCGGTCGGCGTCGCGATGTGCGTGCGAGTGGTCGTGGGCGATGCTCGGATCGTAGTCCCGATTCCCGCGGACGGGGACTAGTGGGGCGACCGGAGCTCCGCTAGTTCATCGAGGGGTCCGCCGGCATGCGGGCGAGCAGCGCGTAGCTGCCGCCCTTGCGGGTCAGGACCTCGGACCACAGGCTGCTCGCCGCCGTGGAGAACGCGTCCGCGCGCTGCGCGGGCTCGAGGATCCAGTCGCCGCGCTCGAGCTCGCCGTCGAGCTGGCCGGGCCCCCAGCCGGCGTGACCCAGGAAGGCGCGGCCCGAGCGGACGCCGGCGGACAGCTCCTCCTCGGAGGAGCTGGTGCCGAGCACGCCCACGTCGTCGAACGCCAGCAGCGCGGCGTCCGTGGCCTCCTCGAACTCGGCCAGGACGATCACCGCCGAGGGCTGCACCGGACCGCCGATGAACAGCAGCTCCTGGGGGTCGAGCAGCGTCTCGAGCTGCGGAACGGCCTCGGCGACGCTGGTCTCAGACGGGCGGTTCAGCACCAGGCCGAGCGCGCCCTCGTCATTGTGCTCGACCACCAGCACCACCGTCCGCCAGAAGTTCGGATCCAGCAGAGCCGGACCCGCCACCAGCAGCTGTCCTCTAACGGAGTCCATACGCGTCACGGTTACCCATGATCGAAGGGCCGGGCCTTCCGGGCCCGGAAGCCTAACCGGCGGACGGCTTCGCCGGGCGCAGGCTTCCGCCTACCGGCGGCGCTGGGTCGGCGAGGACGCCAGCCGCTGGCGGGCCTCGTCGGCGAGCCGGGTTGCCTCCCCGGCCTGGGTCTCATCGTCGAGGTCCAGGCCGGCCAGTTCGGCCACCACCTCGAACAGGTCGATCCCCAAGCAGATCTGGGCTTCCTCGGTCGCCCCGGCCCGTGACGCGGCGAACATGTCCTTCTCGCGCCACACGAGGATCTGTGCACCAGTGCTTGCTGTAAAGGTCACGGTCATCGTCTCACCTAACCCGAGCTGGTTCTCGGATATTCGCCGTGCGCTGGCCGCTCATGACGAGCGGCCGCTCGTCGGTGGAGCGGGGGGGGCAGACCCTCCGGATTGGGGCAGACCTCCGGAGCAGGCTTCGGGACTTCAGACTACCACAGTTACACCGCAAAACGGTGTTTCGGGGATGGTCAGGGACTCGCAGGGATCGCCAACAATGGTTGCAAATGGGCGAGTTCGGCGGCCGGCGGGGGTCGGGCTGCCGTGGTTCGCGGGGATGGGCCTCGCTCCGCTCGGCGTCCGTGGGGCCGTTCCGCCGGGCGTCCTTGCCCGGCGGTCGTTCGTCGTGTGCCCGTGTGGCGTTGAGAGCCGGCGGGGCGGAAGTCAACGGCGGGCACCTGGAGAGAGGGTGTGGCTGCCCGAGCGTGGACACGGGCCCTGGGGAACCTGCAAACCACGCCACTCGACACGATCCGCGCATCGAGTGTCGTACGAAGCATGTGGGGCACGCGTGTTACGCCACTGGCCCGCCCGATCGCGCCGAATGGCGTAATACGCATGCTCGGGAGACCGCAAAACGCCGCCTCGCGCCCCTCGAACCCGCCCCGGGGGACAACAGCACCCATCTCCAGGTGCCCGCCGTTGACTTCCCGCCCGCCGGCTCTCACCGCCACAGGGGTACACGAACACCGACCTCCGCCCGCAGGCCATGAGGACGCCCGGCGGAACGGCGGTCACGGCGACGGCCCCGCTCGGCATCCATCCCTCGCAAACCGGATCTGCCGCGCCACACCCGACGGACGCCGCCGCAGGCGGCCCATGATTCCGGTCATCGGCACACTCGTCCCACTGGTGGCGCCGAATGCCGGTCCGCCCGGCTCTGGCACGGATAACGGGACGCTCGCGCCCGCCCGGCCGGATGGCGAGTGAGAAGCTGTCGGCAATAGCCCGGACGCCCGCGCGGTGGCGGACGCGGGTCCCGCGCCCCGGAGCCTAGATCCCGGCGATCAGCTGCGCCGGCGCGGGCACGGCTCCCGCGGAGGCGGGTACCGGCGCGTCGGCCTCGGCCGCGGGGGTCACCATCGCGATGAACGTCTCGACCACGCGCGGGTCGAACTGGCCGCCGGCGCCCGAGACGAGTTCGGCGACCGCGACGTCGTGCGACAGCGCCTTGCGATACGGTCGGTCGGTGCGCATCGCGTTCCAGCTGTCGCAGCAGGTGATGATCCGCGCCTCGAGCGGGATGGCTTCGCCGGCGAGGCCGTCGGGGTAGCCGCCGCCGTCCCAGCGCTCGTGGTGGGAGCGGACGATGTCGCCGACCTGGCGCATGAAGCCTCCGACGCGCTCGAGCATCTTCTGGCCCTCGACGGTGTGTGTCTTGATGATCGTCCACTCGTCGGGGTCGAGCTTGCCCGGCTTGTTGATGATCTCCTTCGGGATTGCGATCTTGCCGACGTCGTGGAGCAGCGCGGCGAACTCGAGGTTGCGCTGCCGCTCGGGACCGAGGCCGAGGCGCTCGGCGAGATCGAGCGCGAGCCCGACCACGCTCTTGCAGTGCTCGCCGGTGTAGCCGTCGTCGGCCTCGATGACATCGCCGAGCACGAGCGCGGTGCCGCGATAGGCGCTCGACAGTTCAAGCATGCTCTCGAGCCGCTGGCGGCGCTCGTGGGCGAACATCGCGAGCAGGCCGAGGAGCGGCACCACCGCGAGGCCCGCGAGGGGTGCGCTGTGGATGTCTTCCGCGACGACGAGCGCAACGCCGGAGAGGGCGGCGTCGATCAGGTAGATCCAGTTCGAGCGCAGCAGCGACGAGAAGCTCGCCCCCCAGGCCATGACGAAGCGCACCGAGGACACGGCGAAATCGGCGAGGAACTGCGCCGCGAGGGCGGCGGCGAGCAGCAGCGCGCCGGCATCGCGCGGCTCGACGTGCGCGAACGCGAACACGGCGACGGGACCGAGGGCGAAGAACGCGTTGTTGGGGATGTGCAGGAGCCTGGCCGGCCGTAGGGCGCCGGCCCTGACGGCCGGCAGTGCGGAGATCACCATCGCGACTACGACGGCGACGGGGACCACCGCCAGCGGCACCGCGAACAGCAATGGAACGAATCCCAGTTGCGTGGCGGGGGTGAAGCCGAACGGCGTGTCGAAGCGCACGAGCATCGCGAGCGCGAGCACGAACACGCACTCGACCGCGGGGACGAGCGCAAACCCGTGCGGTGGCCGGAGCAACCACAGCCCGGCGACGGCCGCCACGAATGCGGCGTTGAGGAGCATGACGACGTTCGACTCGCGCGCACTCATTCGCGAGTTCTTCCGCTCGAACGTGACCGCCAGCTGCTCCTGTTCCTCGAAGCTCGGCTCGAATGACATCTCCGCGCAGATATCGATCCGGGCCGCCCGAACCCTTAGCAATCCGGCCAAACGGTCAGGTTTCCTCGAACAAGTGTCCAGAATCTGAGCACCGCATTCGCCCGGCTGAGTCCACGGCCGATCACACAGGCGTAACCCAACTGAAAAGGGCAAACCCGGCGCGAGCCGGGGACGCAAAGCCAGGGGTCTCATCGCCATGAGATAGCCCGGCTGCCGGTACAGCCATGGAGGGCTATACGTGTCCAGTTTGCTCGCGTCCCTGATTCCGTCCCGCCGCCGCCTGTTCGTCAAGGGTTTGGTCGGCGCTCTCGCGCTCGTCTGCATCCCCGCCGCCTCCGCGCACGCCGCTTTGATCAACACCGATCAGTGCGACAACGCGACTCTCACCCAGCCGTTCGCCCCCTGGGGTGACTCGAACTACTACAAGATGGTTCCGGGTGGTGACTTCGAGGGCAGTCTTGCCGGCTGGTCTTTGACCCACGGCGCCGCAAGAGTGTCCGGCAGCGAGCCGTTCGGCGCGACCGGATCGGTCGGAAAGTACTCACTGTCCCTGCCCGCCGGTGCCACCGTGCAGTCGCCGTACACGTGCGTCGACTTCGCGTACCCGACGTTCCGCTTCTTTGCCAAGAACAACGGGCTGCTCTCGACGGTGCTGGTGTCGGTCGTCTACAAGCTGCCGCTGCTCGGGCCCGTGGCGGTGCCGGTTGGTCCGGTGGCGCTGAACACGACGTGGGGGCCGACCATCCTCCCGATGCTCACCGCAGCGGAGGTCCCCAGCCTGGTCAACAGCCTCCTCGGGCTCGGCACTCCGGAGGTGGCCCTGAGGTTCACCGCGCTGACCGGGTCATCGCGGATCGACGATGTGTACGTCGATCCGCACATGGCCTACTGAGAAGTCCGCCGACTCGTAATCAAAAGGCCCGCCTCGCACCGGACTGGTGCGGGGCGGGCCTTTTTGTGTGAGGGTCCAGGTTTGTCGGCACCCTCTATTTCACTCGGTGAATCCTCAGCGGAAGCGCATCGGCATCGGCGCCTCCTTTCGTCGAATGACACACATCAAGATGCGCCCACCGGCTCAGGGAGCGAGACGATCGGCTCGACGGACCGGTCGGGACGGAAGGTGAGAAGGCCTGCGATCGCGAGCATCACCAACGCGGCGCCGCCGACCGCGAACACCGCCCGGATGCCGAGCGCGGCCAGCACCACGCCGGCGCTCAGGAACGCGAGGACGAACGCGATGTTGGCCAGCATGTCGCGCAGCCCGAACACGCGGCCGAGCAGCCGCTCGTGGACGAGTTCCTGGACCAGTCGGATGTCGGCTCCGACGATCAGCGCGTTGCCGGCCCCGGTCACGGCAAAGCTCGCCGCCGCCCACGCGAGGCTCGGCGCCGCCGCCGAGCCGACCATGCCGGCGCCCTGCAGTCCGAGTCCGAGGAGCAGACGCCCGCGCAGACCGCCGAGGCTCGATCCCGCGCGCGCGAGCACCAGGGATCCCACGAGCATCGCGACCCCGTAGACGGCGACCAGCACCGAATAGCCCGAGTTGCCGGCGCGGAGCGGGCCGGTGGCGAGCAGCGGCTCAGCGACGTTCATCAGCGAGCCGGCGAGGACCGACAGCGTGGTCATCACCAGCAGCGTCCGGACGCCGCGAATCTGAGCGGCCGATCGCACGCCGTCGACCGTCGCCGACCACACCGACGCGCGTTCGTCTTGGGAGGGTGCGTCGGAATCCGTCCGGCTGCCGGACCCCAGCGGGAGCGTGCTCAGCAGCGCCGCGGACAGCAAGAAGGTAACGCCGTTGGCCGCGAGCACGACCGTCGCGGAACTGAACAGCAGGACGAGCGCGGTAAGCGCCGGGCCGAGGGTGATGCCGATGCTGATGCCCGCACCCACGAGCGCCATCGCCGGCGAGCGCCGCTCGTCGGTGAACAGGCCCGGCAGCGCGGCGTTCACCGCGGGCCGGAACACCGCGCTGCCGACCCCGGCGAGCAGCGCGAGCCCGACCGTGGCCCCGAACGAGGGCAGCAGGGCGAGCGCGATGAACGCACTCGCGCGCAGGATGTCCGCGCCGACCGCCAGGCGCCGCCGGGACATCCGGTCGGCGAGCGCGCCGAATGGCGCGGCGAACACGATTCCCGGCAGGAAGTCAGCCAGCAGCACCAGCGCGATCGCCCAGGCGGAGTGAAGCCGGTGATACGCGACGAGCACGAGTGCCACGTAGGCGGCGCCGTTCCCGAGCTCTGACTGGAAATGCGCGATGAAGAACCGGCGTGCCGTGGGTGACTTCAGCAATGCGAACAAGGTGGTGTGTGTCCTTCAGTGAGGGATGATTCCGGTGGGCCGCAGCGCGCGAAAGCGTGCCGCCCGCCGACCCACCGGCTCAGTGTCTTAGTAACGCATGTTGGGCATGCGAGTCTCCTTTCTCAGACCGGCCCCGGTCGCGTGCCAGAGGCGGCGGGCAGCGCGACAGCAGCCGCCCGCCCGCCCGCCCACCATCTCGGTTTCCTACCGGAAGCACATAGGCATGTGCATTCCCCTTTCAACTCGCCCCGAGCTGACAGCGCGCCTCGCATCGCATGCGACGAGCAACGTCATGCTCCTGCACGGATGTCCCACGTCCGGGCTCATCCGCGGCCTAAGCGCGGTGAGCGCGTCCTGCCCCCAATTCCTACGAACAACGGTGGTGACGTCCTGTCACTTCCGCGGTCGGCAGTGTATCGGCCGCCGCCCGGGGCGGCCATAGGTCATTCGTCTACAACCCGTACGAGCGTCCGATGACCTCGAGCATGATCTCGTCGCTGCCGGCGCCGATCCGGTTCAGGCGCAGGTCACGCCAGGAGCGCTCGATGCCGTACTCCTTCATGTATCCGTTGCCGCCGTGGATCTGGATGCACTCGTCGGCGACCTCGACCGCGATGCGCGCCGAGTAGAGCTTGGCCATCGTGATCTCGCGCACCGGGTACTCGCCGTTCTGGAAGCGCCACGCGGTCATGTACACCATCTGGCGGGCGGTCTCGATCTTCGTCGCCATCTCCGCGAACTTGTGCCGGATCGCCTGGAAGCGCCCGATCGGGCGGCCGAACGCCGTGCGCTCCTTGGCATAGGCGAGCGTCCGGTCGAATACGTGCTGGGCGCCGGCGACCGACCCCGCGGCGCCGATCAGCCGCTCGCCCTGGAGCTCCCACATGATGTGATAGAAGCCCTTGCCGACCTGGCCCAGCACCGCCGAGTCGGGCACGCGCACGTCCTGGAACGCGAGCAGCGCGGTGTCGGACGCGTGCATGCCGAGCTTCTGCAAGCGCTTCTCGCGGATCACGCCCGGCGAGTCCATCGGCACCAGGAACAGCGTGAACCCGTCGTATCCGGCGTCGGGATCGGTCTTGGTCACGAGCACGATCGCGTGGGCCCGGTGGCCGTTGGTGATGAAGGTCTTCGAGCCGTTGATCACGTACTCGCCGCTCGAGTCGTCGCGGACCGCCCGCGTCTTGATCCCGGAGACGTCGGAGCCGGCGTCGGGCTCGGTGATCCCGAGGCACAGGATCTTGGTGCCGCCGATCGCCGGCACGGCCCACTCCTGCTTCTGCTCCTCGGTGCCGAACTTGAGGATCGGCGGGATCGTCATGTCGGTCTGGACCGCGACGCCCATGCCGAGGCCGCCGCAATGGGCGTGGACCAGCTCCTCGGCGAGCACGAGCGTCGTGTAGTAGTCGCCGCCCTGGCCGCCGTACTCGACGGGCTTGTCGAGGCCGAGGAAGCCGAGCTCCCCCATCCGCTCGAACACCCAGTCGGGGAACGTCGTCTCCTCCCACTCCTCGGCGTGGGGCTGGAGCTCCTTGATCACGAAGCGGCGAATCGACTCGCGCAACTGCTCGTGATCGTCGGTGAAGATGAAGTGCTTGCGCCGGGAGGCGAAGTCGGGCTTGAGGACGTCTGCGGTGGCCATTTCCGGCACGCTACCGAAGCGGCGCCTCGGATCGCGCCACCGCATCGCGACCCGTAGGCTTCCGGGGCGTGTCCTACGCCACGCTCCGGTACGAGGCCTCCGATGCCGGCGTCGCGACGATCGCGCTGGATCAGCCCGACACGCGCAACGCGCTGTCGGACGAGCTGCTCGACGAGCTGACCGCCGCGTTTCTGGAGGCGCGTGAGGACCCCGGCGTCCACTGCGTCGTCCTGACCTCCACGCACGAGCGGATCTTCTCGGCTGGCGCCAACCTCGGAGGGTTCGCGGCCGACGTGCCGCTGGCCCACAAGCACTTCGGGACCGAGCGGTTTCCCCGCCTGTTCCGGACGATCGGCGAGCTCGGCAAGCCGACGATCTGCGCCGCCAACGGGCACGTGCTCGCCGGCGCGCTCGGGATCGCGCTCGCCTGCGACCTGATCCTCGCGCGCGACGGGGCGCGGTTCGGGACGCCCGAGATCAATGTCGGCGTGTTCCCGTTCATGATCATGGCGTTGATCTACCGCAACGTGCCGCGCAAGAAGACCAACGAGTTGCTGCTGCTCGGCGAGCAGATCTCGGCGGCCGAGGCGGAGCGGATCGGGATCGTCAACAAGGTGTTCGCGCCCGAGGAGTTCGACGCCGGCGTGCGCGAGTGGGCCGAGAAGCTGGCGCGGAAATCGCCGGTGCTGATGCGGCTCGGCAAGGACGCGATGTTCCGCCAGCAGGACATGGCGTTCCTCGACGCGCTCGACTTCCTGCGCTCCCAGCTCACGATCGCGTTCTCGACCGAGGACATCCAGGAGGGCGTGCGGGCGTTCTTCGAGAAACGCGAGCCCGAGTGGAAGGGCCGCTGAGCGCCGATCAGGAGTGAGTGCCCACGTACGTCGCAACGATGTGGGTCGGGCTGCCGCCGGGGCACTGGTAGTCGGCGAAGATGTGGCCGGCGAGTCGAGCGGCGATGGTCTGGCCATTGACAGCCTGGAGGCCGCCCGCGCGGACGATCATGGACAGCTTGACCGGCCCGCCGCAGCTGGCGTCTCCGTCCCCGCCAGGGATCGTGCCGGTGTACACACCGGCCGGGCTGTCCGAGAACAGCGTCAGGTCTTCGATCGTTGAATCCGACAGCAACCGGCGCAGATCGACCTGGCAGCTCTTAGCCGTGCAGGAGCCGTTCATGAATGTCCAAGTCTTGTCGGCGTTCAGCAGTCCGTCATGTGGATTGTTCGGCAGGTCGCAGCAAAACGCGCCTGATTGCTGGTCCAGGTTGTACGTGCCGTTCAGCACCGGCACCGTTCCGGGAGCCGCGGGAGTCGTGGCCGTGGCCGCGGTGGTCGTCGGCGCGGTGTCGGGCGCGGTTGCCGTGGTGGTGACGGTCGTCGTCGACTCCCTGACGATCGTGTTCGTCACCGTGACGGTCTTGCTCGAGCCGCAGCCCGCCGCGGCCAACCCGCCCACCGTGGCGATCACCAGCGTCGCATACCGCGCCCTGCCCACTCGCATGTCTCCCGCGGGAATTGTAAGCGGGGCCCGGTAGCGCCGCAATTGGCCAAACGGTCACATCCGCCGCACGGACAAGTGAGCAGTAGTACGTTCTACTTTCCACGATGGCCACCGACGCCGCATCCACGAGCCTTCTCCGCCCGCTGGCCGAGGATCTGCGCGAGCGCCGGGAGCGGATCCGGCTCGGCGGCGGACCCGAGAAGGTGGAGGCGCAGCACGCCGCGGGCAAGCTCACGGCCCGGGAGCGGATCGGGCTGCTGATCGACCCGGGCACGTTCGTCGAGCTCGGGATCCACGGCCGGCCGCACTTCTCCCAGCGCGCGATGGACGGCCGGGACGCGCCCGCCGACGGCGTCGTGACCGGCTACGGCAAGGTCGACGGCCGGCTGGCGGCGGTCGCGGCCTACGACTTCACGGTGATGGCCGGGTCGATGGGCATGACCGGGGAGCTCAAGGTCACGCGGCTGCGCGAGCTGGCGCTGACCAAGCGGATCCCGCTGATCTGGCTGCTCGACTCGGCCGGCGCGCGGATCCAGGAGGCCGTCGGCTCGCTGTTCGCGGGGAGCGGGCATCTGTTCCGCGAGGAGGTCGTCAACTCGGGCGTGATCCCCCAGATCGCCGCGTTGATGGGGCCGTGCGCCGCGGGGACCGCCTACATCCCGGGGCTGGCCGACTTCGTCCCGATGGTTCGCGGGCGGGGTTCGATGGCGCTCGCCGGCCCCCACCTGGTCCGCGCCGCCGTCGGCGAGGACGTCACCCAGGAGGAGCTCGGCGGCTCGCGCGTGCACTGCCGCAAGTCCGGCGTGGGGGACCTCGAGGTCGAGTCCGACGAGGCCTGCATCGAAGCGATCAAGCAATACCTCGGTTACTTCCCGCAGAACTGCGAGGAGCCGCCGCCGGTGATCGCGACCGACGACCCGATCGACCGCGCCGACGAGGAGCTGCTCGACGTCCTCCCCGAGTCGAACCGCAAGCCGTACGACATGTACGACGTGATTTCGCGGATCGTCGACCGCGGCGTGTATTTCGACCTCAAACCGCAGTGGGCGAAGACGATCATCACGTGCCTGGCACGGTTCGGGGGCCGGCCCGCGGGGATCGTGGCCAACCAGCCCAAGCAGCTCGGCGGCATCCTCGACAACGACTCCGCCGACAAGGCCGCGCGGTTCATCAACCTCTGCAACGCGTACGGCCTCCCGCTCGTGTACCTGATGGATGTCCCCGGGTTCATGGTCGGGACCAAGGTCGAGCAGGCGGGGATCATCCGGCACGGCGCCAAGATGCTGTACGCGACCGCGAACGCCACCGTCCCGAAGGTCACGGTCGTGCTGCGCAAGGCCTACGGCGCCGGCTACTACGTGATGTGCGGCCGCGCGTACGAGCCCGACCTGATCGTCGCCTGGCCATCGGCCGAGATCAGCGTGATGGGGGCGGAGGGCGCGGTCGAGATCATCTTCCGCAAGCAGGTCCAGGAGGCCGAGGACCCGGCGGCCAAGCGCGCCGAGCTGATCGCGAACTTCCGCCAGATCATCGACGTTTACGTCGCGGCGGGCAACGACATGATCGACGACGTGATCGATCCGCGGGAGACGCGCGCCACGATCTGCCGCGCGCTCGAGCTGTCCGCGGGCAAGCGCGTCGAGCGGCCGTGGAAGCGGAGCGGTGTGGTGCCGGTGTGAAGCTGGCGACGCGGATCGGTCCCGCGGTGGCGCTGCCGCTGGCGATCGCGGCCTGCGGAGGCGGCACGACGACGAAGACGACCTCGACCGGACCGGGCAACGTGAACGAGAAGCCGTCGAGCCCCGTCAACGGCGAGCGAACGTTCAGCGCGCCGGGCATGGCGGTCCACTTCAAGTACCCCGAGGGGTTTCGCGCCGTGGCGCTGGCGCCGAGCCGGCGCATCGCGGGCAGCACCGTGCGCGCCACGCACTCGGCGATCGCGATCGGGGACTACGACCTGCTGATCGTCTCCCGCTACCCCGGGCTCAAGCTCCCGGTGACCGCCGCCAACATCGCCAGGCTCAAGCCGCAGTTCGACAAGGTGATCAGCCAGGTGCTCGGACGGAGGATGAGGGGCGCGGTCGGCAGGGCCGGCGGCCTCCCGGCCATCTACTGGCCGCGCGAGCCGGTCGCCGGGCTCCCCGTGAAGGCCACGGTGATGATCGTCAACGTGTTCGTCGGCAAGGACGAATACGAGCTCCAGTGCCAGGCCACCCCGGCGGGGCTGACCCAGATCAAGGCCGCGTGCCGGGAGATGCTCGCCACGCTGACCACCCAGACCCCGTCATGAGGAGAGCCCGATGAGCGTCGAGGATCCCGTCATCATCACCTGCGCGATCTCGGGCGCGATCGCCAACCGCGACCAGTGTCCGGCGATCCCCTACACGCCCGAGGAGTACGCGGCCGAGGCGCGCCGGATCGTCGACGAGGGCGGCGTGCACATTCACATCCACGCGCGTGCGCCCGACGGAACCCCGAGCTACGAGGTCGAGGACTTCCTGGCCATCCGGGACGCGATCCGCGCCGCCGTCGGCGACGCGGTGATCATCAACTTCTCGACCGGGACCGTCGGCGTCCCGGTGGCGAAGCGGATCGCGTACCTCGAGGCCGGCCGCCCGGCGGTGGCCGCGCTCAACATGGGCTCGATGAACTACGCCAAGTACTCGCGCAGCCGCAAGGACTTCGTGTTCAAGTTCGTGTTCGCGAATCCGTTCGACGAGATCATCGAACTGCTCGAGGCGATGCGCCGCCTGCACATCAAGCCCGAGCACGAGTGCTTCGACGTCGGCCACGTCGGCTCGCTCGCGCCGCTGGTCGACATGGGGTTGCTGGAAGCGCCACTGCACGCGGATTTCGTCATGGGAGTAGTCGGCGGGATCCCGGCAAGCGCGCGCAACGTCGCGGCGATGGCGGACAACCTGCCGCCGGGAAAGCACCACTGGGGGGTGATCGGGATCGGGCGCGATCAGTGGATGCTGATCGCCGCCGCGCTCACGCTCGGCGGATCCGTGCGCGTCGGGCTCGAGGACAACTTTTACCTGCCGGGCGGGGAGATGGCGCGCTCGAACGGAGACCTGATCGCCAAGGCCCGGCAGATGACCGAGGACGCCGGGCGCCGGCCGGCGACGGTTGAAGAGGCGCGCGAGCTGATCGGGATCGGGATCGGGCCGCCGGCGTGAGCGATCTGCCGCTGGAGGGACTGAAGGTCCTCGATCTGACCCGGCTGCTGCCCGGCGGCTTCTGCTCGCTGATGCTCGCGGACTTCGGCGCCGACGTGATCAAGCTCGAGGACACCGGCGCGGGGGACTACGTTCGCTGGGCACCGCCGCATTACGACGGCGCCGAGCCGAGCGCCGGCAGCGCGCTGTTCCTGTCGCTGAACCGCGGCAAGCGCTCGATCCGGATCGACCTCAAGTCGGCCGCCGGCAAGAACGTGTTGCTGGCGCTGGTCCGCTCGGCCGACGTCCTGCTCGAGTCGTTCCGCCCCGGGGTGATGGACCGCCTCGGGGTCGGCTACGAGCGCCTGCGCGAGGAGAACCCGCGCCTCGTCTACTGCGCGATCACCGGCTACGGTCAGGACGGTCCGAACCGGGACCGGCCCGGGCACGACATCAACTACCTCGGCCTGAACGGGATCCTCGGGCTGACCGGCGAGGCCGGCGGCCCGCCGGTGTCGGCGTCGGCGCAGATCGCGGATCTGGGCGGAGGCGCGCTGATGGCCGTCGCGGGGATCCTGATCGCGCTCCAGGAACGCGCCCGCTCGGGCCTCGGCCAGCTGGTCGACTGCTCGATGTTCGACGGGTCGCTGTCGCTCCTGGCGATGCTCGCCGGCGAGACGCTGGCCGACGGCAGCATCCCGCGCCGGGGCGAACTCCGGCTCGCCGGCGGACTGGTCTGCTACCGGCCGTACCGGTGCGCGGACGGCTACGTCACGCTCGGAGCACTCGAGCCCAAGTTCTGGGTCGAGTTCTGCCGGGGGGTGGGTCGCGAGGACCTGCTCGAGCACGCGTTCGATCCGCCCGGCTCGGACGCCCACCGGGCGGTCTGTGACGTGTTCGCCGCGCGCACCCGCGCGGAGTGGGAGGCGTTCGCCTCCGAGCACGACTGCTGCCTCGAGCCGGTGCTCGGGCTCGACGAGGCGCTCGGCGGAGGTCTGGTCGCGGCCCGCGAGATGGTGGTCGAGCTCGACCAGCCGGGCGCGCAGCAACCGGTGCGGCTGCTTGGCGTGCCGGTCAAGCTCAGCCGCACGCCCGCCGACCCGGTGCGCGCGCCCGGTCCGGGTCTCGGCGAGCACACGCGCGAGGTCCTGGCGGAGGCCGGCTACCCGCAGGCAGAGATCGAAGCGCTGCTCGAGTCCGGAGCCGTCGCCGGCCCGGCCACGGATACCGTCACGGGCTCGTTCATGGCGTGAGCGCGATGGCCGGCGGCAGTGGGTTGCTGAGGATCTCGGAGCTGGCCGAGCGCTCCGGCGTCAGCGCCGGCACGATCAAGCACTACCTGCGCGAGGGCCTGCTGGGCTCCGAGGACGAGGTCGTTCGGACCTCGCGGAACATGGCCTACTACCCGCCGAAGTTCGTCGAGCGGATCCAGCTGATCAAGCGGCTGCAGGAGGAGCGGTTCATGCCGCTGCGGGTGATTCGCGAGCTGATCGGCTCCGACCCCGAGCGGGCGGCGCGGCTGATCGAGCTCGAGGACCGGATCCTCGAGCGCGCGATCGAGGCGCGCGAGACGGGCCGCATCTCGCGGGCCAGGGTGCGCGACACGTACGACCTCCCGCAGAACGTGCTCGACCGGCTCGAGCAACTCGGCGTGCTGGCCCCGAGCGCGCGCGGCTACGACCAGGACGACGTCGCGATCATCGAGGCGATCTCGCGGTTCCGCGCCGGCGGCTACGAGGAGGCGGTCGGGTTCACGGTGTACGACACGCTGCGCTACCGCGAGGCGCTCGAGCCGCTGGTGGAGGAGGAGGTGAGGGTGCTGCTCGACCGCCTGGCCGGCAAGGTCGACGTCGACCGCGCGGTCCAGATCATCTCGTCCGGCGCCGAGCCGCTGCGCGAGCTGATCGGCGCGATGCACTCGAAACTGCTGCTCGCGGCACTGCGTCGACAGCGTGGTTTGGTGGGTTACACTGACTAGGCTGACTGACTGGTCAATCGAGCCTAGGAGGCGCCGTGCGCGCAGGCGCCGTTCAGCTTAACGCCACAGAGGACACCGACCGGAACCTTGAGACCGCGGACCGGCTCGTGCGCGAGGCCGCGGCCAAGGGCGCCGAGGTCGTCGTGCTTCCCGAGAAGTGGAGCGTGCTCGGTACCGACGAGCACATGACCGCGGGCGCAGAGCCGCTCGACGGACGCTGCATCTCGTGGGCTCGCTCGACCGCCGGCGAGCTCGGGATCGACATCGTCGCGGGGTCGATCGTCGAACGTGTCGAGGGACGCGAGAAGGCGGCCAACACCAGCGTCCACGTCGGCGCCGACGGCGAGGTGCGCGCGGTGTACCGCAAGCTTCACATGTTCGACGTCGAGGTCGACGGGGACCTGTATGCCGAGTCCGCCCACGAGGACGCCGGCGACGAGGTCGTGCTGTCGGAGTTGCCCGGCGGCGCGAAGCTCGGGCTGACCATCTGCTACGACGTCCGCTTCCCGGAGCTCTACCGGATGCTCGCCGTGGGCGGCGCGACCGTGGTGACCGTCCCGGCGGCGTTCACGCTGACGACGACGCGGGACCACTGGGAGGTGCTGCTGCGCGCCCGGGCGATCGAGAACCAGTGCTTCGTGATCGCGCCCAACCAGATCG